>TARA_R100001163_G_scaffold65620_1_pt1 | contig 11846 bp, 4 predicted proteins | sample TARA_R100001163 | Tara Oceans TARA_R100001163 (sample SAMEA2621285) | marine metagenome | biome: marine biome (ENVO:00000447); feature: deep chlorophyll maximum layer (ENVO:xxxxxxxx); material: "saline water (ENVO:00002010), including plankton (ENVO:xxxxxxxx)" | depth 120 m
ATTACGCATTGGATAGTTGAAGCTAACGCTGCGCAAAAATTTATTTTGCAGTACGATCATTTTCGCAGGTGGTCTGCGTTGCGTGGTGTAGAGCTTATTCCGCATTACACGCATTCTCGTAACAAAGGTGACCCAAAGTATGGTGTGCAAATGCTAGCTCCTTTGTACAGGTTAGGTCGTATTAGGCTTGCTGGTAAGCAACGTACTAATGCTAGACCGCATTCTTTAAAATTAGTTAATGAAGTAACAAAATGGAATCCAGAAGGCACAGGTACTAGAACTGATGACTGTGTGATGGCACAATGGTTCGTAGAACATAATCTTGAAAAATTATACGTGCCACGTGCAGAGCCTCATAGGTTGTGGCGACCTTCGTGGGTGACAGAAAGTTAATACATTGAAAACAGCAGAAGAAATTGTAGACCTGTACTACACCCGTTCATCTAATCATGCTGGTGTAAAAGAAAAAATGCGTTTAATACGTGACCATTACAATGGTGATGTTATTGTGCCGTTGCCTGAAATAGATTCTACTGAGGCTTCTTCTGTCGCTAATTTGTTAGCGCAAGGTTTAGATCAGACTGCTATGCGTATAGCGTCTGTTACTCCTGATATTATATGTCCGCCTGAAGATGAAACGTCTAAGCAGGCGCAAAAGTTTTCTGCGATTCGTCGTAAAGCGTTATTTGGTTGGTGGCAAAATTCTCGTATAGATATGCAGCTTGCTAAACGTGCAAGGCATTTAATCGGTTACAACAATACGATTGTGCAGGTTAGGTTTGATATGGAAAAGGGTTGCCCTACATGGCATGTGCGTGACCCGTTAACTGCGTATCCGTCTAATTTGCGTGGCTCTGATGGTATGAGTCCTTCGGATTGTGTGTTTGGGTATGAGCGTTCGTTTGGTTGGATACGTAGGCATTATCCTGATGCTGCGTTACGTTTTGCTGGCGTTGCTGATGCTCCATATGATACGCATAAACCTGTTGAACTTATTGAGTATGTTGACCATCAAGAGTATGTGCTTGTAGCGTTGCGTAATCCTGCGCATACTATTGGCTCTGGTGACGCTGAACCTGTTATAGCTGAGTTAGAACGTGTGCAAAACCCTACAGATATTTGCCCTGTTGTTATGGCAGAACGTATTTCGTTAGATGACCCTAACGGTCAGTTTGACGGCATACTAGGAATGTATCAGCAACAAGCTAAGCTAATGGCGTTAGAAGTCATAGCTGTGCAAAAAGGTATTTTTCCTGATACATGGTTAGTAGGTCGTGCTGGTGAGCAACCTAGCATTATTAATCCTGCAAATGGTTTAACTGGTGAAGTTGGTGTTATTCGTGGTGGTGATTTAAGAGACATGCAATTAAATGTAGGGTTTATGACTAACCCTGCTATTGATCGTTTAGAAAGAGCGCAACGTTTAACTGCTGGTGTACCTGCCGAGTTTGGTGGTGAGTCTACTAGTAACATTCGTACTGGTCGTCGTGGTGACGCTGTGTTATCTGCGGTTGTTGATTTTGCTGTGCAAGAGTCACAAAAAATATTGGCTCGTTCGTTAGAAGCTGAAAACAAAATAGCTATTGCTATGGCTAAAGAATACGCTGGCAACAAGTCTAAATCGTTTTATATTTCTATGGGTAAAGTTAAAGGTAAGGTAGATTATGTCCCGAACAAACACTTTACAACGGATGACAACGTTGTATCTTATAGCCAAGCTGGGGCTGACATTAACAATCTTGTTATTGCTGGTGGTCAAAGGGTTCAAATGGGAACAATGTCTAAAGAGTCGTTTATGAAAATAGACCCTCTTGTAGAGGATGTTGAAGCTGAACGTGATGCTGTTACTGCTGAAATGTTAGAACAAAGTTTGTTGTCTGGTTTACAACAACAAGCAGCGTCAGGAGCTATACCTCCTAGTGACATTGCTCGCATTATTGATCTTGTTAAAACTAATAAAGAAGAGCTTGCTGGCGCTGTTGAAAAAGTACAACGTGAAGCGCAAGAAAGGCAAGCTACTATGGTGTCGCCTACATCCCCTGAAGCACAAGCTGGAATAGCTCAACCTGATGCTGGAGCTGAGGGCATGATTGCTCCTCCTCCAGCAGAGGGTGGTCCGGCTGGTTTGCGTGAACTTCTTGGAGCTATGTAATGCCTAGAAAAAGAAAAAACGAACAGTCAAGTAAAGCTACTACTGGGCAACCTTATGGGCAGGCAGGTATGCAAAAGAAATCGCAAGATGAAATTTCGTTGCCTAGAATGGAAGATGTGCCTGCGTCTACGTTGCGTGCTGGGCAAATGAATTTTAAAGGTCCGAGTATGAAACCGCAGGAAGATATTATGACTCCTGCTGCTCCTATTCCGCAGAGTAATAAAATTAGTAAAGAACAGTTGTTTCATATACAGGCTGTGTTGCCTGCGTTAGAAGAACGTGCTTCTAAAAGAGATGCTCCGTTTCAGTTACGAAAACTTGTTAGAGAAATGAATATTGTTGTTAGCAGAAATAAAGACAATCGGACAGATACGTAAATGAGTGATGAAGATAAAGGTTTTAGTTGGAGAGATCTGTTTGACGAAGTTGTAGATAACATTCCTTTGCTTGACTTAGGCATAGAAGCTGGTCAAAAATTAATAGAAACTGGTAAAGAACTAGAAAAATTACCTGCTGGTGGTTTAACTCAACCAATTTTAGGGAAACATTTTTTAAACGCTGGGTACAATTTTGTTAAAGCTGCTGGTAACACAGTAGCTTTAGGCGCTAAAGAAATTTTGTACGATGGTATTATTTTAAGAAACATGGGTCGTAACGGCACACCTATGTGGTCACTTAATAATGGCGGCGAAGCTTTTTTTCAACTTGTACAACAAGACATATTAAAAGATTTTGTAGGCGTAAATTTTGTTGACGATGAACAACCATCTGAATACACATTGTTTGGTCCTAAAGGTTTAGGTGGCGCAGCTATAAACGCTGTGCCTGAAGAAGTACGAGTAGTTCTTAGAGACCCTATACAGCAAACTGGTGAAACATGGGGCATGGTAATTAATCAGTTAGTAGACAATCCTTTGTCGGTAGCGTTTACGTTAATGTCTGCTGCTGGTGTTGGTTTTACGCCAGAACAACAAGCTAAATTGATAGCAGAAGGTAACGCAAATCCGCTTAGATTATTTGATATTGATGAATGGAAACAAGCTATAGACATTGTGTACCGTGGCGATAGAAGTATGGGGCAATCATTAGCTGCGAATCTTGCTGGCATAGACCCGTTTGATGAAAACGCATACAACTCTATTGAAGCTGAGTGGTGGTTTGATCTTATATCAGGTACTGCTGATTTTGCTAAAGAAATATTTTTAGACCCTGTTGAACGAGGCGTTTTAGGAACAATGAAAGTTGCTAAAGGCGCTACAACAATAGCAAGAGTTGATGAAACTGGTAAACCAATTCATCTTTATAGATTTGGCATTTCTGAAAGAGCTATAGAACAAGCTGTATCTACTAAGTCAATATTAATTGGTCCTAGTGAAGGTAAACTTGGATTGCAAGTTGTAAGGGAAGCTGATTTCTATAAGCCTAAAAGCATAGATGAAAACACTGGTTTAGTAAAAGATGATTTTGTAGGTACTCCTGAACAAGCTGCAAGAATAGAAGAAAGGTATCGTCAATGGGGCATTGCAGACTCTATTACTAAACTTACCGCTGAAAATATTGCAGAAAGCAAATGGTTTAACGATAGTTTAGATACAGTATTTGATGCAGTTCCTGACAGTGATTTTAGCACTAGACGTAGATTAACTGGGGAACAAGACAATATTCTTAATAACGACGCAAATTTAATTAATCGTAGAATAACTCTTGGTCGTGAAGCTATTGGAAAAGGAAATCTTCAAGCTATGCCCGAAACGGTAATACAAGAGATTTTTAAATCTCCTTCAAAAGGAGCTGCAAAACTTGAATTGCGTAAATATTTAGGCGACATGTCTGCTAAAGCAGAAATAGATAATTTTGCTAGACAAGCCACTGACTTAATTGATAATCAAGATTTTAAACTTGGTTTTGAAAATATAGAAAATTTAGAAACTAAAGTAGTTAAGCGAACTAAAACTCTTAATAAACAACAAACTAGAGCTAATAAGTTAAGAGAGTTACTTGCTGAAAAAGTTGGTTCTAAATCTAAATTAGTTATGTTAAAAGCTCGTAGAGATGAATTGCGTAAAGAGTTTGAAGCTCTAGCTAAACAACCTTTTAGTGTTAATGTTGACGATAGATTAATTAGAGATGGTGTACAAGAAACCGCTGAGCAAGCTGAAAAGCGAGTTCGTAGAAATGCTCGTCAACGTGTGCAGTATAGGTTAAAACAGGTAGAAGCTGATATTGAAGACATTGTTACGTCTTCTGAAGAAGAACTTATAGCGTTAAATCGTAAAATACAGAAGAACGAAAGTTTTATTAGAACTAACAAACGTAAAATAGATGAAGAGTATGAGCGTTTGTTTGTTGAAGGTGAACCTTTTAGAGCTGTTAATTGGCAATCAAATTTTGATTTTAATGAAGTGTTTAGAAAATCGCAACAAAAAAAATATGAAGCTGATGGTTATTCTGGTGTTGTTACAGAAATTGACCCCCTTGATGTTTTAGCTCCTACAGATCAATTTGGTTTAAATATTTTAATAGATGGGCTTGCAGAGGATTTAATTAATAGCACTACGCAACTTTCACGTATTGGTACTGGAAAAATTAATCAACCATTAGAGTTTATTCATAGACAAAATTTGCAAAAGTTACGTGCAGACAAATCTAAAGATATTGCTATGCAGAAAGCAACTATTCCTAGCACGTTTGAACCTTTTGGGTTTAGACCTTTGCGGTTTATTACACAACGTGTAGCTCAAGGTTTAATTAACTTTGATGATTTAGGTGGGCAAGCCTTTACACAATATGAGCGTATGTTAACAGATGCTGCTAATCAAAACTTTGTTGTTGCAGGGAAAGCTAATAAAATTCTTACAAAGAATGAATTGCAAGAGCTTCTTGGACAATGGCAAAGGTTAAGTAATGCTGGCGCTGATTTTGTTAAAATGCGCAATGTTTATACTGATACCGTTAAGATGTTAAGTAAACGTGCAGAAAAAATATTTATAGAAGCTGATATTAGAGTGTACGATTCTAATAACGCTCTTATTAAAATTGAAGAAGGCACATTAAATGATTGGTTAGGTCAAGCACAAGCAGGTTTTCTTAATAGAGTTAATAAAAAAACAGGTATTGTGCAATCTTTAAAAAGAAAAAAAGCTAAGACTGTAACTGCTGATGAAGATTATTTAAGCACTACTGATAGGCGTTTGCGTGGTAAATTAACTGAAAAAGATTTGCAAGGCATTTATGATGAGTTTGGTGAAGATGCTGTTTCTATTACTATGGTTAATGAAAACGGTGTTGATGTTCTTTATTATGATTTAAGTCCTAGCCAATTAGCTACATCTCTTGTTGTGCCTCGTTGGGATTTGTTAGGTACCGAATTTTCTAGAATAACTGGGGAAAGTTTTATTGGCGCAAGAAAACCTAGTTTTGGGGTTACTAGAACTCTTGGTAGTACTGCTTATGGTGGTATGCGTAATGTGTGGACTGCTGGTAAATTGTTAACTCCTCGTTGGACTGCACGTGTTTTGACTGATGAAAAACTTCGTATGGCGGCTACGTTTGGAATGATGAAAACGTTAGCTACGTTAGAAAACGGTTTAAGTAATTACAAGCAACGTTTAGCTGCTAATGGTTTGAATTGGAGTGAAGCTGGTTTTGAGCAAGCTATTCGTGCAGAGTTTAAAGCAAGATATGGTGACGAGTTTCAGTATGGCGATAGGTATATAGGTGGCGTTATTGATGAGTATGCTGAAGTACCTAAAATGGTTGGTTGGGATTTTGAAACTGGCAAACCAATTATGCAAAATGTAACAAGAACTAAAGTTGAACAAAGGTATGCAAAAGACGATATACCTAAAATTATGCAAAGGGGCGGTGTAAACGATATTACGGATAGAAGTGGGCAACTTATTGCTGATGGTGGCAAAACGTTGCTTGTAGATGAAGCTCCTTTGTGGATTTTATTAAAAGAAGCAGAACGTTTAGGTAAAGCGTTTAATGCTCCTATAAAACGAGATTATCAATTTCAAACAAAAAGCCCTGACCCTGAAAGTAATAGGGGATATAGGGATATGGCTCCAGATGAAGGGGCTTCTTTAAATGATTTATCTAGAGTTTTTAATCATAATAATTTAAGCACACAATTAGGCGACGCTGTTAAATATCCAGATGCTGATTATATTGTTTTGCATTTTGGAACAGACCCTGCAACAAGATGGGCGATAATAAAACCTGAGCAAGGACCATTGTTAGAAAAAGCTTGTGATGAAATGCGTGAGATTATAGCTAAAGCTAAAGATAATCCTGATGCTGAAATAACAGTATATCGTGCTGTACCAAAAAGACTTAAAGATGAAACAATTAATGAATTTGATTGGGTAACTCCTTCTAGAAGTTATGCTGAACTTTTTGAAACATTTCACCCAGCAGATCATGTTGTTATACAAACAAAAGTTAAAGTTAAAGAACTTGTTATTAATAGAAATAGAAAAAATCCTAGAGGAGAAATATTTGAATTTGGGTATGTGCCTGAAAAATCTCCTCAATTTAAAAACTTTATAGATGCTGCTATTAAAAAAAACATTGAAGATCAGAAAAAGCTTTTACCTAAATACAGCCTAACAAGAACAAATAAATATCAAAATCTTCAAGCTGCTTCTGTAGTAGGTCGTTTACTAGCTGGCAGTATAGTTAATCCTTTAGCTGGTTTAGCTTGGGCTGGTAGGCATTGGCAGTCTAGAACAAAAGTTGTTCAACAGTTAGCTGAACGCAATGCTTCCCAAACTTTAGCTACGGCGTATGAAGATGCAGCTCAAAAATTAATTGACGACAACATGGAATTACAAAAGCAATATAAAACTGAAATAAAAGAAGCAATTATGTCACAAAGTACTGGCAAGGCTGTAGATACTTTGAAAGGACAACTTGCTGCATTAGATATTCAAATAGAAGAATATAGAAAGTTAGCTAAATTAGTTAAAGGCAGAACGCAAAAAGTTAGGGATGCTTTTAATGAGTTAGAAAATAGATTTGGATTTGCTTTAGCTGACAAAGATACGATTGTTAATTTGTTTGATAAAGCTGCTGTTGAATGGGATGCTGCTGGCTACGGTAGATTAGAAATAGGAAACAAAACATTTAACAATGCTTATGGTTCTGATATGCGTTGGCATAGATTAACTAAAGAACAAATAAGTTCAAGACGTTCAACTGATGGAGCTGTTAGAGGTTTCTTCCATGCTGAACGTGAATTAATACAAGAAAAAGCGCCTCAATATTGGAATGTTTATGATTTAGCTGATGCTGGTGCTTCTAAAATATCTATAAGTGATGCTACTAAAGGAGCTGATGCTTGGGATAATCATTACAAACAATTTAGCCCTACTGGACCTATTAGCAAAGATATGTACACTATAATTTATGGGGATAGCGCTAACAAAATTGATGAACTTGCAGATGTAATTGACAAAAATCCTCGTATTAGAGAACGTTTAGGTATTCAAAAATATGAAGGTCTTGAAGGCGATAAACAAATTTTAAAACTTATAGCTCAAGATATTTTAGATGAAGTTAATGATTTGTTACCTGAAAAGTTTTTTCAAGCTGAAAGGCAAATTGCTAAAGCTGGCGGCAACGTTACATGGAATGGAATTAAACAAAAAATTCTAAATCAAGATTGGCAAATAAAAAATGGTTTTGAAAAAACTGACAGCCTTGCAAATATAATTAGGCAAATTAGAAGCAAAGGTTACGATAATTTTGGTAAAGGTACAGGTCCAGCGTGGATGGGTACAGATCAAAGTATTTTTTCAAGACTTTATAGATCAGCTATAGATAAAGGTTTTGAAAATTTAGGAACAATGGCTTCTGATACTATTTCTAGGCAACCGTTTTTTGAAGCAGCGTATACACGAAATATTTTAGAATCAGTGCAACCGTATAATAAAGGCGATGGCACGTATGATTTAAGCCTTAAAGATATAGAGCGTATAGAAACAGAAGCACGTAAGCAAGCTATAAAAGAAACAAGAGGCGTGTTGTATGAACTAGCTGAGCGCACACAATTTGCTGAAGCTGTTGGTTTTGGTATGCCTTTCTTTAATGCGTACCAAGAAATTATTGGGCGTTGGGCTAGTTTAGCTAAACAAAATCCTCACATGGTTGGTAAAGGAATATATTTTATTTCTAAAGATAACTATGAGTTGCCGTTAATAGGTTTGCATCAAGAACAAAACGAGTATGGTACTGAAACGTTAGTATTTAGACCTGCTGATAGTCAGTTAGCTGATTTATTTGTAGGTGATCTTTTTAAAATAGCGTCTGGTATTGATGTTTTGCCGCTTTCAAATACTGTAGGTGACGCTTTAAAAACTGGGATTACGTTAGATAGAGATGGTTTGTTTTCTATGATTTCGCAAACTACGCCTAGCTTTGGTCCGTTTATTACTTTACCTGTTCGTGAAGTAATGATGGGGACTGGTCCTTTAAGTTCTAAACCAGAGTTAGAAGAAATCTTTGGATGGATGTATCCGTTTGGGCATCCTGATGGAAACTTTGGAGAACGGTTTTTGCAAGAGCTTGCTCCTACGTGGGCTAAACATGCGTGGTATAGCACTGGTTTAGACTGGGCAGGAAATACGCAAAGTTGGGATAGAACTGTGTTAGAGCAGGTTGCTATTTTAGATGCGCAAATGAGAGAGAACGGTATTACACCTAATTATTCTGACCCGTCAGTTGTTCAAGATATTGTGCATGAAGCACAGACAAGAGCTAGAAACATTGGGATATTAAGAGTATTTGGTAGTACATTAGTTCCTGTAGCTGTTGATGATGCTTCACCATTTTCTGAAATGATAACTGTATATAGAGAATTACAAGACGTAGGTAGAAGTTTAAATGACTCTAATTTTGCTGAACAAATATTTTTAAAAATGTATGGTGAAGAGTTCTTTATGTTAACAGGTAGGTATACTAATAATAATTTAGGTGTTAACCAAACTGTTTCGTCTTGGCAATTACGACAAGAGTTTGGTGACTTTATTGGGAAGCATCCTGTTCTTGCTCCTGCGTTAACTAATTCTTTGAAAGGTTCTGCGTTTGACCAAGCAGAGTTTTCTCCAATAGTTCGGCAAATGATGTTAAACAATGAAGACATTGAGTATAAAAGCCCTGAAGAATTTATTGAAGATACTGAAATTAGTCGGGGTTGGGCTGAGTGGAATGCTTGGTTAGATACTCCTAATGAAGATTTAGGCGAAGGGTCTGATGGCGTGTATCCTACGCCTAACGATGTTCGTTATGGAAGGTCTGGTATCACACCATATCTTAATGCTGACATTAATTCTGATTTAAAGTTTTTGTTTGATTTGAAAGAAGAAGAGTTAGGTTTGAAGTATCCGTTGTGGGCTGAGTCTAAAGAAGAATATCAAACCCCTACGTTTATGCGTGACCTAATGAAAGGTTTACAAGATTTATTAAATGAGCCGTCTTTTGGTAAGAAGTTTAATTGGTGGTCTGATTTGGTAGGAGAAGATGGTTATTTAATGGAACGTTACGCTATTCAGAATGCGTTGCAAGCCCGTGTTATTGCAGGTGGTTCTGGTGATTTAACTGCTGAGTCTAATACTGATTTGCTTTTGCGTTGGGCTAAAGAGCAGGAAGAGTTTGCGACTAGACCAAGTTTTGCTCCGTTTTTTTCTAGGTATTTAGCTAACGACCTTGTTCAACAAGATAGTTGGATGGACTAAGGTGTAGCTATGGAGAATTTGTCAACTGAAGCTGAGAACAATTATATAAAACATGTAGTTAATTTTGATAATAAAACTGAAGAAGAAGCTAGGGAAGATATTAAAAACTTTAATAACTTAAGCGATTCGCAAGTTAAAGACCTTAATGCTCTTTTAATTAGTACTCCTATGAATGCAGATTTTAATACTTTAACTGCTGAACAAATACAAATACAAAACAATTTGTGGGAAAGTTACAAGCCACAAATAAATAGTATTGAAAGTTTTGAAGCTACTAACGAAGATAATTTTGAGCAAGAATTTGCAGCACAATCAGTTATTGTTGACGAAAACCTTGCGTCTATAGAGCAACTTTATAGAAACACTGGTAATCCTATTATTGGTTCGTTTGACCCTGAAGATTCTAGATTTGCAGAATTTGATAATTTACGATCAGGTGGTAAACCAAGAAGTTTTGAACCTAGCCCTGCACAACAAAAATTTATTACTAAAGATGAAGAACAAATAGTTGCTGACGTAACGTTTATGATTCAGAATTTGCCTGAAAGTGAGCAAAAATTGTTAGCTATGGAGTTAGCTGTTGCAGGATATTACACACGCTATGGTGGGCATGACGCAGTATTTAATGATGATGATAGTTTAAACTTAAGAGCTTACGGTAAGGCTTTGGGTGAAGCGATAATAGATGCGCAACAGTTTCAACCTACTGGAAACATACAAACTGGTAGCGTACAGGGAATGAAAATTAAAGTACCTAGTCAAGTAGGTTTGGGTATTAGTTACACGTACAACATTTTGACTGGTCAATCTGGTTTGTCTGGAGAAGAAATTGTACAAAAGTTTGAGGAGTCTCAGGCAGAAGCGGCAATGGAAACAGTGCAACAGTTTGATCCTGCAACTTTGATGAGAACTGTTAATGAAGTTAGTAAGAGTTTGCTTGGACAAAATGCTACAGAAACTCAAAAGAATAAGTTTGTTGAAGCTATGGTTGGTTTAGTTAAAACTAATGCTGTTAATAATATGGACCGACCTGACCCTGTTATACAAGCAGAAATGTTTTTGGATACTGCTGATGGTGCGCCTGAACAAATGGATGCTGCTAAAAAAGGTCGTGCTGTTAATGCTTTACGAAGGGCGGTTTTAGGGAGATGATGGTAAACTCTTTGGATGATTTTAAATTGGTTGGTAGTGACTTTAATGGCAGGAGGCTACATGGCTGTTCCTGATATTAATTGGAATGAACTTGAGCAGATAGCTGAAACTGATTCTGAGCTGCGTTCAGCTTTAGATATTGTTACTGCTCGTATGCCTGAACGCCCTGCACGTACTACGTTTGGGCAGGATGTTGATGCTGAGCGTGCGTTAATTATGGCGCATGAAGGTGTTAGGTTAAATGCGTATAAGGATACTGGTGGCAAGTTAACAATAGGTTTTGGTAGCACTAGAGATGTTACTGAGGGTATGTCTATAAGCCAAGAGGAAGCTGTTGCAAGGTTAGACGAAGATATTAAAGTCCATAAAGATATTTTGTTTGCTGAGTTAGCGTTAAATGAAGCTGTGATGTTTGCTGATTCAGAGTTTTCTGAAGCAGGTAATGATTGGGCGTATGCGTGGTCGCAAGATTCTATTGATTATATGGGCGGTTCTGAAAAGCGTGTTGAGGTAGATCAACAAGGTAATACTAGGATATTTGGTTTTAATTCTAGGGAAGATTTGTTGTCTGCTGGTCAAGCACGTTATGAAGAGATGCCTACTAATGTTCAGGCTGCTGTGCTTTCTGTTACGTTTAATTATGGGACTACTGGTCCACAAACTATTCGTGAAGTTAACAAAGCTATAGATACTGAAAATTTTGCTGCGTTAGCTATGCACTACAATAATGTATTAGCTAATGAAAGTGGCGGTGATTTGCGCAATAGACGGCGTGATGAAGCTAATCTTATTCGTACTGGTCAAAG
>TARA_R100001163_G_scaffold12051_2_pt1 | contig 11800 bp, 15 predicted proteins | sample TARA_R100001163 | Tara Oceans TARA_R100001163 (sample SAMEA2621285) | marine metagenome | biome: marine biome (ENVO:00000447); feature: deep chlorophyll maximum layer (ENVO:xxxxxxxx); material: "saline water (ENVO:00002010), including plankton (ENVO:xxxxxxxx)" | depth 120 m
CGAAATAATAAAGGCGTCCTGCTCTTCAATGCGCTCGTAGCGGTTCACCTGTTCAGCGCGGTGCGTTTCGGCTTCCAGGTTTTCCACCTTGAGCGCAACGCCCGAAAGGTTGGGGCGGTTGGTTGGACTCCACGAAGAAGGCGAAAGGCCCAAGCGTTGCGCTTGCTGCAGCAGATAGGTTTGCAAGATATCGACGTGTTCGCTTAGGCGGCTGTCCGCCGTGAGGGTTGTTAGCGTTTCGCCTTCTTCCAAAATGGTAACCCCGCCCGGCGCAATGTTCAAAGCGCCGCGGGCCCGGTCCACGTCCAGGCTTGTTGCAACGTAGGAACCATAACCGGAAGAACGGGCGCGGCTGTGGATATCGACCCAGGATTCGTTTACGGCGTCTTGACTTAGCAAGAGATCGGTGTTCGGCGTGCTGTAAACCACGCCGTGTTGCGTTTCCTTCTGAACCCAAACAAAGGGCAGAACCGTTCGCCCGTCGCCGTCCCGAACCGGGGCGGTGAAGTCCATTGCGTCTTCTAGGTCGCCAAGCTCAACCCGGCCGTCTTCGTGCATCACAACGGCCTGCCATTCATCACGGCCTTGTTCATCCTCGCCGCGCCAATAAGCAAGGAACCGCCGGTCGGTTGGTTCTTCAATATCCTGAATACCGTTTGACGATGCAAGCTCAACCAACACGGCCCAAGCTCGGCTAAGATCGGAAGGGTCGTCGGGGTCCGGCACAATGTGAACCAAATGCGGCGCCACAACGTGAGCCTCTAATCTTCCCCGCCAACTATTCCAGCCGAACATTAGAAGGGCGCAATTGTAAAGGTGAACCATTCGGTCGAGTTGTTGCCAAACTTCCCAAAAGCCGGCGTCTTTTTGCAGTTGTTCGTATGCCTCGCTTATCGGGCCTTCTTCGATTGCCTCGCCGTTGCCGTCGATCAAGGTTCGGGCCGGCGGGGTAAGATAGACGGTTGCTTGTTGATCGATCCAACGCCGCAACACGGGAAGCACCATCTCGGTTGGTAGCCGCTTCCAAGTGTTGGGGAACGATCGGCGCAACTGTTCAACCAGGCCATCTTGTTGTTGGTTGTTGTAATAGTCCTGAAGTTTTGTGCAGGCCCGCCGATAACCTTCGGGGCGCCAGTTGTCGGCAACCTTCAAAATTTCAGCAATCCAACCAGCCCGGTTTCCTTCGGCCCGGTTGGTCATTAGCCTGTTCAAGCGCCGCATTGGCCCGCGCAGCAAATCGTCAATCATAACGGGATAATCCTTTCGGTTGATCGGGGAACCTTCCGCCCCTTCTTTTCGGCAACCGTCCGGCGCTCTAATCCTAAAGTGTTTGCGGCAAAATAACGGGCGCAATCGATGGCGTGGTCGTATTCGCCGTCTTTGTCTGGCGCTTCAGTATTGCCGCGGAAACGATACGAAAGCAATGCCCGATGAAGGCCCCGCCGGCTTCCGTGCGTCAATCGTTCGTGAACATATAAGCGAGGCAAAGAACCGTCGGCCGGTGCAAGCGCCGACCGCATAACCTCAAGGCCGAAAGCGATGCGCCTTATTCGGTTGGCCGTTCTATATTTTGCAGGAATACCGGCCCGGCGCATTGCTTCGATATCGGTTCGGCCTGCGGTTGTTGCTTGCTTGCCGGCGGGGTCGCACCAGGCTTCTAGAAGGTTGTAACCTTTCGCCCGTATTCTTTCGGCCAGTTGTTCGGTCGTGGTATCTTCCGGCATCATTTCGTCGAAACAGACCCAAGCGTTCGGCTGTTCAGGGTGCCGCCGCCAAAAGGTCACGGCCGGTTTCCTGTAACCGAAATCGATACCCGCAAACGTTGGCGCATTTTCAGGCCATTCGCACTTGGTAACGTGTTGCGCCGGTGAATACTCGGAAAACACCAACCCCGACATATGGACAATATCGCCGTCAAGCTCTTGGGCGGCCAACCTCGCGCTGTAAAGGTTGCGCAACGATTCGATATAACCGGCCGGCAAGTGTTCCCGGTTGTCTTCCGTCTTCGCTTGCACAACGTGAATGCCGTCGGCCATTTTCTCCCCGGGATGCCCGAACACGTCGTGAACCCAGTTATAACCCGACGGCGTTCCCGTGATCAGCACTTGGTGGCGCCATCGTGATTTCGCTCTTAGGCGGCCAGTGATAACCGACCAGATCTCCGATTTCATTTCGGCCGCTTCATCTAGCCAAGCCCAACCAACCTGAATGCCGCGCAAGCGGCCAGGCCGATCGGCCGACCGAAGAAGAACCCGGCTCGAGTTTGGCCACCGGTAAGACCGCTCGGTTCCGTGCCAAGTTTCGACCACCTCTTCAGGCCATAGGTCTTCAATTTGTGGCCTTATCACGTCGTCGAGCATTGAGGTTGTTGGCGCTAGGATAACCCCAACCGTTCCCGGTGTGTGAAGGATTATGGACGCCGCCGCAAACTGACAACCCGTCCACGATTTCCCCGCACCAAGGCCGCCCCGATAATAGATGTAACGGTGCGGGCTTACGAGGATTTGCCGTTGGTGTTGGTTTGGTGTTCCAAAGGTCCACCGGTTCATTCGTCGCCCCCGAATCCCTTGGCGGCGTCAATCTTCTGCTCGAACCAGTCGATACCCTCCACCACCAGGCCGCCTTTGACTTCGGCTTCGATTCGCTGGCGCCCCCACTTGGAAGGGTTGCGGCGTTCGAGCTTCCAAGCCGCCGCTTGCCAGGATCCTTTTTGGGCGGCCTGAGTTATTAGCGCAAGGTCTGAAATTTGGGCGTCGGCCATTGCCTTTTCAATAGCTAATAAAAACTGTAAATAAGCGCTTTCGCGCTTGCGGGCCTTCTTTCCTTGGGCTTGGTGTCGCCTTTCAGCTGCCCCCCGTTCGATCCACTTGTTCAGGCATGATTCCGAAATACCGGAATGCCTAGCGGCCTCGCGTTTATAGGCCCCCATTGAGAGGATTTTGACCAGGCTTTGAACGATTGCGGCGCTTTCTTTTGACCATTGCCACCGGCCCTTGACGGTTGAACCACTAAGCAACGGAGGGCGGGCCATTAGACTTCCTTCCCAATAACCGCGCTGATTTTAGCGTAGTGTTGGCGCATTTCGCCCAGCCCTTCTTTTATCAGTTGCTCCACATCGGTGACTTCCTTTTCGATTGCATCGAGGCGGGTTGTCCATTCAAGGCGCTCACGGTCATATTTTTCGACCACCGCCATAAAGCGATCTCGGGTTTCGATTTCCCGCTTGTTGCAATCCTCTTGCATTTCTCTGATTTGGGCCTGGAAGGAATCGGTCAAAACATCGAGCCGGTTTGCCGTCTTTTGCCATATCCAGAATATGGCGGCGGAAGCGAGGCCCAAGGCCCCAAATTCCCCGATCATTTCCAGAACGTGGTTTTCCATTTATAGCTTCTTTGCCTTCAGGCCCGTTGCTAGTTCCCACCGTGCAAGGGTTACGTCGACCCATTCCGGGACAAGCTCCATCCCGTAACATTTCCGCCCGGTTGCTTCCGCTGCTATAAGGGTTGAGCCTGAACCAATAAACGGCTCGATAACGATTGCGCCTTTGGGCGAGCTTGAAACGATTGCACGTTTGACCATATCGACGGGCTTTGGTGTTGCATGGCCGCAACGTTCGTCTCCTTGTGGCCTTGAAAAACTCCAAACGTCGTGCATCACGTCGTGGGCGTTGTCGAAATACGAACGGCGCTCGGCGTGTCTGGAAGCCTTGAATTTTGACCCAATGCTTCGGTATTGTCGCCAGTCTTTCGCCAACTCAGGCCAGGGCTTTTGAAAGGCGTCGGGGTATGCAGCCTGCAACGCGTGGTAATGCTTTTCGGGGATTAGGCAAAATTGGGATTTCGTGAACCAATGGGAGAACATTTGAACGCCGCAAATCTCCTTAAGGTGTTTGTTTGAAATCCCGGCCTTCTTCGCTTCCCCGTGAAGATACGAGCGCAACGGTTCCCATTCTTCAGGGAAGTCTTCGGTGTTTATGTTTCCAAGAAACTGCTTGCCAAACTGGATAAAGAGGCAACGTTCGGATGCTTCCGGGTATTGGTGCAACAGGGGCGATTTCATCCCGGGAATTGCCTTTTTATCCCAAACGATCTCGTTTCGAACCTCTAGGTGTTCAGAGTCGGCCAAGCCGCCCGAATACCACAACCGCCAAAGATCGGGGGCGTTCCCCCAAATATAGGCGCTGCCCTTTTCGACGACATGCGGCCGAAAGGCGCGCCACCATTCCATCTGGAAGGCGTCGAGCTTTTCCCGGTAGATATTATCGTTGGCGACGCCGTCTTGCTCTTTCCCCATTCCATAAGGCGGGTCGGCGTGGATTAGATCGGCCTTGTCTTCCCCCATAAGCCGCGCCACGTCTTCGGGGTTCGTGCTATCGCCGCAAAGTAGTCGATGTTCCCCAAGCTGGAACAAGTCACCGGGTTTGCTTCTTGGCTCCTTTGGGGCATCGGGTATTTCGTCCAAATCCCCTAAAAGCTCCAAAGCCGGGGAAGTTGAATCGATCAAGGCTTGAAGTTCTTCGGCGTCAAAACCTAGGTCTTCCAAGTCTTGGCCGCCTTGTTCAAGCTCGGCGAGCAACTCGCCGAGGAGGCCTTCGTTCCAGTCGCCGCTGATTTTATTCAGGGCAATGTTCAGCGCCTTTTCGCTATCCTCTTCAATATCGACCCAATGAACCGGGACCGTTGCAACCGCCAAAGCCAACGCCGCATCAACGCGCTGGTGGCCCCCAACAATCCGCCCCGTTTTCTTGTTGGCAACAACAGGCTCAACAAAACCCCAACGATCAAGAGAACGCTTAAGAGCCTCTTGTTGGTGTTCGCTGATTTGGCGCGGGTTATAGTCGGCCGGGACAAGGCTTGCGGGGTCAACTTGCTGAACCTTCATTTGTTGCGGGCCTCAACCCATGCGCGCCGCATCCGAACGTGATATCCGTGTTTGGCGTAGCCAGGGCCGTTGTATTCCCTGCAGAGCCGGTTGAAGTCGGGCGGGCTTTGGTTGGCGTATTGTTTCGCCCGGTTGTTTGCGTTGAACCACCGAACCAACAACACGGCCGAAACGGCCTCGGGGTCTTGGTCGAAGGCCTTCAGGGCCTTTTCGGGGCGGTTGTCGTATTCGTCGAGCAAGTGTTGCCCCAAAACCTGAAAAGCCCCCCAAGAGGTGGCCTTTATTGCGGCGTGCCGGTCAATCTTGAACGCACGATCAAACGCCGCCCGGTTGGTTTCCTTGGTTAGGACCGACCAAGGGCCGTGCTTGCTTGGCGTATATGGGATTTCATCACGGGCGCCAGGTTTGAACCTCACAAAAAGATGAGGTTCGAACCTAATGGCGCTGCTATCGCCGTTTGATTCCACCTTGCGGAACGCTTCTAAAACTTCGGGCGGGATGCCTGCGCGGTCAGCGAGGTTTTGCGGTTCAGCTGGAACGCCGAAACCTTCGAACCCTTTGGCCTTTGCGCTCATAAGCGTGATGGGGCCAACAATACCGTCGGCAAAAACCGCCGCGTCGTCTTGAAACTTTAGGGTTGCAATATGCAAAGCCGGCCCGAATTTGGCCGTTGCGGTTCCCTTGTAGATTCCTTGGTAACGAAGAAAGGCCGACCACCGTTTGACGTTGGGGCCTTGAGATCCCTTTTGCAGCATTGTGCCTCCTAATGCCGAACCAAGCCGGGCCACGAGGCAACGTGTGACCCGGCCAGGCTTCGGCCGCTGCTGAATGGTTAGCTGAACAGCGTTGTTCTAGTTTGGACCAACTGAACAGGGCAACGCAAGCCCAAACACAACGATCGCCAACCGCCGTCTACGGGGCCCCCTACCTTCCTTCCCCTTTTAAGGGGGAAGGTAGGGGGGCCGTCGCGACAGTCGCGTACGGAAGGCGGGCCTTAATTTTTTTTGTCTTTTGATAAAACTTTTTGGATTCTTCAAACTTGCGACACGACGCCACCGCCTAAGCCGTTGTTTCGCCGACCAAACGGGCCTGCATATTTATTTGCCGACAATAGTTGACACGGGCCGGTTTATGCCCCTACGGTGTTTTTGCGGGTTGGTTCCCCGCTGCATTAGGAGGCAACAAAATGAACAACCCTACCCTCTCCACGGCAAACGCCCAACTTCGCTGGGAAGTTTGGCGTGAGCGCCGTCGTCGCCAACGTTGCGAAAGCGCCCGCGGCCTTTGCTTGCGTGGTCTTTCGAATAACGAGATCCGCGTTCTTTTGGCTTTGGCTTTGGCTTCCGACCAATATGGCGGCGAGTTTGGCTTTATGGCTTTCGCTTATGACGCTTTGCGCAAAATGGAAGGCGGCGACGAAATCGGCCCCCTTCATTTCGCGTTCCTTTGCGGCGAGCTTGAGGCTTATTTCGAATGGACACGGGACAACGCCGAAGACGCCGGGATTCCTTGCAACGATACCCAATTCAAGGTTCAGCGATCGGTTTACGACGCCAGCGAAATACTGGCCGGCGCCGTGGCGGAAATGGGGGGCCAATAATGACCACCAACAAGCGCATCCAGCGCAGCCGCTTAGAGCGCGCGCTGGAAAAATTTAACGGCCTTTACGAAAAGTTGATGAAGGCCGAACGGGAAATCGTGGACATTTGCCATATGGAGGCAAGGGAGCGCGGTTTCGATTCCGATTGGGATTTTGCGAGCCGCTTCACCAACGTTGACCACAACGGCAACGTTATGGCCGACCCGGTGACATATTGCGACGCGCTGGCCGCCATTCGTTACCAAGTGATGGCCCTTTGCGCTACGCACGACGAGTTGCAACTTGATCTCGATGACGTGGAGTTTGGCAAATGAAGATTAAGCTAGATGAGCGCCACCTTGAAACGGCGCTGGAGGCATTAGCCAAAGACGAGCCCCTTGACCAGGAGACCCGGCTTGCTCAAATCGAGGCAATTGAGGCCATTTGTGAAGCAATGGACGACGCCGAACAATGAACCAGATCGCTTTCGATTTCGAGCGCCCCTTGGTGGAAAACTTGGCGGCAATCCAACGGGCAAAGGAAGAAGCCGAATGGGATGCCTTTTGGGGTGAAGGCGCTCTTGAAGAAGAAGAAATCGAACACCACGACACGACGCCGCCGCCGCCGCATCCGATCGACCAATGGTCGGGCGCTTCGGTTTTCGAAGAAGGGGAACCGGGGCGCTGTTGTTCCCATTGCGGGGAAGACTTGGAAGAAATGATCTGGAGCGATGAATGCCCGGCTTGGTATTGCATCGGCCTTGGTTCGGAGGAATTCAGCGATTTCGACCCCAACGATCTCCACGCCGGGCTGTTCTTTTGTTGTTTGGATATGAAGGACAACGTGAACGCCCGGGGTTATGAGGCGGCTTTTGGCTTTTCGCCAGAGGCGGCCTTATCGGTGTTCCTTGGCCGAAAGGTTCACAAGGCGTGGGCCAGCGAAGGCGATAATCAGGTTGTTGTTTGCGCTCTTGAGCCGGTTGATCCAACCAAGCCCAAAGGGCAACCCGATGAAATGGGGCGGCTTTCGGCTTCTAGCCCGAAGGGTTGGCAAAGCCAGGTCTTCGAAGTTGTCACCGAACACCACCGCCACCACCAAGCGCCAACAGGGCATAAGTTCAGCGTTGCGGTTTACAACGGCAAAACCTTGGTCGGTGTTGCGGTTGTTGGCCGCCCCGTTAGCCGCGTGATTCAAGCCGCCGAACCGAGAACGCTTGAGGTCACCAGGGTTTGCACTTTTGGCAACCCGGCGCTGCGAAGAAATGCGGCCTCGAAACTTTACGCCATTGCAGGCAAACGCGCCAAGGCGCTCGGTTACGATCGTTTGATTTCGTACACGTTGGCCGAAGAAGAAAACGGCGCCAGCTTGAAAGCTAGCGGGTTCACCGCTGAACACAAAAACAGGGGCGGCTCTTGGGATACCCCAAGCCGCCGAAGAAACGACAAATCGCCCACGGTTGCGAAAATCCGATGGGCCAGAAACCTCAAAAGAAGGGGGAAATAATGGGGCGCCTTGCAGTCAGTCGAAGGGTTTGGGAGGGCGTTTTGCTTATGTGGCAAAACCCCGAAATCGTTCAAGATATCAGGTGTTACGACACGCCCGATGTTCAGGACGTGCTGCGCAAACACCACCAACAAAAAGATATCGACCGGGTTTTGCGTGCGGTTGATTGGGCAAAGGCCCACAAGGAGCGCGCATAATGAAAGACAAAAGTTTTCGGGCCATGGTTTGGCACCGCAACGGGTTGAGGGCTGCGAACAAGGCCAAGGCGCTGGCGAACAAAACCGCCGACCCCATAATCTTGGTGAAAGATTTGCGAACCCAAATGACCGGCGTCGGCTACGGCGACGGGCGCCCGGATTGGTGCAAGGTTGCCGACGGGTTCGAGTTTGTTCGTGTCATACGCCCGGTTTATCACTGATGGACATTTTGCTGTTCGTCGCTTGGGCTTGGTTCATTATCGGTTTGGCCATTTTGGCAACTTACGAACCGAAATAAAAAGGGGAATTTTGTGATTATTCGTTATGTTTTGGGGAGGCCGGTTGCCCCGGCTTTGCCGAAGGTGCTGAAGGGGGGCAAGGTTTCGACCGATAAAAGGGCCGACACAACGACCGCTCTTTACGTTGAAACCTGCAAGGAAAACGGGGAAGAACCAAAGGAAGAATATGTCGCGCACCTTGCCGACCGAGATTCCGTTTCGTGGGTTCACCGTTGCGATATGTTCTGCCCCGACGATTTGATGAACAGCGCGCTTTATGATGCGCAGCAATACCAACGGGCGATTTCGAAAAGCCCGCTTCTTCCGCCTAAAAACGCTTTCGCCTGCGAAATGTGTTCTTGGCGTTCCCATTGCGAAGGCGACCCAATGGCTTCGGGCGTTTCCAGCTGGCCAAACGTTGAAGAAGGAAGGGCGCCGACCGAGCTTCGGGTAAAATACGGCCGAACGGTTCGAACCCTTAGCCGTGACAGGAGAGGGTTTGTTGTTAGCCCAAGCGAGCTTAGAGCGTTCGCCAAATGCAACCGGCTATGGGCTTTGGAATACCGCTGGAGGATGCGGCAAGTTTCGGAAGGGCCAAAAGCTCTGAGCCGGGTTCGTGGAAGTTTGACGCACGCCGCGCTGGAAATGCTAGCAAAGGCGCATCAAGCAAAAGCAAGCGGCGGGAAACTGGACGGCCCAACCTCGCTGACCGTTACCGACTTGGTTGTTGAGCTTCGGCTTCAGGTCATCGGCCTTTACGATTCCGGCCAAATCGCCACCGAAACTTACGTCGAGTTGGTTGACGATCGTTCCCTTGAAGCAATGGCGGAACGCGCTGCTGAAATGTTCGGGCTTGCAATGGCCGACGTTTCCGAAATCATCGAATTTGAACAACGCCGAATAATCAAAATGCCCGGCTCGAAGAAATGGCTTCACGGAATCCCCGATATGGTGGTTCGCCTGAAGTCGGGACGGGTTGCGGTTGTCGAATATAAAACAACAAGCAAAACAAAGAATCTTCCCGCATTGGCCGATCGTTACCGAACGAACCCGGCCGTGCATTTGTACGCCGCCTTGGTGCGGTTTGGTCAAAAAACGTTCTAGCTTAGGAGGCAACAATGGAACGAATCGACTTAGGAGCGCCCCCCACTTGCGGGATGTCGCTTCTCATTTATGGGGCCCCGGGAATCGGCAAATCGACGCTGGTTTCCCGGCTTGCTTGGGCCGCCGAATCTTTCGGCAGCCCGGCTTGTTTGATTGACACGGAGAACGGTTTATATTCCGCCGCGCGCGGTTTGAACCTCAACCGAACCGAGCTTTTGAGCGCCACGTCAAGCGGCGACGGAAAAGCGGTCTTGGAACGGTTGGCGGATTGCAAAAACCAACCGCCCGGCCTTATTGCCGTGGACACAATGAGCGAGCTTTCAGAAATGATTCTAAGGGATGCGGCCGGGTTGTTGGATACGCCGCAATTGCAACACTACGGAACCCGCAAGGCGGTGCTGTCCCGTTGTGTTCGCGCCTTGAGGGATACCGCATTTATGGGCGGGGTTGCGGTTGCAACGTTTCAGCAAGAGGCCAAAGAAATCGAAGGCTTGACCGGGCATTGGCGGCCTTCGCTTCCCGAAAAGTCGGCGGTTGATGCCATCGCCCAGTTCGATTGCGTTGCTCGCTTGCGCATTGTGCAAGACCACGAGGCCGATCGAATGAAACTCGAGGCCGGTTGCCGTTATCTGGACTTTCGGCCTAGTTCGCAACAAACGGCAAAATGCCGAACGGCTTCGGAAATCTTCGGGGGCCGTGATGCAAGTTGGCACATTTGGCCGATTCGCAACGAAATGGATATCGCTGACTTATACCAGAAACTCGCTCGAATCACCGAAGCGAAACAGGAAGGAACAAAAGATGACTAGTTGGAACGATTGGGGAAACACGGTGCGCAAGCCGGTGCCGGCGGGCCGTTATGTGGCAAAGATTTCGAACGCTTCGATGACGTTCGACCAAAACGGCGTGGCCCGAACCGAGGTCACCTTCGAAATCGTCGAAGGCGAATGCGCCGCCCGTTTGATTTGGTTCGATTATCCGCACAAAGTCGAGGAAGACGGGCGTGCCCCGTTCGGTTGGGCTTGTCGTATGATGTGGGAGGCCCTTGGGTTCGAAGGCCAGCCGAACGGCCAGGGCCCGATTGAATGGTTCCAAAATGTGGCGCGAGCAATCACCGAGCGCGTTGGTGCGGTGGTGAATATCGAGACCATGATTCGAACGTATCAGAACAAGCAAGGCGAAACCGTGGCGAAAGCCAAAATCAAGCGCGTTTCGAAGATTGCAAACGTTCAGACGAACCAACCGACGGGGGAAGCTCCGCAATGGTAATCTTGGGTATTGATCCCGGGTTTACTTCCTTGGGTTGGGCCTTGTTGGATTTCAGCAAGGCCCGCCCGAGGTGCGTTGGCGCCGGGGTTATCAGAACGAAAAGCGACCCGAAATTCAAACGGTGCGATGACAACAAGCGAAGAATTGGCATTTTGGCTTCCGAGCTTGCCAAGTTGAACAAGGAACACGAGCCGATTGTTATTGCAGCCGAAGCCCAAAGTTGGACACGGTTCCAAAAAGCCGACCGGGCGGTTGCCATGGCTTGGGGTTGCCTTGCTGCTTTGGCAGAGGTTTGGGGTTGCCCCGTGTTGCAGTTTCGGCCGCAAGAAATCAAAGCGACGCTTTGCAATGACTCAAGCGCGAGCAAAAAGGCGGTGCAAACTCAAATCGAGGCCAACGTGCAAGACGCCGCGGTTCACCTTGCGAAGATTAGAAAGACGCAAGTTAACCACGCGGCCGACGCGCTCGGCGCCGCTTATACCGCTTTGGGTCACGACGTTTGCCAAATGGTTATTGGGATTCGCGACGAATACAACCGCCGCCAAACAATAGGGGGGAAATGATATGACCCCGGCAGAGGCAACTGCAAAGCAAGCCGAGCTTAACCTTCTAGCGGCGGCCATGTTTGCAACAAAAATCGACCCAATAAAAGCCGAAGCCATAAAGCCCGAAGATTTTCAAAGCGAAAAGCACCGGGCCATTTGGCGGGCCATTTTGACCGAAATCAGGGAAGGCGGGGAAGACGCGCCAACCCTTGTCGTTATTGATCGCTTGAGGGTTTCGGGCGATTTGGAATCGGCGGGCGGCGCGTCCTACGTTGAATCGTTCGGCGACTATTCGATGAACCGGGTTTTGGCCGGGTTCGACAAATCTTCGGCCGCGTTGCTTGAGTGTTCAAAACTTCGAAAGATCGGAAGCATTGCGCGGCAAGTTGCCGACGCTGCCGAAGGTTGGGGCGATAGTTCCCGAACGGCTCTGGAGGCGTTGAA
>TARA_R100001163_G_C5068338_1_pt1 | contig 11776 bp, 14 predicted proteins | sample TARA_R100001163 | Tara Oceans TARA_R100001163 (sample SAMEA2621285) | marine metagenome | biome: marine biome (ENVO:00000447); feature: deep chlorophyll maximum layer (ENVO:xxxxxxxx); material: "saline water (ENVO:00002010), including plankton (ENVO:xxxxxxxx)" | depth 120 m
CTCCCGGTTCAACGGCGGGGGATTCCTCCATTGGAATCTCCGGCATTGCGGCGTCGCCCAGCGGCTCATCAGCAGGAGGGGCTTCCACTCCCGCATCCAAATCATCAAGGCCGGGGATGGCTTCATCTTGTTCCAGAATGTTTTCTAAGGTTTTGCGCACTTCCGTAGAATATTTCTCGATAACAATATTTTCAGCATTTTTAAGTGCTGCCGCACGTAAGGATTTAGCATCCACAATAGCTTCGCCCAACATATCAGACATAAATCAACTCCTAAAGTGATAATATTTCAAAAATAAATAGTGCTTTATCTCCCGAAAGTCACTTTATTAAGTGCCCTTTGCACCAATAATCCACCAATTTTCACCGTCCGACTGGAGGGTTCGACAAGAATAGTTTGTCTTGAGTACAATTTGATCATTTAAATCGATAATTCCCTCCTCTACCGTAATAATAACCGGGAATGAGCGTAAATTATATTTATCGGTGTTAACCTTTTTGATATTCACCACCCTCCCACGATTATTACATGCAGGAGGCAAGACAACAGTAACTAAATTAGAGTATGAGTCGCACAACAGCGTGTAATCCTCTGATTGCGCCGCATATCTCTCTTGGGTAACCTTTTTTATATTATGTACAATGGCACCGTTACACTCCAGTGCGCCCTGAACCCGCGCGGTTGAAACATTGATCTTTCCATCAACCACCAAGGTCGATTTTTCTGTATCAAAAGACAATTGAGGCGATGAACTAAATCCCTGTCTGCCTTTCAATTGAACATGGTTAGTTTTTCCGGACGGGTGAGGTATTTTGGTGCTTATATACTTATTATAAAAATTTCCTAGGGTGGTGCTGTGCAAGGTGTCCCGGGAAGCATCTCCCACAAGCAGCATATCGGCATCACTTAAATTTTGACCTCCTTCTGTGATTGAGGGGGCTCGACTAGGATCCACTTTTAAGCAACCACTCTTTACAGAGAGCCCACCTTTAAGATTAAGTGCTATCCCAAGGCCCTCTTCGGTGGCTGATAGTCCTTCTGTGGCATTTATTTGAAGAGTCCCTCGAATATTGCGAAGCCCGTTTCCATGGGCGATATGGTTGGCGGGAATTTCTCCCACAAACTGATCTACAGGGAGCGCTGTCAGCTTGGTCCCTTTGCCGCTTAGGAAATTGGCCGTAATTTTTGGTGCTTTTAGCTCATCGTGACTGAAAGTGAGGTTGTGAGGAGCCGCGGCGGTCTGTGAATCTGTGTATACCAACAATGAGTTGTGGGGGTGACCAGTGATTTTTAAAAGCCCCACATCTTTTAAAGTAGCGCACGGACTTTGGGCATCAGTATCATAAAAAACGCTGGCACTAATGGTACTTTTAAATACCTTTATTCCTGCAATTTCCTGATCTCCGTGTTGGTCAACTGATCCTTCGATAGTTCCTTTCAAAACATTATATGCCATGTGGTTTTCTCCCGTAATGCTCTTTTAAATAGTACAAAAAAAAGGATGCCCCCCAAAAGAGGGGCACCCAGTAAATAAAGGCATCTGATAAGACGAATAATCGACTTACTTAATAGCCCACTTGTCGGAACCAAGGTACACTAACTCAACGGCTGCGTTGTCCGACTCAAGAACAATGGTGGTTCCACCATCAATTGTTTGAGAGCCAGCTTTCGCGATCGTCAGGTTGTATGTGGCAGCGTTGGCTGGGGCTTTGACAGAGACCACATCACCAGCATCTGGAGATGCCGGAAGTGTCCACTGGCGAGCAGCGCTGAACGCGGCCGCACTGTAGTTCATGCCTTCCACAAGTGTTGCATTCGCATCACCATGGCTCGTCGGCGTCGGAGACGCGTCGGATGAAAGAACACCGTTGGCGGCGCTCAGACCGGCACCAGCCATAAGGCCAACAAGGTCAGCCCACTTTTCTTTCTTACCATCGCCAGAAGCACCCCCGTCAAGGAACACAACATAATCATCAGCAACTGTCATTACAGCTTCAGTGAGAAGAGGCACTGTCTTGGTGATCATATTGTCAAAAGTGACTTTATGAAGACCGTCATCACCATCATCATTGAAAACGATAGTGTCGCCAGTAGCAATAGTTTCAGCAGACAAGCTGTCGATATCCAACGAAAGAACACCCGAAGCGGCAGCAAGAGCCGTCGCAGAAGTGGTACCAGCTATGTCAGACACAACATTGGTACGAGTACGAAGTTGCATGTCTTTCGTGGTGCTGTCAAGAGATACGAACAAGTCCGCAGCATCAAGAGCAGCAGCAGCAACATTCGGGAAGTTGACAACAGTGCCATCAACCTGCAGTGCGCCAGTAATTTCCACAAGACCGCCGAAAGTGGCGTTTCCTTGTGCAATAAGCGTGCTGGAACCCGAGTATGTGGTGGCTGTGATAGCCGACAGCGCGGACGTACCAGTGATGGTTGCGCCGGCAGATGTCAGCGAACCAGAAGTGGCAATTGCGCCGGTAGATTTAATCGTACCCACAATCTGCAAAGTGCTAGAGCCCGAAACAGCACCCACACCGAGAGAACCCAGTGAAGAGGCGCCGGTCGAGGTGATAGCACCACAACCAACAGTGCCAATAGTGGCAATGTTTTTAGAAGCATCAAGAACAACTGCCTTGTTTGCAGCAGCAGTACCATTGGTAATGCCGTCAAGCTTCTCCATATCGGCCTCATTCAGATCAGCTGAGCCAATAACGAATGAAGTGCCGGCAGTAATTGCGCCGGTGCCCGTAAGGTTGCGAAGGCCAGTGATGTCGACGTTTCCGTCAGCAACAAGAGCTTTATTCGCAGCGGCAGTACCGTTGGTAATGCCATCAAGTTTCTCCATGTCGGCTTCGTTGAGATCAGCGGATCCGATGATGAAAGAAGTACCAGCAGTAATAGCGGCAGCAGAAGACACTGCGCCGGTAACCGCAAGCGTGCTGCTAAAGGTAGCAGCGCCGGCGTGGTAAAGAGTACTAGAGCCGGAAACGGCACCCGTTGAGCTGGTGACATGGTAGAGGCGTGCGCCTGCATCATCTTCAAGATCAAAGGTACCTTGTTGGACAAGCGAACCGCTCATGAGCGCGTCGCCTAATTGAAATTTATAAGCCATTTATTAAAACCCTCCATAGTTTTTAGTTTTATAGTTTGGCAGGTGAGCGTATTATACACCTATTCACCGCCCAGATAACTGGAAGTATATTAAGCCCACCTACTCTTAAATAGTAAGATGAGTGCTTGTTCTAAATCAACAAATGAAGTATTTATTGTTCCCATTACAATAAAGATGGATAGCTGTGTAAGGTGATTCCAAAACTATTAAATTTTGACCGTCGATTGTGTCTGATGCAGACCCTGAAACGGTGATGGGATTCGATCCGGCTGCGCCGCCCTCGTCCTTAATGATGAAGGTTTGACCACTGGTGGTTGTAGATGCTTGAGGGAGGGTCAGCTTAAGTGCGCCGCCACTAGTGTCTGCACAAACATAATAATCCGTAGTGCTAATTGTATAATCATCTGTTGTCGTAGTCCGCTTGTGGATTACCGAGCCATTTAAATAACTTGCTCCGGCGACCGACAGTGTATGGTTTGGCGTTGCACTAGATCCCACCTGAATACTGCTGGTGGTGTATGCTTTCGTGTTGGAAATTTGACTGAAGATCCCACCTCCAGAGCCGCCGCCGGCGATTCCCGTCAGGCGCGATCCGTCGCCATAAAAAATTGAAGCCGATACGCCAATACTCGCCGTCAATTCGCCCGTTACGGTCAGAACTGAGCCATCAAAAGTGAGGTTGGTTTCACAGGTGATGTCATTGGCATCACCACCGACATTGGTAATCAGAGCATTATTGGTGGCGTTTGACACACGAGGAATATTAAGAATCGCAGATCCATCGGACGTACTCAAGTTACCTGAGAGTATGTGGACTGTGCCATCGGGTGGGGGCGCTAACACCAGCGGCGAGATAAGAGAGCCAGATAAATTGTTATATGCCATATGGGGGTCCTCTTAAATTAATTAGAAGACGAACCAGTTAGTACCATTGGAATATAAACTAATTGCCGGCATTGTGCCGGTGAGAATATAGGTGGAATCACCATCAAACGTATAGGTGTCTGTTACGGAGCGCGTGAGCGTAATGTTGGATAATCCCCGCGGGGTGGTTTTTTCATCCTTAATCACCAAAACTGCGCCGGCTGAATACAACACAGGGCTGGGAATAGTTAAATATACATTGTTAGGAGGAGTTTCCTGCGCCGTGATTCCTAAAATATATTCGTGGGTTGAGGCCGTATAATGGCTACTCGTAACATTGGTGTAGCTTCCGCCAAACCCTTGAACAAAGGTTTGTTTGCTATATGCACTGGCGGTTAGAATCACCGTTGGGGCCGAACCAAGCGATCCTACTCGGGACCAAATCTCGAAGCTACCTGTACGAGAGTGTACGTCATCAATGCTATCACCGAAAAATGTAGAACCGGTAGCATCAATAATTGAAACATCTCGATATCGATACACGCTCGCACTGATGGTGCCCGTGACTGTGAGGTTTCCGGAGAGTATTAGGTGAGAAGGTTCGTGGCCATGTGCGGAGGCCGTATAATAAATTAAATTATGAGACCCGGTGGTGTGCCCGAGCGCGCCACTAATAAATTGTAACGAACCTGTAGGCCCTGATGCGGCGCCGTCTGCGCCACTACCAGTGTCCGAACAATTTACATATGCCCACCCGAAGCTTGCCATATTTAGCTAACTCCTGAAGAACCTGACCAGCTTGCCCCTTCTGGTGTTTGGGTTCGGATACCGTCGATGCTTGTGAGGCCGGCTACAACGTCCACATTTGTCGAACCTGAGATCCAGAGTTGAGTTACTTTCAACTCTATCACTCCACTATCTCCATAGGCCGGAGCGGCTGATGATCCCGAACCAGATCCCGAAACTACCGTAAAGTAATTACTCGCCGACCCCGTGAGTCCCGTTAATGAAAACGCAACCTTGCAAGGATTGGATTCATCTTTGTTGATAATTTTAAACCATTTCGTAACATATGGAAAGGTAATTACACAATCATTAATATGTCTAGTTTCGAGCTTGCAGTTAATACTTCCCGAGGCCCATGGCTGGCCGCTGACCTGATATGCCCCCACGTGGTTGAGGCCAACTGGCCTATTCCAATTTCCCATTATAAATCTCCTAATGTATGACTTTCATTATAAATAGTCACTATTTTCTTCTATCACGCCTTTGTTGTGCTTTGATCCGCTTTTGTTGTTCTCGAAGTCGAGCGCGTCGGGCTTTTTTGCGCTTATCTGCTTTCTTAACTGAAGGTTTTTTATAGTACCGGCGCTCTTTGGCTTGTTCTACTATTTTTGCTTTTTTGCTTTTTTTAATAAACTTGCGAATTAATCGATCTACGTTTCCACGCGTTTCTTTAATGTTAACTGCTACGTGTGCGGGTTTTGCCATCTTCTACTCCTACTTCATTGCCTGCCAAATTGCAGACGCGTCTCCCAGAATTGAACTAATATCTACTCCCTCATCGCGAGGATCCCCTAAATCAGCGCGGCCTTGGGCGGGCTGTTGTGCGGAAAGGGGCTCAGTGCCTTCAAAAAGATTTACGCCATTATATGCTCCTTGACCGATGGCATTTGCCATTTTTTTGCGGTACTGGGCAAGTTCTTGTGTCTTGTTAGATTTTTTGGTTCTCTTTGGCATGTGTTTTTCAAACGGGCCCGGGGCCTCACGTTGTACATTTTCCGTCAGTGGTGCCTGTTGAGCACCCTTCAGTACTTCCGACACAACATTAGACAAAAGGCCCTCTTCTATGAGGGCTTCGTGAATACATTCTTTTACAATTGGCTTAATAAGCTGCTTTAAATCACTCTTTTTCATATCACCTTCTTTTTGATTCCTGATAAAACTTTCCACCGATCATAGGTTTGAGATTCGCGGATGGCGCTGTCCGGATCGGAACTAACCACCTTCTCGTCTGACTCCTCGTCGTCTGTCTGATCGGGTTGTTTTGCCGCAGCTGCGGTATGTTGAGCATCATGCGATGCTAAATCCGGATCAGCGGGAGCATTCCCCGTCACTCGGGAGCGAGGGTCGGGGGCAGCGCCACCGGTGTCATCGCCTGTCTCAGTGGACCTTTCTTCGCCGGCTTCTGCCCCACCGGGGCGAGAGGTGGGCCTTTCGGGTGTAGGCATCTTCAAGTGGGAGTGGTCTTCGTCCTCTGGAGTGCCTGATAAAAAGTTAGCGATCCAATCCCACGTTCCGGTCGCAGCTTGGCGGGCTTTTTCGGCACCTGCGGCGCCTTTTTTTGCGCCGGCTTTTGCTTGGCCCACTTTCTCTTTAGCTTTATCAAATTTCTCCTTGGCTCCGGAACTAATCTTGTCCCAAACTCCCTCATCCAACTCTTGGTTTTCCAAGTAGTTGCGCCAATTTTGCGCGTATTTGTGATCTTGTTCGAAGCTTGACCAGTTATTCATTGTCAAGGACCTCGTTTAATAGACGATTAATGCGATCAGCTTTAGTAATAATATTGGGCGCCGATAAATCTTTTGCTTCTTTCATCATATATGCGCCGGGTGTGCTGGGTTCCGAAACAAAATCAAAACAGATAAGCTGAAAATCATCCTCAACTATGGTGCCTCCTTGAGATTCAGATACCGATCCCATGCCGCGCGATGAAATTCCCAAACTGACGCCGGCCTTAACAAGCTCTTGCAAAACTTTGCCAGAAGGAGTATCGAGAACTTTGGCCTTCCCCATAACATTCTGTCCCTCCCACCACACTTCCGTAATCACGTGAGAGGCATTTTTGAGATTAATAACTGAATCGTCGGGATGATCCAGTTCCCCTAGGGCGCGGCGTTCTTTGACGAGTTTGGAATAATTCTTCATCTCGCGCTCTAGAACTGCGTGAGGATAGACCCGTCCATTTCCATTTACGGTATCTGATTTTTGAATAATTCCAGTAAGGTACATTCCGCCGGCGGCAACGTAGGCCTTCTCTTGTTCGGTGAGGAGATCTTGACAAACTCCGCCTTCGCAGAGTTCATAATACTCTCTTAAAAGTACTTTGCTCACAGCTAAGACCCCTTACAGCAGTGACGGACCGGCTGCAGCATCCACTTCTTTGTCCATGTGTTTATGTTCATATTTGATTCCTTCGTCTCCAAAAATCATGTTAAGTACGTATGAGGTGCCAGAAGATAAGACGCCCAAAAGCAGCGCATTGACAACACTTACGTCAAAATTAAATAGTTCTGTGAATGGAGAAAGTAGCATTAAAAACCACCCCACATGAAATCCCATGCACATTGGGCACTTAAACAGTTCGCCCAACTTTCCTTTGGAGGGTCTTATTCTATTAAAGAGCTTACCGTATACAATAATTTGTGTAAGCCCGTAGGCACACAATATAAATGCTAAAAGTTCCATTTTTATTTCCTAATGTCTGGGGGATCTACATCTGGGTGGGCACCTGTGGCCTTCTGCAAATCCAGTTCTAATTTCTTGTTGAGATCTGGGAGTGGATCGTCGGGATTAGATTGTTGTGCTAATGCAAAGATGCTTCGGGCCCACTTTCTAAGCTTCTCTTTGTCTACTAAGTTTTCGTACTCATCTGCTATATTTAACTTCTCATAGCCGGGCAAGTTCGTCGTCAATGAGTCATCCATCCCCATCAGGTCGTCTACGATGAATGCCCCAATTTGTCCGCCGCGAGCTTTTGTTTGGGTGGTCAACCATTGTACTGCGTTTTCTGCACCTTGTTCTAGCTTATTCTGCATCTCATCGGGAACCCAATCTAAAATATCTTCCATTCCCTTTACGGCGTCTCCGACCACTTTAAGCTTCCCTAGGGCTAATTTGACCCCAAACTTTGCCAAGGCCTTACCTACGCGTGGCCACTTGCTGGCGGCCTGAGCTAACATGATATTCTGAGCTAATTCGCCCCATGTTGTGGGTTGCGCCACGTCTTCATTAAGAAACGTATCCCAATTCTCCATTATCAATTTCATATTAGACATCTTAAAATCCTAGTAAAGCGTGTACATATAACTAAGAGAATAGGGGTCCCTTACATAGCTGGGGCGAATAGATCCTTGTTCGGTGCGTTGAGGCACGTCTCCTAGATCTGTGGAGTCCGCCTTGTCTGGGTGGAGAAGCTCGTCGTCGGCCATGGAGACGATTGCCTCCGTATTCTCAAAGTAGGGGCGCTCTTCCGTAATAAAATTGGCAATATTAATTAAAGCGAGTTTTGCGGAGCTAACATCTTCTTCGGCGGATTGCTCCATCGTACCCTCAAACGAACCAAAAAATGCGCCGGATTTAATGGATTCGGCGACAACAATTCCTCGCTTGTGCAAGAAAGAAAAAAGTCGATTTTGGGCTCCGTATACAAGGTCGTTGGTTTCCTCTTTGGGGAATGCCACCACCTTATTCTTCGTCGGAGATAGAACAATATCAATATCTCCATGATCAAAGATCATTAAATCTCCACTTAAGCTCTTGCGTATATCAAGTTCCAGAGTAACTATTTTTTGATTGGCACCTTCGCCAACTTTAACCGCTATGGCCATGGCAAATTTCCTTAACTAATTTCTGAGTTTTCATTACTGTCTTCAATAAGCTTTCGTCTATGTGGCTGTCCGTATATGAATCGAGCTTAGCAATTACTTGGGTAGTTTTTTCTACCATCGTCTCGTCCTCACGAATTTCATCGGTGCGCTTAGCTTCAATTAAGTGTTCTTTAAGGCGAGATATTTCTTCATTTAAAAAGATTTTTAATTCCAAGGCATTGTCAGAAAAAGAGGTGATGTAATATGAAAGAAGCTCCTTCTGCTCCTCCAGTAGTTCATCGTTATACTTGTCATTAAACTTTTGTACAAACTTACTTACCACCACCGAATCAATATCTTCAATAACCACTTCCTCGGGGGGGCTGTTTGTCATATTCTCAACAATCTGTCCTTCGAGAATTACAGCATTCTTGGGCGACAGCTTATCGGAAAACATTTGTGCAATAGATGCTAGTGTTTTATAATTGGGTACGTAATTTCCGAACACCGATGATGACACCTCTGTGTTGATGTCTTTAATCAATGCGGTCTGCTGCTTAAAGAGGCCATGAGGATCTACAAGTCGCTGGGCTATCTTAGCTTCTTTTATTATCTTCTGGGATATTTCTCTATCGAGATTCTGATTTTCGTACAAGGAGCGATAACATTGCAATTCTTTGTATAGTTCGCTTCCGGGCTTAAAATGTTTCTTCATCAAGCTCACAATTGTACGCTTCTTCTGGCCTTCTCCTCTCAACATGGCGACTGTCGCCTCTTTTATGAGTGCTTCATAAATGAAGGCCGTGTTGCGCTTTTTGTTATGCTTGTTCTTCATCTTTCTTCTCCGTCAATAAAGTTTTATTGGTCTCTAAATCTTGTAAAAGATTCCTTATCGAATCATTTATTTCAAAAAGGCGATCTTCTTCGGCCCTTTCTCTCAAAGTATAAGTAGATTGCTCTTCCTCATAAATACCCGAGGTTGCTCCATTCATAGTCGTTAAGGTTCTCATATCGCCATATCCCGGCATCGTATTGCGTATACCCGAGCTGCTTTTTTCTTTAGAATACTGAGACGCTTGTGAGCGGCTGCGGGGGCCTTTGGTGCTGCGTCCATCACTTCGTACGGGCTTGTAAGTGCTCTTCCCGTGGGGGCCGTCATATTGCCGTTTTGTCTTTCGCTTTTTGGGACTCAGGCGCGGACTTGCCCGGGTGCCGGGAGGCACTGCAAGCAATGGAGATTCGTCTCCGCCGCCCTCCATGTCGACATCGCCGGCCGGCATTTCTTCGCCGCCACCGAGGTCACCGCCCAGATCGCCACCCAAGTCGCCACCAAGGTCGCCCCCTAGGTCGCCTCCAAGGTCGCCCCCTAGATCACCGCCTAGTCCTCCGCCGGCATCGGCGCCGCCTTCGGCCACCTGTTGTAGTTCGGCGTCATGGGTTCGATCGTAGAACATCTCGCGCTGATTGCGCACAAAGTCCTCGTGTGACATACCAAAGATATGCTCCGTTACCCAGCGCCTAGAAAAGTATCCTTCTGTGGCTGATGCTGCAATATCAAACTTCTGCTTCCAGTGTTCAAGTTCCTGCAACTCAGAGATTTTGGAAGGATTATTGAGAGACAGTTCAAAGTTTAACAGATCGTCGCCGCGGAAGCCCAAGGTATAAAGATGAATAATTCCAACTTTTGTTAGTTCAGCAATGATTACCCGCTGCAGGCGTTGAATTGTTCGTGCAAATCGTACGTCTTTTTGGGCCAAAGTGGTCTTGTCTTCTTCGCCACCTTCTCCCATTGTCAAATATGATTGTGGAATTTTGAGAGCGGAAAACAACTTATCTCTTAAATATTTAACATCATCAATCTGAGTAGTGTTCGTGCCGCCGGCAAGGTTCTGAATATCTGTAACTGAGCCGGCCCGAACGGGAATAAAATAATCCTCTTCGATACTCATTGGATTGTATCGCAAATCCATACGACCGGTGTCGCTGTCAACAATAGAGTTGCGCTTAAGTTGGGTTACGATTTTCTGCATATATTGTTCCACATCTTGAGGCGGAACCGAGCCCACATCAATTTTGAAAACCCGGCGTTCGGACGAACGCACCACGCGGTATGCCATCATGGCGTCTTCCATCAACACAAGTTGACGCCAAATGCGGCGAGCGGCTTCCAAGATAGAAGTTCCATATGGTGCATATTTATCATTTCCCAAAATACGGAAATGTGCCATTTGCCAATTTTCGAACGTCATGCCGGCAGAGTTCCACTGGTATTGGATATAATTTGGGTTGGTGGAGTCGAGGCCTTCCATGCGCTCAATCTCGCCCGGTGGAAGTGCAATAACCGACTGAACTCCATATTTATCATCAATATCTAAGTAGAGAAAGAAATCGCCGTACTTACACATGGTGCGCGCCCAGCCAAAAAGGTTGTATTCAATGTTCAATATGTTGGTATAAAGCACAGCGAGAACGGCTCTCAACTCTTCGTTCGGACACTTGATTCGCAACATCGGGCGCAAATCAGAATATGTTGTCATCTCATCTGCGTAGATGTCCAAGGTCGAAGCAATTTCCGGGGTGTACTCCATCTGATCAAAGTCCACATATCGCTCGGTACGGCGCTGGTTTTGAATGGCATTTGTCGCAATAGTGTCTAGGGGGTTGTATTGTGACTTCTTAAACTGTTGCCCCGATGCTGTTTTAAATTTTGAAGAAAACTTATCGAGATGTTGACGGCGAATGCGGCGGCCGCTCTGGGATCGATAATTGATAATCGGTCCGGAGAACAGGCGCGTCAGGGCCTTGAATAATGTCGATTGTTTGTTTTTGGGGTTCTTGTCAATAGGGGGCATTTACTTTCTCACTTTATAATCCATTTATGTTGGCTATATATTTTCTCTGCTTCGCTCATTTTATCAAAGATACTATCTTTTTTGTAGCCATCTTGTCCTTTAATTTGTGTATTTATTGTAGTTTTGGAGGTATAAATCGCATCTACAAATGCTTTTTGATAATTTAAATTGCGCGCATTAGTTTGTAGTGCTGTATCCCTCACCCAACATGCAATTGCTAGAGCCATGATTAAGTCATCATTATACCCTTTCATCGCTTGTGGTTTTCCATTCCTCCAAATAAATGTTTTCATCTCGTTGGTTGTGCGAGAAGAATATACTTTAATTAGTTTATTTCTGATAAACTCTTCTAATTTCGC
>TARA_R100001163_G_scaffold65824_1_pt1 | contig 11724 bp, 18 predicted proteins | sample TARA_R100001163 | Tara Oceans TARA_R100001163 (sample SAMEA2621285) | marine metagenome | biome: marine biome (ENVO:00000447); feature: deep chlorophyll maximum layer (ENVO:xxxxxxxx); material: "saline water (ENVO:00002010), including plankton (ENVO:xxxxxxxx)" | depth 120 m
GAGAAAGAAACAGATGATTTGTTGACATAATAATTTTCTTTTCTGTTAGGATAAAATTTCCTGTCTCTTACTGTTACCCCAGTTGAATTTTCAGGAGTAGATATGAAAAGATTTTTACCACAAACATCCCAAACAGGATTGTTAAATATCTTGATATTCTTGATATCAACTGTTCTTTCTAAAGAAACTTTATAAGACAATGGATGTGCTTCATAGCAGAAAACATTATCGAATTGCTTAGATGCATTTATTGCAAATTCACCAACATTAGAACCAAGATCTAGAATATTACCACCAGAGCCATATAGATCTAAATTTTTTATGTTCTGCTTTGCATCTAATATCGCTCTTTGAAGTTCTTTTTCACCTCCCCAATTAACATTATCCGCATCCCAATCAACAACCTTTTGCCTCCAATTTGCCATTATATCTCGCCTTTTTCCATATACCACTTTACAATTCTGGCAGTTGCTTCAACATCATTGATAGATCGGTGTGCACCTTCTATCTTCTCGTCGAAAAGATCTTCATATATATCACCAAGCTTTCTCATTTTGCCCCAAAACTTTTGACCTATTTCAACAGTGCAAATGTGATTAGGTGGCCAAGGGAATTTAGTAACTTTGTCCAGTCTTTCAAGTTCGAACCTTAAAACCTTTCGGTCAAATGGTAAGTTATGAGCAACGATATCTGTTTCCCCTAAGAAAAAATTCGTGAGCTCATTTACTTTAGTTATAAATGGCTTTTCATCTTTTAACATTTCGTCGGTTATATTGGTTATCTTAATTATCTTCGGATCTAAGGGATGTCCAGGATTGCAGAAAAACTCAAGCCTTGCCTCTTCTTCCATCTCTCCTTTTTGAATAAGTTCGTTGTTGTACTTAATAGCACCAAACTCAATTATTCTAGGTTGCAGATCTAAGTCAGAACCTTCAGCCTTTGGTAAACCTGTTGTTTCAAGGTCGAATATTATCATTACTTGTCCTCGTTGTCTAAAGACTGCAACATAAATGCATAAACACCAAGATCGTGTACAGAGTCCTCGTGAGACTTTGGCCAGTTTTCTGCATAACGAGTCATTTTAGCAACAATCATATTTACAATGCCAAACCTATTCCATTCTTTCTCTGTTGAAAGAGTAACTCCTTTGGGGAATAAAGCCATCATCACTTTGCCATGTCTATGGTAATTGTCACCATAAATTTTATTGCGTTCTTTAAAAGTCTCTAGAGCCTCCTCCATGCAATCTATTGGTGACTTGGTTTTACGATGCTTTCTAACAACATCTCCGATTGTTTTAAGATCGCTCATTATTTTCATCTCTCCCATTCTCGTACGAGTTGCGAATGTCTCGCTCATAATTATTAGCTTTGTCGAAAAGATCCTCTAATTCTCTTTTGTCAAAAGTATTAAGGTCGAAAAGCCTAGCAACTTTTTTGTCGTTAAGCTCTATGTCATTTCCTCTTATTTTAAGCATAAGTCCACTCCGGAGTTGGACTATAGTTCCACTGTGCGAAACTCATCTTCTCGCCTAAATAATAATTTCGATATGCCTCTATTGAGCTGTCGCACTTATACTCATCAGGCATGCACTGAGGTGGCTCTTTGAAACCATCTTGTTTTATTGCAATAGGTGCTGTTCCTAATAAAATAATTAATTGTTCGCTTTTGTGGGTTTTCCTATAACGAGCTGTGTATTCTTTGCAAAGGTGCACAAACAATGCTAGTGTCCACCAATAATGCTCGGAACTTTCCCGAACCCAAACTGCTGATGGGTGGTTCTTGTGAGTTGACTTATACAAGCCAACCTCGTCAGCCCAATAGTCTCCGTCTAGCTCTCGGTGCGCAGTACAAAGCAACTGTGCAGTTTCGAGTATCATCTTGACGCAATGCTTGTCACAATGCATAATGGCTGCTTCTTTCGGACTATCGTCCAAGTAAAAAATATTCATTCGACTTCCTTTCTCAATATAAAAACTCTATCCTTTTTTACTTAAAAGATAAAGTTTATTTTTGCCAAAATTTTAGCTTCCTTTTTATTCTCTGCCAAAGACTTGGCTTTCCTTCTTCTGCTTTTTCATGGAAAATTTCGAGAACTTCATCTTTAGGAATGTCCTCAACATAATTCCTATTTTTTAAAATGTAAGAAACAGCTCTTGCATTTATATACAATTCTTGAGCAATCTCAGTGTTTGAAAATTTTTCCATTTTCATTTTATGAACTTTATTAACAAATTCTTGACTATATTTTTCTTTAAAATTTGACATATTCCCTCTCTATTTGTGATGCGCTGAGCAACCCCAGTCTTCTACTTCGTTCTCAAACGCAGTCAATGTTCCATGTATAGGATCAGAAATTTTAACTATCTGACGAAGTATAGTGTAAAGCTGTTGTATCGAATTGTAAATAATCACTTGCTGAGCACCATCGAAAAGCTTTTCACCTTTTATTTTGTCATGAAAGTTCATTAGATATTTACTGACCTCCTCAGCTTGACGAAACAGCTTCCTATTACCAAGCATTATTATTTCTTCCCAAAGTTTGTAAACAACTGAGGAAAGGTCTGCAAATGCAACTATAGCACCTTCCCTGCCAGACTTAGATTGTTTCCAGTCCGTTTTCATGTCAAGGTTGTAGCCTATATTCAGCTCTTTAATTATCTGGTCAATTCCAGCTTCTGCCATTTCCTCGAAAATAGCGATTGAGCTTTCGTTATAATACTTTGTTGGTCTAGGAATGTCCCCAGTTATGACCTCGTCGACATCATGCACGATAGCTTTCTTAAGAGCCTTCCCAGTGTCGAGCTTATGAGCATCAGCAGAAACTGAGTTTATCTCCTCGCAAAGAGTGTAAGTAAAGAGACACACAAAACCAGTGTGCTCCATTACTGATTCGCTTTTCAGAAGATGGAGCTGCGAATACCTTTGTATCGCAGACATTCCCTGAGAAACGCTGAATAGTTTTACGATATCCATCTATTCAACATCTGGGTTAAAGTTTTGAAACTGCTCTAGGATTTTCTGCCTACGACCAATATGGTCTTCCCAGTTTATGTTGTGCGTCATAGAACGACCCCACTGAGGTTTGTCCCATGCTCTGGCAGATAGTCCTGCGAACTTTTGAAGATCTTTGATTCCAACAATATGGGCATCAACACTTTCTTTTAGCATAATGTTCAAGCCGAAGTTCTCGTTGGTATAAGTTATCGAATATCGTTTATGCTCAGCTGCACTTGTTTCGCTTTTAAATTTAAAGTGATCAGTCAAAGCTCTAAAATATCCCATCTCATAAACTGTGCCAGTGTCACGACCATCAACAATAGCAAATAAAACATTAGCATCAATCATTGCATTGATGTTGCTGTCGTAAATGCTCTTAGATGCTTTAGTCCTATCCTCTGGGGAAAGATGGGATATTACACCACCACTTTTACGAGGTGAGAAGTAATCGAACCCATGCTTGTCGAATTCATTTTCGATAGCCTCGATCGTTTCGATCTGCTTGGGGTTAAAGAATGGTCCAGCCAAATAAATTTTCATAGTCATTATGCGTTCTCCAATTTTTCTATGTGTTTTTGCCAAAAGGCAGGTCTGTAACTTGCCTCTATACGAACCATGTCCATATACTTTTGGTCGATGGGTGTAGAGGTTAAGTCACTGTGAATGGGGCAAGGTGCTCCAGGATCGTCATCAGTATGCCTCAGCTCGGCATCTCTTGTATAAGGGCAAAAGCCTTTATTGCATGGCAGGTCTTGCTCGCTGATAGAAATGTATTCTTGTGCAGCAATTATGATATCTTTCCAAATACCATACTGAGCAATCCAACATTGCCTTTTGTTGACAACGGTTTTCCAAAACTCGATCTCAGCAGAGATAGATATTGTAATTTTGTCGCCAAGTGTTCTCGTCCAACAATCTTCGGATTTTATTATCTCCATTAGATTGTCTTTTATTGTATAGTTTCGGTGCCGAACAACCTGAGCTCTCAAGCCAATGGTCATTTCTTGACACACAGTAACTATTGGTCCAATAACACCACTTTTTCTCTCGCTCTCTTTCAACATAGGTATTGGATCAACATAGCTATAATTGCTAGCATATTTATAAAGCTGAAATTTATTGTTGAGCTCTGTTTTACCAACAATGAAATATTCATGTATCTTTGCGAGCTGTTGATACAGTTTATAAATTTTTACCAATCCTCGCCAAGACAATCGAGTTGTAAAAGAGGTCATTGCAGAAATAGGCATGTGCAGTCGGTACTCATCTTGAATAACACCTGCATCCATATCAGCTTTTATTTTCTCTCTAAGCAAAATTATTTTATCTCTTTCCTCGGACACCTGAAAGTATTCCGGAACAACGAACTCAGAAGGTGCATCAACTCTAGAGGTTCTTGCCCACATAACATGATCTCTGAATGAGGCAAATATCTCTCGCTCTAATATTGTGCACTGGACACTCATAACAACTGAAGGTATCTCGTTTACTGGTGCGTCGATAGATAAAATTGTGTTTAATGAGGTGGTGTCGTCAGGGGAGCGTGAAAGCTCCCAAGCGACCCTCGATAGATTTTTGCCTGACGAAACTCTGTCGTCGGATATTATTTCAATTTTCATAAACTTTTACCTTCCCACCAAATCGACCCCAAGTTCCATCTTCATCCTCATACCATTCCTGACCAGTTTCTTTGTTATAAAACTTTTCCTGAATATGGAACAAATCTAAGACAGACTTTGTGGAACTTGGTGTAATTTTATAATCAACAAAAATTCTAAATAGCCTATCTAACCCACGTTCTGGTCCACCAGAACACTGAGCTACAATGCTGAACTTTTGTATTCTTGGTCCACCAAAACTTGATAAAAAAGCAAGCTCGTATTCTATAGGAATATAGCCACGTTTATGAAGCTCTTTTCTGGCTTTATACAAAACCTCGACTTCAACATCGTTTAAAGTTCGATGCTCAGAACTATTATAAAGATTAGTCATTTTTCAATTTCCAAACTCTGATGTCATTAGTTGCTTTTCCATCTTCGTCCCTGACTGCTCTCGACTTGCAATTAAAACCTTGCCTTTTGCAATTCATTCTGAAAGAGACAACATCACCTGAAGTTTTAAGGACAGTGCTGTCTCCAATGTTCATTGCATTCACTAGCTTGACCCACTTGTCCCTAGACTTAGTTGAGTCAGTTAAGGGCACGCCACTTTCTATGACGAACCCTCCTATTTCTTTTATAACTTTACGCATCGTAAACCTCAGCCCACTCATGGTCAATGTCCCACTTTAGATCCTGCAGACGACCACCTTGCTTAATATAAAGCTCATAAGGCATATCAGCACCGTGCTTCAGCAAAAGTTGGAATGAGGCATAACCGCAAACCTCTTTAGTGTTTACCTTACGAGGGTTCTCTTTTACGAGAGGCTTGATCATTTTGCCTGCGAAAGCACCACGAGGCTTGGAAACTTTTTTAGGAGCAATGCCGAGTGGCGTCATTCCTGGAAGTGCCTCGACCTGAGGTGTTGACTTGACTTTATCGAAAGGTGTGGTCGTTACATGAATGTCAGCAATAGCATCCATAAAACGCTTGGCACCAGTTTTGTTGTCAGAGAATTTTTTAACAGGCTTTTCTACAAGCTCGTTATAAGCATCAACAAGAATAGATCCTGTGATGTTACGACAAGCCAAAAGCTCATCAGCAGTTTTGAAAAATGTGACACCATTTCCCATAGAGCGAGCAACTTTCTCGGACTCATATGCTTTAACGACTAGGCTCTTGGTGTCAAGAGTATATATAATATTTTGCATGATTTTTCCTTTCTCAGTATCATGTAATCATTGTATCTCTTTTAGACAAAGATGTAAACATCTTTCTTTCGTTTAAAAACAAAGGCTTGCAAATTATATGGAAAAATATCTCAATCCTCTTGGTTGTACAAGGTACAAATTTTCCCTTGCTCTGGTCAATGCAACGTACCATACTCTGTTCTCCTCATCTGTTCCTAGGTTGTCCCAACTCAACTTTCCCATGTCAGTTATCAATACCACATTGTCAGCTTCACCACCTTTGCTTTGGTGTATTGTTGAGATTGTTATTCTGGGTTTGTCTGAAAACTTCTCACCATTACGCAAACAAGATCTTAAATATTCTCGTTCGTCAGGTGGCAAGCCTTTTAATATTGCCATCCAATCTTTGCTTCTAGCTTCGTCAGGAAGTCCAAAGTCTTCTACTCTATAGGTATCTTTTTTCTCTAGCTTTACATTAAAATTGAAAAAGCCAATGAGGTTCTTGGCTTCTGGTCTGTTAAGCTCTTTGCCTTTGCGGATCTTTTCCCATGAAGTTATGGCTTTTGTCTCATCGGTGTCTAAAGAACTTTGACCATTGTAGGTGTAAGCATAGCCTTGTTGCCGAACAACTCTTTTAATTCTGTAAAGCAGATATTTACTTCTGCTCATGCAAAGCCAAGTTCCCTTGTCAGATCCGAAGTCTATTCCCTCATCATCTGAAATATAATTTACTGTGCCTTTTTCTAGCTTGGGTTGCCATGGCTTAACATATCTATTTTTTATTCTGCCAACGACATCAGAAGCCAAAGCATGCACACTTCTAGGTATTCTAAAACTCTGAGGCAAAATTCTTTTGTCACCTTTTAAGCTTAGGAATTTATTAACATCAGCACCTGCCCAAGCGAATATTGCTTGATCATCATCACCAGCAATGTAAACTTCCGATGCCTGAGCCGATGCTTTTATCGCCATTCGATATTGTAAAGAGCTCAAGTCTTGAGCTTCGTCAACAATGCATATATCTATTGGCAACTCTTTTTCATATCGTTGAAGCATGTCGGTGAAGTCTAGCAAGCCATTTCTCTTTTTATAGGTGGTTAATGAATTATTGTATTGCTTAACTGCATGTAATGTCAAGTCATTTTGATTGCTTAAATGAAACTGCTCCTCCATAGAACGAATACCAACTCTCGCCAAAGACTCTACTCTTGAACATTTATCTCCGAGACCATCGCCTGTGTGTATTCCTAAGTTCTCGTCATAAATACCTTTGAACTCAACACCGATAGCCTTGCCCAACTTCCTGTAATGATTGTCGGTCATGACCTCGTCCCTTTGCAAACCCAAACTTTTGAATGCCAATGAATGCAGCGTCCTAAAATAAGGAAACCTATCAGCATCGAAACCAAACTGAACCATTGCTCTTTCTTGAGCTTCGCTTGCAGCTTTGCGAGTGAAAGCAAGATAAGCAATTCTCTCGGGAGCTATTCCTCTTTTCAAAGAGTTCTCAACTATGTTCAGAAGAGTCGTCGTCTTTCCTGTTCCTGGAGGTCCAAGAATTATTTGTACGTGCCTCACTTTCAGTTCCTTTCTCAGTCATAGCATCTCTGTAATCTTCTTTTTTAGTCTTCCACAATATCCATTCGTAATATCGTTCAGGCTCTCTTTCGTCGAAATTTTTCTCCCAGTCGTTAATTATTACTTTTTTGCAGCTTCCGCAAATTATGTCTTTTTCATGAATCCTGCCATGAGTGTGGCTTCCGCACCAGTCACAAGGCAAAGCATCTTTGTAATATGGTAGCATCAAAACTCCTCCGTCACTGCGCTCGGTATGTCTAGTTGCTCATCATCATCGAAAAACTCTGGCTCAGGGACTGACCAAACCTTAACTGGTTTTCCTTTTATTCTAAATGTTTTTCTATCACCACCCAATAACCTCAACCAAGACCAAACTTGGTGCTGAGTTGTAAACCTAAATCTGCGAGCCTCTAGATAGATGAATAAATCCTCCGACCTAAAATAAACTTTGGCTTCATCTGAGTCGTGCCATGGCTTGCCATTCATAATCTCGTCTTTCTGGCGAGCCTGTACTTTTCCTGTTAAAAAGCTATCTAGCATTTTATCGAACTGACCTTGAGGTGATGCATCGTCTGGGTCTACTATCACCTCGACATTTTCTAGCAACTGATTTATTCTTTGTTCCCATGCTTGGGATGGCATTGTGCTTGGGCACTTATTTAATTTTTCGACGCAAATTTTTTGTAGCTGTCTCTGGTCAAGGAGCTGAGGTGTTGTAACTTCTATTCGCTCACCTTGCATTTCAATATACCAACGCACCGACTGTCTATTTTCAGTTTCGTATTTGGTTATTGCATCAACCTCGATAGACAGACCACCACCAACTCTGCCAACACCATAGTCTCGCTTCATACATTTAGATTTTTCGCAATAGTTGCATATTGGACTTTGTTTGCAAGTGTAGGCATATTCTTTTTTACTGACTGACTTAACTAATCCATTCACCTCACCCATCGGCAAAGGTTCAGGCAAATGCTCATAGTTGAACTTCATTAAGTCTTCTTGCCAGTCGTCTGGGTTGCGTTTGCGAAAGTAAACTCCAACATTGAACAAAGATATATTCCTGCCACCTTCCGGAAAACCCATCGTCATTATGTGTTGTAAACATGGTGGTCCATCGGAAAAGTGATCAACAAGATCAGGAGTAAAAGTCTCCAGCTTTTCAAATGTGGTTAATTTTTTCTCAGCAAGTTCAACAAATTCTTCAAGATTTAATTTCTTGCTTTTGTGTATTGCATGGCGTTCAGTTTTATCACCATCCCAATAGCATAAATTTATCCAGTTGCCTCTGTCTCTTTCATTGGCTCTAGATATTTGCTTGGGGAAAACTTCCGAACCACCATAACCTAATAGTGCAGCAAACTCATTCAGCTTACCCACCATATCAATAGCAGGTATGGCAGGATCACAGAAAAGATACAAGTGAGCACCGCCAGACTTAGAACGACAGAGAACCAAAGGTGTATCGCGAATTTTCTTTTCGAGGCTTTCAAGACTTTCATTTAATTTAACATCTCCTCTAATATCAATATCAATAACACCAAAGTGACAGCTGTTATTTTGCAATAAAGGAATAATTCCTAAAATATATTCACCACCACTTAGGTGCTCTTCAAAATTTAATTCCGTTGCAGGTTCGCTGACAGTTACTGCTCGACCAGACATCTTGCCATCTGCTTCTTGTTTGCTTACTCGATATTGTCCATGGGCAAGCTCGAAACCTCTGAACAATTTCATAAACCTTTTTGTCACCATTTATCTTCCTTTCTGAAAGTCGTCGGGAGGAGGAAACAGGCAGCAACCTCCTCCCTAGATCATGCAACGCTTAATTACATTACATCATCATCAGAAGAGTCAGGCTGTACTTTCACTTCACCGCTCTGTATATTCTTGCGGAACTCACGTGCCTCAAGATAGATGTTTTGACCTTGATCTAGGTTTTGTAAAATACCACCAGACTTTGCATCGAACATCATTTCAACTTCCCAATTGAACCAAGAACCCATATCGTTCTGCTCAGGAACTGTCGTCAACTTATAAGCAGTCCAAAACATTGCTGGGTTTATTGTTCCCTTACCTGAAGGATGAGGAATTTGCAAGCGATTAATCATAGAGTTCCAACGCTTCGACTTTTTAATTCCACTCGAACTCATAGATAATATAGCAGGTGAGAAATTGCCATCCTCGACAACAACATAAACAAAGTATTCAGCTGTCAATACCATCGCATTTCCATCGGGTGTGCGCAACTTGCCTTGATCATCTTGAACACACATATCTAAATTTGCAGGTTGCAAGCCATGATCTTTGACCAACTTACGATCGTCTGACCATTCGATATATGTTTTGCGATAGCTAACAGGAACAACAGTCATTCCCTTTTCACCATCGATTAGTTCGTTGGTTACATTGTCCAATATCTGTCCAGCTTCAGCACCTTTAATGTGAGCACCATCAGCTTTGTTGACTTGGGGTGATTGAGCTTGTAATATTCTAAGACGTGGGATGAGCATATCATCCGCTGTCATATTTTCGCTCGCTGTTCCAGCATCCTCTAATAGAATTGATGGATCAAATGCAACTATGTTGCTTTCTTCTTTCGGTTTAATATTAGCCATTGTTTCCTCCTGTGATTTTGGCTTTACGACCTGTAAATAATTTAAACAGATCTTGGGGGACATCCTTACCATCAGTCAAACGCTCTCGAATGAAAGAGTTTAACGACCCATGATGGACACCGATTGCACGACGATAGAAAAGATTTCGTTCACGCAACTCGTTCGCAAACTTATTACATGCTTCATCTTCGTCTCGTCCGAACTGAACCTCAACATTGCTCTTAATTAAACTGCCAGCATTATTCGCTCGCAACCAATCAAAGCATTGTTGTTGACGCATTTCTAGTTCAGCTTTTTCATCTCCTTTTGCTTTTTGAATAGCACTAGCAGATGGAATAGAACCAGAAGTTATGTCTTGGACTTCAACCTTAGCACCATTGTTAAGAGTAAAGTCTTTGACATTCAGTTCTTGCATTAAATCGGGCAAGTCCTGTTCTGCCAACTTCGTCAGGTTCTGCTTTTTTTGCTTCAACAGCTCGGTCAAATCTTCTATCTCTTTTTCAAGGTCGAACATTTGTTGAGCCATATCAGCCACTGCACCTATTGAGTTGGATGAAGGTGCGACATCCTCAAGCAGATCTATAGTCATTACTTTCCTTTCTCATTTCTAAAGCGACAGGCATATACCAACCTTTGCGTCTATCCCTTTCGCCTTCTTCTTTGTTGCGCTCCCAACGTAGGACACGCACCGTTGGTGACATTTCAGATGCAATCATGCAAGCAATCATAACAGCAATGGGGTCACCACCTCCTGGCCACAGAAGATAATCATCTGCGGAGAAGTCTTTCATAACTCGTCTAGCCTTTTGTATAGAAGGACTAGGTAAAAACTGAGGCTTTTCGTTTGGCTCAAACACAACCTCGAGTTTACCATAACGTGTGGCATCACTCAAGTCTGGAGTCCAACCGAACTTATTTTCTCGTGGTCTCGTTACCACATAAACTTTAGACATTTTACATCCTTTCTCAGCGTGAAAAAACTTTAATATATTTTTACAAAAATTAAAAGTTTTTTTATCACATGTCTACATCTTTGTCTAATATTGGGATTGGTTCAAGCATATAATCATATTTTATTTTAGCTAAAGAGATTTGATTTGTTTTCAATTTTTTCTCTGCCTCAGGATCATCTTTTAAATTTGTCATTCTTTTTTTAACAACTTCTTCGGTTTTAAATCTTGCACCACAAACTGCGCAAACTCTAAAGCGAAAACTTATGCCTTTTTTGCTCACTCCTGAGTTGTAAACTCTAGTTGTTTTTTCTTCGCAATCTATGCAATGCAATGCTTTTTCCTTTCTCAACATCAAGAATTTTATTTTAATCTGTATATTTTAAAAGTAAACTAATTTTTTAACATTACCGAACTTATATAATAATAACAATTCCGTAACCGAAGAACCGACGTTACCGACCTTCAGTTGTTTTTGACCACGTTCTAGGAAATTACTTTTCCTCTATAGAGAGAGAAATTTGAGGTGAAAAATATTTTTTCAGAATTAGCGAATTTGCGGTAACGTCGGTAACGAAAGGCACTTTGTTTATAAATTATAACGAGTTGCAATCGTTACCTAATGTAAAAATCGTCGGTAACCGAAACCGAACATCGGGATCTTTTTGTCATAAATCGTGCAACTTATTGTTTTCATGTGTTTCTTTTCTCTTTACTTCTCTGGTAAAAAAAGATACAATCTTTATATCAACTGAGAAAGGAACTAAAATATGAAATATGCAAATGAAA
>TARA_R100001163_G_scaffold55173_1_pt1 | contig 11691 bp, 8 predicted proteins | sample TARA_R100001163 | Tara Oceans TARA_R100001163 (sample SAMEA2621285) | marine metagenome | biome: marine biome (ENVO:00000447); feature: deep chlorophyll maximum layer (ENVO:xxxxxxxx); material: "saline water (ENVO:00002010), including plankton (ENVO:xxxxxxxx)" | depth 120 m
TCACAAGGTACTGATCCTATTGAATCCCATAAGAATAATAAATCATATGGTAAATTACCTTTTTTCTGTTCATCTATTAAATCTAAAATAAACCCAGCTACATCTTCTATAGAATTAATTGATTCTCTATCAACATAAACAAATTCACCTTCATAATTTAATACTTCTCCAGTTTCTTCATCTACTACTTCTTTAACATCTAATCCCATTTGTTGAGCATGTTCCCAATTCCATTTCATCTCAGTAATAATAAAAACAGGTAGTATTCCTCTTTTTTGAGCTGATACTGCTGCTTCTAGTAATGCAGTCGTTTTACCTGTATCTGAGTGGCCTCTTAGTAAAACTATATGACCCATAGGAATGCCTGGAATAGATGTAACATCTTGAAATGCTTGTGATAAGGGAATCCATGATTGATCTTTAAATTTAACATTTTGTTTAAGTCCCTTCTTTTCTTTGAAGGAACTTAAATCAAACTTGGATTTTATTTCAGCAGAGACTGCTTCCTGTAACGATTTTTTAACTCTAGGCATATATTTTTAATTAAAATGGTAAATCATCATCCTCAAATAAATCATCAAATTCATCTGATTTTGCTTTCTTAGGTGATCCTTGTGATGCTAAACTAAATGCTTTTTTAGATTCAGTTTTTGTAGTATTATTTGTATTTCCATCAAATTCAACTGCTGGTTCTGATACTATTGAATCTTCACTACCTTCATTTCCTGATATGAAATTTTGTAGCTCATCTTTTAGTTTTTCATAAGTGTACTTATATCTTTCTTCTAATAATTTTGGTTGATTTTCTAACCATGTACTTACTTGATTAGCATCTTTACTTAATGGTGTTTGTTTTGGTTTTGGTCTTAAACTAAGAGCAAATCCTGGTCTATCAACTACCTTAGAGGCGTTAACAACAAAATCAAATCCTTCAGCTACATCTGTAAAATCACCATAATCTTCATCATCAGCAATTGATAATAATTCCATATAAATGGTTTTACTAAATTCAAATAAACGAACACCCTTATCCTCTTCTCCTCTAACAACAACAGGAGCAAATAATCTTAATTTTGGATCTAACTTTTTAGCTAATCTCCAATTTTCAGAATCACTTGTTGTTCTTAATTTTTTAGTAAAATCTACTATGGGATCTTGTTCACCCCAATTTGTTAATGCTACTATTGGATATTTTCCAACTCCGTAATGCATATAAACCTCCTGGAATGGGTTGTTTTTGTTTATTAATGAAGGAACAAATCTAATTTGATATTTTCCTTCCTGTCTTGGCTTCCAATAGACTAATGTGTAATCTTTTTTCTCACCTGTTTTTGGTTTAGAATCCTTATTCAAAGATTCCAAACGATTTTTAATCGCGTTTAAATCCATACTTATAACTTTTTAAAATAATAATACTTAAATATAATGAGAGTTTGACTGAAGGCCAAACTATGACTTATGAGAGGTCAATTATATCGTGAATTTTAGTGTTCAGTTGTTTTAAATCCCCATGCTGAGTGAGTAAAACACAGTTTCTATAATGTTGCCAGTTAATTGGGAATTTGGTGTCAACTACACCACCATTAAGCTTTTTGATTAACTCATTTAAGGCATTTATAGTATATAATGTATTTGTTTCTTTCTTCCTATGTACTAAAATAGTATTTGGAGGAATTTCTCCTACATTACCTTGATCAACATTATAAGTGATCACGTATTCGTCATTGCTTTTGATATAAAGAACAAACATTTTATTATACATTATAGTGTATGTAGTTGAAAGTTCTTTAACTTTAGACTCAATCTCCTCGGATTTCACAAAAGTGCAAAATAATTTATTGTTCAAATCTCCTAAATTTATAAAGTTGTCGTTGTCATATTCTATGGTATAAATATCAAGAGTTTGTTCAAAAGTCATAGTTGATTCCATGTGTAATTTTTGTATTAAGTTTATGTTTTTTAAATACACCTAATATACGTTCTAGTGTGTCTTTTTCGGTGTTTTTGAAATCTAATAAGAACGCATCATATGTGTATAAAACTAATTTTGTGTCTTTATTTTTTAATATTTTAATTATGTCCCATAATATATAGACATTTTTTGCAGTTTCAAAATTTTGTAATAGATAATTGAATAATTTTTGGGGATTCATGTTATCTAATTTTTCTTTTTCAAATCTATATTTTGAGAGAGGACATTTAATAAAACCTTTATTTTGAAAATCATTCCACATATTATCTATGAATTTTTGGATTTTCTGAAAAAACTCAAGATCCCTATACTGCTCAAATACGCCCCCATAAAGCTGTTTAAACGTAAGTTCTTTAGATTTTTTGTAATCCACCCCATACATTTGTGCAAAGGATTTATGAATATCATCAGTATCGAACTTATAACCAATAAGATAACTTGCAAGGGTAGGATGATAAGCAGAAATATCAATTTCAATAAATCTGTCATTCCTCGGTATAAACGCTTTCCTACATCCATTTTCTTTATTTAACGCTGCGAAGTTAATCCCTCCGAACCTATTTGAGGGTCTAGTTGTTGTGGTTCTGTAGTTATATTGTGTGTACACTTTATCTCCCAAATCTTGGTTGAAGTGTTCTCTGAATAACTCGGGAGAAACTCGTATACCATTTCTTTCGATAGCGTTGAATACCAATGGTACACTGTTGTTGTAAAAGTTGTTGATTGGTTCATTGAAGTATTGTTTTAAATTATGATAATTTTTTTCACATGTTTCATAATGTTTAACGATAGGAATAATTCTGTTAATATCCAACTTATCTTTGTTTCTTTGTTCTAAAATTTGATGAGCTTTTGTAGTTTCCATCTCATATTCAGGGCAAAGTAAAGAAATATCATTTATATTTCTACGCGTAAAATAATGCAGAAATTCTTTTTTCCCCCAAACATGCAACAAATCATATTTATTAATTAAATGTGCAACGTACTCGCTGTCTAATGGCATAGATTCACTATGGTTTATTGATATCATGTATCCTTTACTTGCATTTAGAGGACGTAAATATACAAGAGATACTTTAGTAATTGTTGGGTGAGTTTTATATGAGTAGGGAATAACTTCTATATAAGCTTCCTTATGATATTCTTCATTCTGGTATAAATTCCAGAATTGTTCACTATTTTCTACTAGCCAAAACATTTGGCTAAATATAATAAATAAATTTTATGAGGCCAAATAATATTTAGAATAATCTTCTTTAAAATATAAACTAAAACCATATAATTTTAATTTTTGTTCTTCTAAAAGAGTTATTTTTTTATTAGTATTATAGACTTGTTCTCTATCTCCAGTTAAAGACCAAGGAATAGATATAGGAGTATAAAGTTCAAATGATATTTTTGGAGATTGACTTAATAGATCTTGGTAAGTTTGATAATTTATTTCCATATAAATAAGTTCATTATTTTTTTTACAAAAATATCTTTGAAATTCTCCTAATTGGTAGTCTTTTGATGTTGGAATTGGAGCATTGTATTTAGGTAAAAACCTATTTTCAATTTTAATATTTGTTGGAGATAATGAATATATAAAATTATTTTCAAAATTATCTAAATCATATTGTTCATAATTTTTATTTTGTACTATTATTTCTCCTAATGCAAAAGTACCATCATTTCCTTCTGGTGTTGGTGGAATTGGTATGAGTAATTCATTAGGAGTATCATTTGGGTTTTTTCCTGTGTAAAATTCATTTCCACTAACTGTATAATAATATCCAGTATAAGCCTCATTTGTAGAAGCTAAGGCAAATTTATCTCCATTAGTATATAAATTAGTTTTTATTTGAGATTTAGGATAATACATTATCTTGGGTCTATATTAGCATGAATATGAGGAGGATCATGATATAAAATTCTACCAAATCCTGCTTGATGTAACATATCAATTATTAAATTATCTTTAGCAATATCTATATTACTTGAGGTTGAAATAGATCTAACATCTATAGCTAAACCTCTTGTATGAGTAGTATTAGCAGGAGTAATCCTTGGGTTTGATTGAGTTGGATAACCACTACTACCTAAAGTTAATCCTTGGTGAAATTTATCATTACCTGCTGTTAACATTATTGGGAGAATAGGTTGATATTTTGTTTTTTGTGATTTAGCTACTTGTAAAAGTTTAAGTAAAGTATCATATAATTCTTTTGTTATATCAGCTCCGTTTCCTAATTGTCCTGCTGGTGAGCTTGTTCCCCTCATTTTTATTATTATAAATTGTTTATTGTTTGATTGATCTAAAAGTTTTTTAAATTGGAGAGCATAAGAACCATTACCATTATTTGCATTTGGATCATCTCCCTTTCTTATAATAAAGTTATTAAAATTAGCTCCTAAAGTTGATTTATATAAATAAATAAATTTAGTTTTGTGGGATGAATTTCGAATTATAATTGGGTGGCTATTTGTCTTTGGTTTTAAATTTATTAATGATCCAGGATAAGCATTATATTGTTTTCTTATTGATGAATTTAGTGGACTATTATTAATTACTTGATTTGAATTAGATAAATTGCTTAAATCTATTTCTATTTGTTCAGATAAATCACCTGTGTTGAGTAAGTTACTAACTGTAGCTATACTATTAATTTTTGTGATCCATTTATTATCTTTTAAATCATGATCTACATTTGTAGTTACAAATTCCATAGTATCAGGATAATTAGAAGGTAAAAATTTAGTATTAACCCTTAATTTATTATATAGTTTTATTCCTGATAACCCATCCATATCTAATTTTAAATTAAAAGGTAAAAAACCTGTTTGACCTGATGCTTTATTAACTCCTTTTTGGTTTAATCTTTTAACTGCTTTAGCTTGCATTAACTTATAATACTCAGTTGTAGAACTTAATACAGCTGCTATATTTTGGTCATTAATTGTACTAAAGATAGGATCTTTTACAGTTCCTTTTCCTCCAATATTTGGGTCTGTGACCATATTTAATCCAGCATATATAAATCTTTCTTGAAGGGCTGATGGGGTGTTTTTCTGTAGGTAGAAAAAATAATTTAATTTTATTATATCATATTGTTGTAATTGTGATATTAATTGTTGGTTTTGTTGTTGAAGTTGTTGAATTTGTTGTGCTAATGTAGGAGTTGTAATCTCTTCTTTAAATCTATCTACAATTCCAGTATTCCATTTTGAGAATGCTGTGGCCTCTTCACCCACAACATATCCATCAGCTGTAGATCCTATTGTTATCATCTCAGCATATCCTGGTGTTACTTCTGTAGTTAATCCTATATTATGAATAAAATTAGAAGTTGTATCACCATTAGTTTTTATATTATATCCGTATAAATCAAAAACTGCTTCTTTACTCGACCCAGTAGGGTAAATTTGTGCTCCTAGTTTATCTTTCCCAGCTAAAGGGGTAGTATCATATATTTTTAATATGTTAGTGTCAGGATTTATTTTAGGTTCTAGCTTATTAACACTTCCTAATGCTACATTTAAAGAATTACATAATTTTCTAAGAAAACTCATAAAAAATACATCTCCATTTTTATCAACTTGGGATAATAATCCACTAACAAAATTTAAATTAACATAAATATTCATTAGTTTCCCATAACTAAATTCATTATTAATGGTATGAACAAAAGTTTCTAAACCTGAGTAGACTTCATCTACTGCTGTGTCAGGTTTCACCACTATATTATTAATAATACAAACTCTAGGATCTAAAGATATTTGATTAGGGAGTGTAAACATTAAATTAGTATCACAGTTTGTATCTATTTTTAATGCTTCATAAGTACTACCATTTTCACCTTTCATTAAAGGTATTATTAAAACATTAATAGCCTCTAAAAGATGACCTAATCTAACAAACCATTGATCATCAGGACTGTTTTGAATTGCTATTCTACAGTATTCTTTATCACCAATTAGAGATGAATTTTGATTTTTCAATTTTTTATAAATTGTTGTAAAAGGTTCTATATCAGGTAATTTAAAAGTATTACCAACTGTAAGTTGTTCAAAAGCATTAGGGTTTAAATTACCCGGGGTATTATATCTCATAAGTACTCCCCCCGATACAGAATCTTGATTTGTTGTTGGGGGTGGAGGTGGAGTAGTACCAAATAAATAATTTATAAGAGTTCCAAGTGTTGAATAGCTAATAACAGGTGATTGAACACCTGTGACAATTAAAGTAGTAAGTAACATTTTTTGATTAAAACTCATTCCTACTGATTTTTGTTCAATGGTTAAAGCTAGTAGAGCCATATAAAACATATTATTTATTTCATTATCATGTCTTCTACTATTTATTATAGTATTAGCTAATCTATTTTGAGCAACTGAACCCGCAGCCATATTAACGCCAGGATTTGCTTTATCAAAACTGAATGGGGCTACATTCATTTTTAAAGATTCAACTACATCTCCTAAACTTATTACATCTAAATTAATATCATAAGTTCCGTCAGGGGCAAATGTCCATTTAAAATTTACTACTTTTCCTAATAAGGCATCATAACAACCACAATATTTTTCTCTTTCGTTTTCTATTTTTTTTAAAAAGTCAAAATAATTTGTTTCAGCATTTAAAGAAAAAAAATCAGTTTCAGTTAATGTACTATTTAATGCCTCAACTGGGTTTTTAGGGTTAGTATTATCTAAATAATGACTATCCCCCCATTCTAATAAAACAGTATAACCTAATCTTAAATATAAAGCATCTATTATATCAAATTGAGTTTTATTATAAGCTTTAATTTTTATTGATGCTTTTTTTATTGATCCTAGCTCTAAAGATCTTACTGTTGTGTTTATAATACCAGGCATTGGAACTAAACCAAAATCAGTATTTCCTGTCATACCGTATGCTGGGTTTGGTGAATTACCTAATATTCCTGCTTTAGGAGAAGAAAAACCTAATATATCTAATTGTTGTGTTGAAGTTGTATTTCCAGGACTACCAAAACTTGTAGTTCCTACTTTAATACCTTCTTTATTAAAAATAGGCATTGTTATTTGAGAACCTGGTGATGATGATGTTGCTGTTTTAAAATCAAAATTTAATCCTGTAGTTCCATTAAATAAAACATATTGCATTGATAGAAATTGACCTTCAGGATAATTTTTATCTATACCCAACATATCTAATCTTGATCTTTCAAGACTAACCCCACTAGCAAACTTAATCCAAGAAGTTCTAGAATTTAAATAAGATAATTCTTTTGTATTCCTTTTAGTTTTACCATGAATTTCTTGCCTTAGCTCAACTTGATCTTGTACATATTCCCTAAGTGGTTCTCCTACTATATTTCCTGCCATAACTCATTATTTATTTAGTGCTTCATATTCAGCTATTATTGGAGATGGATTTGAAGGTATTCTAATCTGTGATCCTACTGACGGTGTTAGTGAATTTTGATTTAATGTACCATTTGCTATTGAAATAATCCACCAAAGTGAGGAATTTTGATAAAATTGTTGAGCTAAAGTATCAAACCTATCTCCTATTGTAGTGTAAATATAAATATCATTAAATGTTCTAGGAATCTCAGGATAACGTACTGTTTTGTACATTCTATTACCCTTTAGATCTGTGGTGGTTGGTATTCTAGAATAACGTCTCATTTGATTTTTGGTACTGTATCTACTACATCTATTGGTTTATTGTTATAGGCGTTGTTACCTCCACCATCATCTAATTGAATAAATCTTTCATCACCATATGTAGTTATAGTTTTTACTGTTTGATTTTTTAACTCCCCTTTTGATTCATATTGAGATACTGTTCTACCTCCAAAGGTGTTTTCTTGTTTAGCAGGTCTAAAGTTATGGATTGGTGTAAAGTTAAATCCACTCACCTTACATATCATAGGCATTTCTTTTACATCAGATTTTCTAAATTTTATACCCCCATGTTCTTTTTCTTCTTTATCTAAGTTAGGTATTGCTATTTCCCAAGGTGATTCTTGTGGAACATCTAAAGTTAGTGATTTTATAAAACCTGGTAATTCATAACACCATCCTCCTAATGTTAACTGTACTAAAGGCCCAGCCATATAACCAGCATCTGTATAATCAGGTGCTAGATTAGATGCTAGAAAATTTAGTTTTTTATACATTATCATCATTTCCTCTCTTGATTGAGCTGCTACAGTGAAAGATAAGTTAATATCTCTAACAAAACTATCGTATTTGTAAAAGGGTTCACCCCTTCCCATATATTTTTGAGAGGACCAATTAGCATTATAAGAATCTGAGAATGAGTCTATAAATGCTCTAAAATGAATAAATTCTTTTTTACTGGGGTCATTAGTATCTATAGCAGCTATTCTAAATTTAATTAGGTCATTTTTAATTGGATCAGTTATTACATATGAACTTTTATAGATTGGTAATGCGTTTACTTTATCTGCTGCACCTAAGGGTTTACCTGTTACTAAAGATAATTTACCTTGAGAATAATCTATGACATTTCCTTTAGCACCCGGAGATCTCATATTTATTCTTGATGTTCCTTCTTCATTATCTATAGTTCTTCTTTTAGCAGGATTATAAGTAGGGGCAAGACCCATTATAGTAGATTTTCCTTTTGCATCCTTTAATAAATCTTTTCTAAAGTCTTGAATTTTAGATCCAGGGTTGGATTTATTTGGTTTTTCACCATCAAATTGAGAATATAATTGTTCTTGGTTCATTGTTTTTGAACCATTATTATACATTGGATTATCAGCTTTCTGTTCAAATGAAGGATCACCTGGTAATGATTCAGGGTAAACTGATGTTTGATTTGCTAAAATGTATCCTTGTGTTTGGTTAGCTGTTACTCCATAACTAAGGGCATTATTTGGGGTAGTAATGTTAAATACTTCAGATGCTCCTAAGGGTAAACTAATAAATTGTTCATCTGTGTCAGCTGTTATAGGATAAAATTTATTAGGTGTTATAGGAACTTCTTTTGAACCAATTCTAATTTTTGTAGAATTATTTACTCCTGTTCTTAAAGGATTACCATGAGGATCTGTAGCAAATAGTATGTTGGTTTTTCCTAACCCTAAAAAGGAATCAGGGCCTCCTGAGTATCTTAAAATGCCTACTTCATTATTTTTAGATATTTGATTTCTTCTTCCATACTTTTTTTTCCATGTTAAAGAATTATCTACTTTAATTTTAGCTAATTGAACTAATCTATTTCCTGTTCCTCCATCACCTCCAATTATTAGATAATCTTGGTCTTTTCTTCTATTTAATTCATTTAAATAAGTATTTGGTCCTCTAAAAGGAATCAAACCTTGTTTAGGAATATGTCCTCCTTCTATACTTATACCAGCTTGGGCTAAAGTAGTTAATGGAGTATAAACTCCTTCATTAAGTCCAATACCACTAGCTTGTGTTCTAACACTTACCCTAGAAAGCATGTTTTGTTTAGTTATAAACAAAAGCCCATCTGGAGATTTTCTATCATCAAAGAATTTTGTTAATCTTTTTAAATCAGAAAATGTATCATCTGCTCCTTTTATCCCCCCACGTAATAAAAAATCCTCTGAATTAGGGTCAATAGGGTCGTTATTACCTGGAATTGGTGTAGTTTCATAAGGTTGTCCACTATCTCCAAGTCCAGGTCTATCTTTCCCAAACCCTAATGATTTTAGGTTAGTTTGTAGATTTACTAAAGGCATCTATTTTATATATTTCCTACTCCCTCTGTTGGGCAACTAAGTTTATAAGTACCATTTGAAAATCCTGATCCAAATTGTGGTGTACTAGCTGGCGCTAAAGGTGATACTGGGTTAACTCCGTCTAAATCTAATTCTGATGGGACAGGTTTAACTTGATAATGAGTAAAATATCCATTAAATGGAACATTTGGAATTCCATTAATTGAATATTCATACTGAAGTTTTGATAAATCTGTAGCTCCTGCTGGTATTGATGGAGTTTGTCCATTACCTTTTGATAGAGGAGAACCTGTACCATTTATTGATGTTAATTTATGTAATAATCCTGACATAATGTTTGTTTTTAATTGTTTGTTATAAATATTCTAACCTCCGTAAAGATAACTACGATTTGATTCTTGAGCTTCAGATAGTAAAGCTTCATTTTGTGATGTTAATTTTTGAAGTAGTTCTTCTTGTCTTTGTGAAGACATTCTCATATAATCTGTTTGTTCTCTTATTTCATTAGAATTTGAAGAATTTCCCGTGAATCTATTGTAGTAACTATTATCACCAAAAAGGGTAGCGTCGGCATCCATCCCCATAGTCTCATTAATATTAAACATTGAGTCTTTACCATATTGAACATCAAATGTTCTATTAGCTCCTCTTGTAAATGCACTCCCCGCTTCCTTAAAGGTTGCCATAGGTCCATCTCCTGTATCTATATCAACACCTGGAATTAGGTTAATTAGTTCTCCTACAGATTGAACTATACCTTTTATACCTAAAATTATCATTTTAAAAATTCCTACAACAAATTGTAAAGATCCTGTTATCTTAGGTAAAATCCATCCTGCTAAATCGGCTAATGGGCTTATTATTTCTAGTAATGGTTCACCTATTTGGACTGCTATTTCTGTTAGTTTATCTAACATGGCATTAAATCTTTCTTGAACACTAGCTTGATGTTCTAAATTTTCAATACCTTCTTGTTCTAATTTTCTTTGAGCTTCTTCAATAGACATTGTTTTTAGCATTCCTGCTATTACTGCTCTTCTTTTTTCTGCTTCTTCTCCTGTAGCATTTCCTAAAGCTTCTTGAGTGAATAAAGTTTGTGCTAATTCTTCTCTGGACATCCCAACAGCTTCAGCTAATGCTTTTTGTTGGATTCTATTCATTTTGGCAAAATCAGCAGAAGTTCCAATTTGATTTGAAATCTCTTTTGAGAAAGTAACTATATCATTATTTAAAGATGCTAATCTTGCCTTTTCTAAATTAATATTTTTACCTAATAATAATTCAGCTTTTAATTCATTTGTAATGGATTGTTCAAAATTTAACAAAGCTTCAGATGACTTCTCAATTTGTTCCATAGTCATACCTAAAGCTTTTGCTTGAGTAACAGCTTCAGCTAATAATCTTGGATTTTTACTTAATGATAAAGTAGTTGCAGCTGATAGTTTTGATACTTCTTTTACTATTTCTTTTTCATTTAAAGCAACTTTATTTTGGGCAGATGTTATTTTAGCTTGACCTAACATTTCACCTGTTATTTTATCCATATCTTTACCAGTTGTGAATGAAAGTTTTGCTATTCCCATTAATTCTTCATTAGTAAAACCTGCTGCTTCTCTTAATTTTGTAAAAGAAGTAAGCATATCAGCACTAAGCATTGCATTAGAACCTAATGTTTGATTAATAAACATTAAAGATTCTTGCATACCTTTAGTAGTAACAAAGATATTACCTGATTCCTCAGCCATCATTGTTAATTCTCTTCTAGTAGCTAAAGCCTCTGTATATGTCATATTCATAGCCTTTGCTAACTCTCCTGCTGCTTTATCTCCTCGAAATATAGCCATAATTAACTCTATAAGTAATCCAATAGGACCAAAAGCTTTCAAAATACCTTTTGCTAATACTTTTAAACCCATCCTTAATGCAGATACTCCTTTTGTAGCTGCTTTTAATGGTTTAACCATTTTAGCTGCTCCAATTGCGTTTGCTTTTTTGGCAGCTGCTGCTCCA
>TARA_R100001163_G_scaffold50652_2_pt1 | contig 11540 bp, 18 predicted proteins | sample TARA_R100001163 | Tara Oceans TARA_R100001163 (sample SAMEA2621285) | marine metagenome | biome: marine biome (ENVO:00000447); feature: deep chlorophyll maximum layer (ENVO:xxxxxxxx); material: "saline water (ENVO:00002010), including plankton (ENVO:xxxxxxxx)" | depth 120 m
CATTTCTGGATCCCTCTCACTTCCACACTCGTCAAAAGATTGTAAGCTGCTCGGAATTCCTCTGCTTGGTCCAGTAAGCTCTGATTCATAAATAGTGGTTTCGAGTTCATGTTGTAAGTAGTGGATTGCTTTGGTTAGGTCTTTTACTTTGTCTCCTTTATATTCACAACGGCAGATGTATTTGACAGCGTTGGCTTGGAAGAAGCTAAGGTTCTGATCAACTATGAAGTCTCCTACTTTCCAGTTGTTTCCGTAGTGTTCTGGTGAATGGGCCATTTTTTCAATAAATTTGTCATGTTATTACCTAAAACAAAGCATTGCTTTTGTAATGCCATAAAAAGGGTAATAATATCTTTTTTATCTGCTTCAGGTAGTAAATCTTCAAGTCTTCTAAGCTTAAACTGTTGCTCCATTGTTAAATCAAATTCCGGCATCGGTGGGATCCCAGAGTATAGGTTGTTTTGCTGTCCAGTCATAATCATCGGTGGTGAGAATTTTTGCAAGTCTTGCATTTTGCAGTGCAATGTCTTCACCAAGATCCTTCTCAGCAAATGCATCCACAACTGTTTTCCAAGTGTAACCTTTTTCTTCAAACAAAGCAACTGCGCGTTTGATTCCTATCCCAGGTACACCACTGTAACCGTCCGTCTGGTCACCTGCAAGCGCCTGTATAAGGTGCCAACGCTGTCCTTCTATAGCATCCACATTCACGGTTTCATCCATGTTGTAGAGCCTTCCAGGTATCTGTCGCATGTCCTTGTCAGGACTGACGATAATGTTACCAGGATATTTAGTAGCGTAGATACCCATACTATCATCAGCTTCAAGAGTTGGTAGTATTACTACTTCATACTCATCTTTGAGAGCATTGATAACACGTTTGTATCCACAAGGTTTCTTACGATTACGGTGACCTTTATAATCAGGCATGATTTCCTTACGAAAGTTAGTACTATCACTAAAGAAAAGAACTACTTCAGGTACATCCCACATGAACTTGGTTTTAATTTTATTTAGTTCACGTTTAACAGCTGAATAGGCTTCACTGAATTTGCTGACAACTATAATTACATCGTCACCAAAGTCTAGGTCAGACTCTGCACCAGCGCAGGCTTTATAAACAATGTAATCTGCGTCAACAAATAGCTTCATTTACCTTGGCCTCTATATTTCTTTTTACCCTTTTGTGGTTTACTATGCAAACCGTTACCCTGACGTGTTTTCTTCGATGTAAAAGGTACTACGGTAATTACCCCCATCAATGACTTACTTCTCATTAGTGTGTTTCACTCCAGTTTTTTCCTTGTTTTGCTTCCGCGTCGATTCTAACTCTGAGGTTGTAGTATTCTCCAGCTGCGAGACTGCTAAGTACCAAGGATGTTGATAAGTCAGCTGCGTGTTCATAGGAACACTCGAATTGTAATTCGTCATGTATGAAAGCTAGTTGAGAACAATTTAAATTTAATTTTTTAATGTTTTGTTGGTTAATAACCATCCAACGTTTTGCCAGGATGGCAGAGTTACCTTGAAGGCAGTAGTTCAACGCTTTATGCGGGCTATCCACCATAATTTTTCTGCCATCGATAGACTTGAGAAAACCTCTTTCCCCTGCCTTCTTGACAGCTTCAAGTAGTTTATCCAACCCATCAATCGCTTGAATGTAGGCTTCTCTAATTTCCTTTCCTTTTTTCTTAGCATCTTTGGATGAAAGAAGTTTGTCATAAGATAATCCAATTTTTTCATCGCCCGCTCCATACAGGAATGCGTATGTTACGGTTTTAACAGCAGACCTTGATATCCCTATCTTGTCGGCATTGACTTGGTGTATATCCCCATTGAGGAGGATGTCTCTGTACCTATTTCCATCGTATCTGGATAGGAAATGGCTAAGCATACGAAGCTCAATCCCAGACAAATCAGCAGCGACCATGATTTTACCCGGAGATGGTATAAAAAGTTCTCTAAATCTAGGGTCACTTGGCACTTGGGCGAGATTTGGATTTCTGTGTGCACAGCGAAAAGTGGAAGTAGCAACGGAACAATGATGATGTATTCTATTAGCAGTCGTAGATAGCTTCAGCCACGCGTTCGCGCCTTCTGATATCATTCCAAGCATCTTCGTTATCGTCAAAATCCGCAGGAATGCAAGGGCAGTCGATGTCCCTATCTCCTTCAGTATCGGTTCGTCGATGATAGGCTTCCCAGTAGGTGTCGTCTGGGTTGGAATCCAACCATGAAATGTTTGCAGGATCCATGATATATGATCTCTTGATGTAGGATTTAATTCTTTAAGGCGTGTAAAAGAACACTGTTGTATTTCAACTAACGAACCGCAGTGTTCATGTTTTTCGGTATGACCAGTACCTTTGACATAGCCTTGGGTCCGATTATCTCGTTTAGGAGTAAATACTGGTCCGGCAACGTAAGGATGCCTGTCACGTAGTAGTTGATAAGTTTCTTCAAGCTCTTGTCTGAGAGTTGATGCAAGTTTCCATGCAGAGCGTTCATCAAAATACCATCCATGTAATTCTTGTTTTGTGAGGATTTCGGCTGCTTCATGTTCTAGCGCAACCCATTCAGGTATGGTTGGAAGTGTTTCCAAAGTTTTTTAGTTACAGTAACGTCTTGTATCATGTAGTCTTCCATTTCTGGAGACCATTCTTTCCAATCGGTATCTTCGCAGTAATCACCTTTAGCTTCATTAAGGCGATAACCCCAAGCAGCTAGTGAATGTGATCCATAAAGTTTAAGTGGCATACCATCCCATGTTCTTTTTTTATCCAATTCTATCAAGTTCGGGTGATAAAGACGGCTAAGCAAAAGAGTGTCCAAGCAATCACCAATACGTCTAAACCATGGATAAAATTTAGTGATGATAGGAAGGTCAAACCCAATAATGTTATGACCGATAATATAATCAGCGTCTTCGAGTAGTTGGACGCCACGGACGATAGGCTCCGTTGCTGGTCTCTTAGTAGCTGATGTAAACGATCGGTCATTGAAAACCATTGTTTTTTTAGTTTCAGTGTCATAAATACAAAGGCAGTGGATTTTGGTAGCATCACGTAATAAACCGTCTGATTCTAAATCAAAGATTAGCATTATTTACCGTGCCATTTGTACGTTTTATCAACAAATTGTGCACGTTTTACTGCCTCCTTAGTAGGGGGATTAGGCTTATGTAATGCTAAATCAATACGAAACGCTGTACCTTCTTTAATAAATTCTTCATTCATAGCTTCGTAATCAGAAATCTGTTGTGGCGTCAAACTCTGCTGGTTCTGTAGTTTCATTAAATTTACAAGTCGATAAATTAAAATTTAATTTGCAAGCGACACCATCTTCGCCAGAATTTCTATTTTTAAGGACTCTAACAATCGTTGTATTTCTATCAGATTCACTCTGCTGATCTCTTTCGAGTGCAATAACATTGTCACTGAGCTGACCAATGCTTCTACTTCCTCGAAGGTTTCGCAGTTGCACCCTGCCGCCTTCTTCATGTGATTGTCCATTTGTGGGTGTTGTTGTATGGCATACTAAGAAAAGTGCTATGCCTGTGCGTTCTACAAGTGAGCGTAACCGAGTCATAGTAACGTCAATCATTCGACGTTCATCACCCTCAAGACCACTCATTAAAATTGATAGGTGATCAAGGAAAATAACTTTACAATTAAGACCAGATGCCATGTATTCGATACGGTTATAAATAATATCAGGCTCATATGAACCAAAACCGTCGAATAGAAACAAATCCCAATCTTTTACTGTTTTATCAAATGCTTCTGTCAATTCTTCATTAGTACGTTGCTCCAAATGTAATGATTGACGTACTCCAACTGACATTAAACCTAGACCTGTTCTTCTGACACTCTCCTCAAGTGCCAGGTAACCGACCCTGACCTTTTGCTGCAATAGGTGAGCTGCAATTTCACGACAGAAGCTGGATTTTCCAATACCAGAACCTGCTGTAATCGTTGTAAGCTCTCCCAACCTGATCCCTCGTAATTCTTTCTCAAGCCCTTGGAATGGATAGTCATAATCTGCTGGGGGTTGTGGTGTAGTTAATACTTCGAGTAAAGATTTGGCGTCTACAATACCATCAGGTCTAAATTCTTTACGTTTAAAGAATGCATCATCAATAGCATTGTAATCGCTAGCTTGTAGGGCGTCTGAGAGGTCCTTGTAAGCCTCTAGACGGGCGATGTAAGCCTTTCCAGGTGGTAATACACCTGCAGCATCTTCAGCAGCCTTCTGGCCCGGTTCATCAGAATCAAACCAAAGCACTATTTCTTCATAACCTTGAAGAAACTCTAGGTTTTTCTGGACTGCTTTCTTAGCTCCTGCTGCACCACTAGGTAATGATACTACAGGCCAAGTTGGGTATCGGTCTGCATAAGACACACAATCAAGCTCACCTTCTGTGATAATTATACGCTTACCACTGTTACTCCATAAATGTTGACCAAAAAATGTACCAGGAGATTCTCCTTCATAAGTAAATTGTTTGTGTTTGGTTTTTATCTTAGCACCTTTTACAATGCCAGATGGATCGTGATAGTAAAACCTTAGCTTGTCTCCATCACGATATACTTTAAATTTCTCACATGTTGCTTGGCTTATCTTACGTTTCTGCAGCCGTTCAGCTGAGCCTTTGATTTCCAATTTGTTATTATTGTGAATGTGTACAGGGTTTTCATCACTTTTAGTATAAGTATGACATACAAAACAATAACTGTGGTCAGTATAGATAGCATTACCATCTGATGATCCACAATTATTGCAGGGTCCATGTCTTATAAACTCAGAGGAGCCAGTCGATTGGTATGTTGTGGAATGATGTCCACGGTATGTTGTGTTTGTCACACCATTTTGCGTATGTTGTTTTTGATCCTTTTGAAATCTTGTTAAAGGGTGATTGGAAGACCATGCGTAGGTCTATTTCTGGATGTTGCTCTTTTACGTTTTTAATCTTACGCCTATCCTCTGGCTCCCAATACCCCTTGCATTCAAGGTAGATACCGTTTGGCAAAAGAAAATCAGGAGTGTATATGTGTTGGATAATATATGGAACCTTAGTAGATTCGTATTCATATTTCACGCCTAACTCACACATAAGATCAGCAACCTTTTCTTCAAGTCCTGATCGAAATGTCATTAGAAGTCGTCTTCAGCCTCCTCTTCAACAACAGTAGGTGTAACATTTGGTTCACTTTGCTTGAAACCTTTAGTAGTTCCAAATAGTGCAGCTACATCTTCAGTACTCATATCCCCTGCATCCACTCCAGCAGTACCGTTAAGTGCAACGATCTGTACTCCAAGTAGTTTAAGACTTGTACCGTAAGTAACGCCATCACGCATCACATAAGGTTTCTGATAGAACGCTAGGTTTACCTTTGTTCCACTATAAGCAGGTATGCTTGTATCAGTAATAATTGTTCCTTCAGTGTCAACTACAGGTGGCTTTTCATCCTCAGGCCAGCTGAACTTAATTGTGTATTGTCCTTCAGACACCTCTTCCCATGGTTCAGGTCGTAGGGTTGAACGCTTAGGGTTTTTTAGTTTGGATTCGCACCATTTTAAGTTGTCTACTCGTTCTTCTTCGAGACTTTCTACTACATCTTCAGACACTAAAGCTTTTAGGCTATAGCCAAATTTAGATGGTTTCAGTAAAGCTTGAAACCCTTCAAGGACTACAGGCTTTTCAGTTTTGTGGATTGTACGTGGCATTTAACAAAAAAAGTAAGTGGATTCAATTACGGATTCCGGTTTAAGGTCTCCAATAATAGGTGGTTCAGTCTTTGCACCTATTTGGTCAGCAAAGTCTTGCAAGTAATTGTGTTCGGCAAAGAGGTGCATATATGTCTTTCGTACAATTGCACTGAGAGCAGACATGTCGGTAGCACGACACAATACAGAATCATGAATGAGAGCGATCGGTGCATTGAAAGCCAATGCGCTGAAGTGGAGCAAGGAAGCATCGAGTGAATGTATTAAGTTGGGTGCTGTTGCATTTTTGTGGTGTTGTTTGTCAACCTTGTCACTATCTTGTGTAGCAACTTCTAACTCACAACGACCAAGCAGTTGTAATTTAACTGTTACAACTTCTTTTTTCATAAGTTTTTGATTAACAACAAAACCTGATGGTGTAGACCATGTTAGTTCTGTTTTACCCAAGTCAATTGCTTTAGCAACCTCCTCTTCAATCCAACTCATGACAGCCATAGGACCAGGTACGACCTCATCCATAGCATTTCTAACAGCCTCAACAGTTTTTGTCAAGTCATCTTTATCAATCTCAATACCCTTTTCAAGTAGTGCGTCCTTGATGTACCCCCTATTTGAGTAGGGTTTTGCGTTATACGGTACTGTCATCACAACACGTTTTACTACCTTTCTATCCATATAATTACGAATAGAACTAGGGCAGTAAGGAGTAGCAGTATTAGCTACGACAGCATAAGCATCTTGTGGTTTATCAGACGGTATAACATTAACAAGACTAGCAGTGTTCTTATCTTTAGCTAGACCTGCTAATATTTGTAACCCACTACAAGTAGCATCTGTGGCTACAGGCAAACTTGTAAAATGACGATCACACTTAAGCACACAATGATAATATTCATCACATGCTGCCAAAAACTGCCATGGCTCATCAGCTGCTTCCCAGTCGTGAATGTGTAAGATAGGATCACTAGCGACACAAGATATAAGATGAGTATTATCCTTTACCCAATCTAATCTTTCTTGCATTGTAGCTTTATCTAGACCATACGTAGTTGCTACTTGAAAAGATAACCAATCTTCAGCTTCAGGAGTCATGTAAGCTGGTTCAGCAAAAGACAATAAACTTTTTCCAAAGTCTGTGTCTTGTGGTGTTAAGAATGCAGGAATTGGATATGCTCTACCTCTATAATCAAACGACCATGGACAATAGAATTTATCTTTACCTTTAAATCTTTGTACAGCTTCCATTGTCATTCTTGTTCTACATGACTTCTTAAATTCTTGAGCTTGTAGATTGTATACAGAAGCAGCTTGTCTATTATAACTATGACGAGCTTCTTTATTATCTGCTATATCTACAGGCTTAGGAGGTAAGTCATGATGAATAATAGGGAGAAACTTACCGACAGCTCTTTCCAATCTATCTAGTTCTTCCGCTACACCCACAGTAAATGGGTTTAGACGGTAAGCAACCTTCTGAATTCGGTTCAAGAACTCAATAGGTCTCTCTCCCTGTATACATCCGCCCGTACCGCGTCTAACCATATCATGGCCTCGCATCACCTCATTTAGGATGTAACCGCCACATTTTTCATGTGTCCAGTCATTTGGTTCGATGAGCATTGGCCACGCTAGTGGGCTGAATAACTCAGCATCACGCATTACTGCGTCCTTTCTCTCAAGGAATTCTGGAGTTGGTACAACATAATGGACACGTTTGTTTCCTTCTTGTTGCATGTCTTTTGTAAACCATCCGCTACTTTGCATGATGCAGTCAAGTAACCAGCCTCCAAGTTTAATGCGATTAGATCTGCCCCATGCATCCCATTGTTTAACGTCATAGCGATTCATTAAAGTACGGATCACAACTATTTTTTGTTGTGTACCTATTGAACGATGCCAATAGTTTTCTTTTAGTGTGTGTAGTAAGCCTGGTGCATTTGTTTCATAGTGTCTCATTTGACACTCTTGTTCTACAGCAAGACCAATAGAATCACACACATTTACTGCTTGATTACTTTTGTCTTTATATGAAAAGACTTTATCAAACGTTAGTTTAACAGCTAAAGCAGCAGCTGCTAACGGTTCAACATCAGCAAGATACTGTTTAATCTCTTTAAATGCTTTACCTGCTTCACCTTTAGTTAGTCTAGTTGTAGTCCCTTCAATACGTGCAACCACAAGAGGCAACAAGGTATCAATAGAAGCAACTCCGTAAACAGTAGCAGACGCATAAGATTTGTTTTCTAGGTCGTAGGTGTTCTTATGTAGACGCTTAAGACCTTGTGAAATAGCATCACGCTCAAGTTGAATCTGTTCCTCAATCTCTGCTGGTGTCGGCATTAAGCATGTGTCCTCCAATCTTCTTCAAAATTATCCCAACCAGTTACTGCGTCCTTGATGAATGTGTTTTTGATTTCTAAGACAGGGTAGCATTGAGCTAGCTCAGGATAGTCTTCACTAAACTCTTCAAACTGTTTAATCGTAATTAGGCTCATCTGTTTTGGGTGTAATAAAGTGTAGTTGATCTTCAGTGCAGACAACAAACTCTCTGCCTGTTTTAATTAGTTTTTTGATCTTGTTATCAGCAGCATATCGCTTCTGATATGTGTGTTCTTTGATCTTACCTTTTGCTGTTGTTTCACGTATGATACAACATATTGAACTAGGTAACTCCCAACCACCTAACTTCCAATCACAAAACTCCTCAAAGGTTGGTGAATAAATAAACTCATCAGGAATCTCTTTCCATTGTTTCCAATTGTTTGGGTAATAAGGTTTTTTTACCATTCGTCATTGTCTAAATAAACATCTTTTAAGTACTCAGAACCACCGGACAATTCAGCAGCAGCCCATACAGCGTGCTCTGAATCGGGTGCTAATAACCATTGCACCTGACCATCTGTTGTTGTGTAACGCCAAGTCTTAAGAGTCTGTCTTTTTAACATTTGGTTTACGTGTTCGTGTTCGTGTTTTAGTTGGAAGTTGCGTCCTTGTGAATGTATCACGTGATGCTAACTCTTCATAGATTGATGTCCATTTATGATTAGGATAATGATGAAGAAAACATAAGATAGCATTTTTGATGAAGTAATCATCATCTAATGATTTAGATTGCATAGTTAAATGATGTCGTCGGGTTTAATATACTGTGCCTTGAGAGCTTCTGCACGCTCCCTTAGTTTCTTTAGTTGTCTTTGTACCCACAGCGTTTGAAAGCCTGCTGTAGGGGCTTGTGGGATAGGCTGAGGGCGTGTTATCAAGTCTTTGTTGTTAGGTGTCATTAGATGGTAACTCAATAGAATGGATTGTGTACTCTAGTTTGTTAAGACGTTCTATTTCTTTGTTCATTACTTTTTCAGAACCGACAAACAATGAACGCATCTGATTTAAAAAATTACAGTAGTAGTTAATCCTGATCATTTTTTACCGTAGTAGCGTGATGTGATACGATTGGAACGTTGATACACTGTTGCCGTGGCAAATAAGCCTAACATTCCGACAACAGCTAGGATGATTGTGGTTTCAGTTGGCATCGTAATACTCCTCTTTAAAGTCTTCAAAGCTCATTGCTGGTACATAATCATCACCACCATCTAATGGTGTTGGATCATAGTCTGATAAGTAACGCTCATAAGCGTATACTAAATGAAGTTCTAACATAAGTTGGTTGCTGCGTCCTTGTAATGCGTGAATGTGCTGTTGAATGTGAAATTCCCTCAATATTGTATTATTAATACTGAGGGATTACGATTAATTAATAATAATAATTAATTAGGGTTGTTTGTAAACAAACCACTAAAAATTACGGTTAAAGAAATAGTATTCAGCATCATGATAGATTGTAAAGTAATCATATTGCATTGATTGATGCCATACTAACTCCCAATCAATTGCAGTCTGTAAGAATACTGGTATCTCTTCAATCTGGTCAGCCCAACAATCACTTATCAAGTCTTCACAAAATGTTGCCTCGTCACGATAACACCCACTATAGGCATCATCTAGATTCTCTTCAGAATCAATACCATAACCCTCAAGTTCTTGGATGATGGTATCAATCTTAGACACACTGTCGATGTCAAACAACTCGCTTACACGTTGTTGTAAATCAGTCAAAGTAGTAGTCATCATAGTGTTGTGAATGTGTTGTTTGATTAAAGACAATAAATCAACCGACAACCGTTGTTAGATTACCCTTGCAATAAGCATTTACAAACTTACCGAATGATGTAATCTCTCCAAAGAATACATCAATAATTGCCTCCTCGCTAACATTGTCATATAGATAAGTTTTATCATTACCTTTGAATTCTACCATCACTTGATTAGTTGATGGGTTGAGCAAGATGTTACGAACAGTTGAAGACTCGATGGTGTTAGGCTTGAAAAACATGGTGATGATTGGGTGAATGAATAGGTAGTTGAATAGGGTTACTAAGCAGCACAAAATGTAGCTTTATTGTTCAAATCAAGTTTGAACTCTACCTTTGCTCGCTTAGCATCAAGACAATTGCGATTGAACCACAAACCCAAGGAGATTGAAGGGTTATAGTCAAGATTAAGCAATGCACGACGTGATACGTTAGTATAACGATACCATGTGCCATTCTTCATCATGACGTTACAAGTTCCATGCAATACATCAGTGAAGATGTAGCTGATGAATGAAGATGATTGATAGGTGAACATGTGTATGTGTATGTGAAATAAAGGTGATGTAGTGATGAACACTACAGAGAGGGATTACTCCCTCAGTGTAATGATCTAAGTTTATCTGTAGTTGTTAGCTAGCCCACCCTTTGACAGTAGGAACAGCATCATACAGTTTCTCACACTTAACACGTGATGGTTTGATGCAATTAGAGTTGACCCAGAAACCGACACTCATGTTGTCTTGGATGTTGAAGTTAGCAATAGCACGACGTGACACGTTAGTGTAACGATAGCAAGCTCCGTCTTTTAATAGAACTGAAACACGACCATCGATAAGATCTGTTGAAATGTACTGGATGAATGAAGACTTTCGCATGATTGGTTTGGTTGTTTGAACTGTGGACGGAACGTCCGCCATTGATCTAAGTATGGCAGAGATGAGGCAAGAAGTCAAGAGGTTGGTAACAGTTCGTCATGTGTCACACCGTTAATCTTTGCTGGTTTATTTCTCTTACCTCTTGGCACCTTATTACACCACAAAAGATGTTGCATAGGTTTGTCGTTAAGCGTGAATGTGACGTTGGATAGTTTCATTAACTTAAACTCCCATAAGTTCAGCGCTGCGCAGTAGCGCATCAGACTTAGCGTCATCTCTGATTAACTCCAACTCATCCACAACATCATCAACATAATGTTCTGCAATATCTCGGAAGTCAATCTCACTAACTGCAGCGTTCAACATGTCATGAATAAAGCCATGTTGATCACCTGGTGATAATGAATACTCTACATATTCTTCAACATGTTCTTTGATGTAGTTCTCAATGATATCTAAGACATCACAGTTGTCTTCACAATTTTCGAACATGTCCATCATGTCAATGAAGTCAAAGTTGTCGAACCACATGTTACATAACCACGTTTCATAGTTAGTCCAACCGTTGTACTTTTGAATGTTCATTAGGGTTGCTCCCTTTGTTTGTATGAATACAATATAGCACCTCCTCAAGGAAAAGTCAACCCCTTATTGCACCAATCTCAATGAACTCATCATTACCTACGATTCAATTATATATACTAATGTCACACGATTAACGCACGTCAATGACACTAACCCGTAACGTTTATGTGTAACTTAGTGAATCGCAGACAGATGTTTT
>TARA_R100001163_G_scaffold65561_1_pt1 | contig 11537 bp, 2 predicted proteins | sample TARA_R100001163 | Tara Oceans TARA_R100001163 (sample SAMEA2621285) | marine metagenome | biome: marine biome (ENVO:00000447); feature: deep chlorophyll maximum layer (ENVO:xxxxxxxx); material: "saline water (ENVO:00002010), including plankton (ENVO:xxxxxxxx)" | depth 120 m
GACGTTGCTTTTCACGCCCAAAGAGCTTTAGCAGAATTATCTTTTGATACATTTAAATCTGTAAAAACACAACAAATAGAGATGCCGCCATCTTTAGTAATGCCTTTACCTCATGATTATGTAAATTACACTAGATTAATGTGGGTTGATTCTTCTGGTATAAAACATCCTATTTATCCTACTAGAGACACTCAAAATCCGTTTCAAATAATGCAAGATGATGATGGTACTTATTCTTTTCCAGAAGAAAATGAAGAAATTGTTGATGTAGAATTTGATGGTTCTTTTATTGGTAGCAATTGGAATAAGCTTACAGCTGATATTCCTAATACAACTAAATCTGAAATGGTGTCTGGTACTTTACAGTTTTCTCACGGTACCACAAGTACACATGGTGCTAGCAATTGGGGTTATACTAACGTGGTTTATCAAGTTATAGATGTTAGTGATAAAAGTTTTGTAACAATAAAAGCAGAAGCAACAGCCGCAGATACAACTGCGGGAACTAAAGGTATACTAAGAATTGGATTAAGTCATATGGGTCCAGATAGTGGTAATAGAAATTTTGTTAGCAGTTCTGTTTCTGCTCTTACAAGAACAACAAACCATGAAATAACTATGTTTGATCTTTCAACTTCTGACGGTACACCAAGTTATTTAGAGTGGACTACAGCGGCGGATGGAACTAGTAGCGTAGAAAAAGAAATAATAGGTGTTAATGTTGTGGGTAAAGATTTTATACTAGCAACAATAGTCTCGTTTCATGAGTTTTATAGTGGAGCTAGTGGTAGCGCCGAAACATTTCAAAACTCGCATTTAGTAGAGAGCGTCTCTGTTGTTAATTCTTTTCCTAGTGATTTTCTTCAATCTCCTAGTGCAAACAGAAAAAATTCATCTACATGGAACAGTTATAAAGGTAATACACCTTCAGAAAATAATAATGACGACTATGAAGACGACACTTATTGGCCTAATGATGGTAAAAGATATGGACTAGATCCTCAACACGCACAAATTAATGGATCTTTTTATATAGATCAAAGGCTTGGTAGAATACATTTTTCTTCTAATATCTCTGGTAAAACAGTAGTATTAGATTATATAAGTGATAGTCTTGGAACAGATGATGAAATGCAAGTTCATAAGTTTGCAGAAGAAGCAATGTATAAATGTATTATGTATGCTATTTTATCTTCAAAAACAAATATACAAGAATATATAGTTCAAAGATATAAAAAAGAAAGATTTGCAGCAGTTAGAAACGCAAAATTAAGACTTTCAAATTTAAAACTAGAAGAATTAACTCAAATACTTAGAGGAAAATCTAAACAAATAAAACACTAGTAAATGCCAGATATTAAAAATCATTTCGCCGGTGGTAAAATGAACAAGGATGTTGACGAAAGACTTGTTCCTAAGGGTGAGTATAGGGATGCAATGAATATACAGGTATCTACATCAGAAGATTCTGAAGTAGGTACTATTCAAAATATACTTGGTAATTCTCATGGTTGTACTGACCATGGGTTAATACCACAAAGTTCTTTTACAGTAGGATCTATAGCGGATGAAAAAAATGATACTTTATATTGGTTTATTTCTGGAAACAATTTTGACATTACTGAAGCGTATGAAAAATTAGATTTTAGTAGTGGTGAAGTATCTATGGCAGATTTTATATGGAGAGAACGTCCAGATGGAAATACTAGCGTTAGAACATGTGAACCTGTATTTGTAGATAGATATGCTTTTTCAGTAGATGGTGGTTTTGGTTTTAATAGTGATGTTATAACGGGTTTAACTCAATCTGTTACAAGTGAATTAGAACCTGGGTGGACAGTAACTGGTGTTAATTCTGATGGTTCAACATCTGATACTTCTACAATACAATCAATTGATGAAAAAATTACTAGTTTTGGCGTAAGTTATTCTTATTCTACAACCAATGTTGCTAGCACACAATTAAAATTTATTGGAAATTATAGCGCACAAGGTAAAATTGGATCGGGAGTTTTAATACCAATGGTAGAACCGCTTGTGATAGCTACTCAAGGTGCCTCACCAACTCCAACGTCTCCAAATGATTATTTTCAAGCACCTAGCAATATAGTATATATAGAAGGTTTTACATGGAATACAAATGCTTTAATAGGAGAAGAGTTTATAATATTTCCAGATAACAATGCAATAAAAGAAACTTTTACAATATTACAGGCTAGTAACACTCAACTTACAACTCCAATTGGTGGTGGAGCCTCACAAGGTATTCCAGTTGTTAAGTTAGTATTAGACAACGCTTTGTCAGTGCTTTCTAACCCAGCTTTAGATCCACCAACAGCTGGCCAAGCCGCTGCAAACCAACCGTATACATCTACTTATCAAGGTCAAGTTATTAATGCAAGTGTTAGTTATTCTGTAAATACTGGTGTTAATATAGCTGATGGAAAACTAACAATTATTGATCCGCTTTTTGATGTTTCAACTATTTCCGTTGGTGATCAAGTAGTTTTTGCAAACCAAAATTGCACTATTAAAACAATTAACACTGTAACTCACAACAAGTTTATAGGTGCTACAACATCTACTACTACAACACAAATTACTTTGCAAGATTCTAATGGTGATCTTATACAAGGTTGGCAAGTTGGTGGTAATATATTTGGAGTTCCTCAACCTACTGCTGGACTTGTTATTCTTCCAGGAGATATTGAAGTAAATCTTAATAGTGTTTTAGATCTTTCAGATAATTATGATCAATTGTTTTTTTCTGGACCTAGGATTTTAAATTACAATCACAACGAATATATAACTGGTATAAATATTGTTGATGACATGTTGTTTTGGACAGATGGTAAAACAGAACCAAAAAAAATAAATATACAAAACAGTGTAAATGGTACCTACTCTAATAATAGACGTACTAGATTGTTAAACCCTGCTCAAGATATAGATTTATTTTCAAGAATACCTGTTAACGAAGAACATATTACCGTAATAAAAAAAGCGCCAAAAAATGTTTTAACTGTACAAACTCAGGGCTCTGAAGACACTGCTTTTGGCGATACAAACGAAATATCTTTTGCAGTAAATCCTGCTAATGTTAGTCAAGGTCAATTATTGCCAGACATGACTTTTAACTTAATAATACATCTTGATGAAGATACTCCTGCTGGCCAAACAATAAGCATTGGTAATGTGTTATTATTTAATTACGCCTCAAGCAACACAAAACCTGAAGATGATTTTGTTGTTTCAGGAGAGGTTATAGATATATTTAATTATGGATATACACCTTTAAGTTCATATCCAGATGGTAGCTTTAGAGGAGTTACAATAAGAATAAAAAATATAAGTAACGATATAGATCTTACGGCCCAAGTATTTAATTGGGTTGTTGAACCAAAACGTGAAAAAATATTTTCAAATGTTTTTCCTAGATATTCTTATAGATATAAATATATTGATGGGGAATATTCTACATACGCTCCTTTTACTAAAATTATTTTTCAACCAGATAATTTTATTTATGACGTTAAAGACGCTTATAATAAGGGTATGGAAAACCATATTACTAAAATATCTCTTTATGATTATACGTTAAACATGCCTAAAGACGTTGTAGAAATTGACTTGCTTTACAAAGAATCTAATTCACCTATAGTTTACAAAATAGATACTTTATATAAAGAAGACATTTTAAACGCAAATAATTATGAGGTTACAACACATCAAATAAATTCTATTATACCAGAAAATCAATTATTAAGAGCTTATGATAATGTGCCAAGAAAAGCTTTAGCACAAGAGTTGTCTGGTAGTAGAATTATATATGGTAATTATCTACAAAACTATGATAGTGATAATAAAGCTAAAATTGAAGTTTCGTTAACTAGTAGAGATGCTTATTCAACTTTTAATAATGAAAACAATTTATATTCACCATCAATAAAATCATTAAGGGATTATGTAGTGGGTGTGTCTTATTTAGATTCTTACGGTAGACAATCTCCAGTTTTTACAAATAAAGATGCTACTATTAGTTTAGATATAACTAAATCACCTGGAATAAACCAATTATCAACTACTGTTTCAAGTGCTAAACCTGATTGGGCTGAATATTACAAAGTTTATATAAAAGAAACTTCTAGCGAATATTTTAACTTAGCTATGGATAGACTTTATGATGCTGAAGATGGTAATATTTGGTTAAGTTTTCCTTCTTCTGAAAGAAATAAAGTTGATGAAGAAACTCATTTGATATTAAAAAAAGGAGTTGAAGGTGCTGATCCTATAGCGGAAGATAATAGTTATAAAATATTAGCTATAAAAAACGAAGCACCTAGTTTTATAAAAACTAAACTTTTAAATATAGGTGAAACAGTTGGTGCAGCAGCTACTGTTGTTTTCGATTCAGGTGGGTATCCTTTAGAAAATAAAAAAAATATATATTTAAATGACAACGCTTGGGATACCTATGCCACTCCGCTTATAGATATAAAAGAACCTTTACTTGTTCGCTTCTTGTTAACAAAGCCTTCAACTGGTTTAGAACAAGCTACAAAACTATATGAAGTTTCAAACTTTTATCATGATGATAGTAGTGGTTATTATAATATTGAACTAAACAAACCTATATCAGAAGAGTTTTTAAATGATACAAGTACGCCTTCACAACCAGATAACGCTTTAAGAATGGTTGTTTATAAAGAAGTCGATAAAGATCTTGCTCAGTTTGAAGGTAGATTTTTTGTTAAAGTCGCTAGAGATATATTAATAGATGAATATATAATTAGTCAAGCAGCAACTTCAGGTTTATTAACTCAAGTTCATTTACAAAGTCTTAATTTTTATTATTTAGCAGATCAAAATGGTCCTACTGGAGACAACACAACATCAAGCATAACAAGTGGTAGTAGTACTGTTGGTGGATCAACAAACAACTTGAGCGATTGGGAAGCTGTTTTAAGTCCTAATGGTGCTGCTAGAGAAAGCTTTTGGTTTATAGATGGTCTTAGATACGAAAATAAATATATACCAAGTGTAACGTATCCAGGAGCTGGCACAAACGCAGGGTTTGGTATATCTGGTATACCATACGTGCACACACTTACACTTAATGCGCCTTTTGACTCTACAGATGCAAACGCTTATGGTCCAGATTTTATTACTCCTGGTTATAATAAAGGAATATCAGAGGAAAACGGTAAGTTTTATATATATTTAAGTTATGGTAATTTACAAAACGCTAATAGTACTTCTTTTAACGCGGCCTCGTCATCTTTATTTCCAAGTACAACTTCTGATCCAAATTTAGCTGATAATATTCTTAGCGGTATTCTTGGTAATAATAGTAATATAGAGGCTTTAGAGGCGTATATGTATTCTCTTGGGGAATTTTCATTTTATACTACTCCACAAACTTCTTTTACTCAAAGTTACGGTGGTATTAAGCATTGGGCAGTTGGTTCGCAAACTCTAAACCCTAACCACGCTAGTGAAGATATAGTGCAAAGATTTAACACTAATTCAAAATTTATATTTAGTGGAAGTGATACTATTTACACAATAGTTAATAGTCCAGAAATAACATATCATTTAAATTACACAGGTTGGAATCAACTTTATAGTTTAAATTCAACATATACTGACGCGGTTCAAGAAACAGTTGGTACTAATTCTTATGCTTCACAAATATCTCATTGGGAAGACTATATAAACGCAGCTAATATAATGGGTCATCCGAGAAATAGAAGGGTAACATATAAAATACAAATAGACAAAGATCCAAGACAAGATCCTGCTTTTAACCCCATAAACACTACTAATGGTGCTGATGCTACTACACCTGTAAGTATGATTTTTGTAGAACAAGACTGGGAAATTTATAGCGACCAAATAGTAGCACAAGATCCAGCTATATGGGAAACAGAACCAAAAATAAATAAAGATTTAAATATATATTACGAGTCAGATAGTACATATCCAGTTGAAATAAATAATAAAACAAATTATATTTTTGCCCCTATTGGATCTAAAGTTCATGTTGAACGTAATGGTGAAATAATACGTAATCTAGATTTTTTTCTTGGCAGTGAAGTGTCTGTTGTTGGTTGGAATGATAATGCTGTAAAGTTTAATAAATATGGTTCTGTTATCAATCTTCAACCTCTTGACAAACTTGTTTTTAGTAGACCAGATGGTAGCCGTGTAAGAGCAAATATTTTAGAATTAGCAGGAGACATAGATACGCCAACAACGGGTCCATTTGTGGGTATTCCTTTATCAAATCAATTTAAAGTAGAAAGATATGCGCATGGAAACAAAATAGATTTAAATTGGTATAATTGTTATTCTTTTAAAAATGGAGTAGAATCTAATAGAATAAGAGATGATTTTAATCAAGTTACAATAGATAAAGGCGCTAAAGCATCTTCTACTTTAGAAGAAACATATAAAGAAGAACGTAGAAAACATGGTTTAATATATTCTGGATTATATAATTCAAATTCTGGAGTTAACAATTTAAACCAATTTATACAAGCTGAAAAAATAACAAAAGATATAAACCCTACTTATGGTAGTATTCAAAAGTTATATGCAGGTTGGGGACAAGGTGGAGATTTACTAGCTCTTTGTGAAGATAGAATTTTAAAAATACAAGCAAACAAAGATGCTTTATTTAATGCTGATGGAGATTCTAATGTTACAGCTACAAATAAAGTTTTAGGAACAACAATACCTTATTCTGGAGAGTATGGTATTTCTAAAAACCCAGAGTCTTTTGCTGCTGAAGCATATAGAGCGTATTTTACTGATAAAGTTAGAGGTAGAGTAATGAGATTGTCTTTAGATGGTTTAACACCTATATCTGATCATGGTATGAAAAGTTGGTTTAGAGATAATTTAAAAATATCAGATACTTTAATTGGTAGTTATGACGATAAAAAAGATGAATATAATATAACTTTAAAAAGTACATCTATTGCAAGAACGCAAAGCGTTAATAAAACTGTTTCTTTTAAAGAAAGCGTAAGGGGTTGGGTTAGTTTTAAATCTTTTATACCTGAAAATGCTATTAGTTGTGCTAATGAATATTATACGTTTTTAAATGGAAAATTGTGGAAACATCATGACGAAAGTGCACATAGAAATACTTTTTATGGTTCTCACTCTTCTGGTGATTATTCTACATTTACAGCCATACTTAATGATATACCAGGTAGTGTTAAATCTTTTGCAACCCTTAATTATGAAGGTAGTGATTCTAGAATTCTACAAGAAAGAAGCGACGATCAATATTATAATTTAAATAGTAGAGATGGTTGGTATGTTGATTCTATATTTACAGATAAAGAAAAAGGAGCTGTTGATGAATTTATAGAAAAAGAAGGAAAATGGTTTAATTACATACAAGGTAAAGAAATAACACTTACTTCTGGTAATATGCCGATTAGAGAAATGCATAATTGGGATCAAGCAAGTTTTGCCATACAAGGACTTGGTGTAAATACTACTGGTGTTATACCTACTCCTGTATCTGGTTGTACAAATTCTTCTGCTACTAACTATAATCCTCTAGCAACAGTAGATGATGGTTCTTGTATTTTACCCCCAACAATTTATGGATGTACAGATTCTACAGCAAATAACTATAATCCTTATGCAACTGTAAACCAAATTAGCGCGACTAACACGAGCGATCCTTGTACTTATACCGCGTCTGTTTTAGGATGTACTATGAATACAGCAGGAAATTATGATCCTACGGCAAACACTGATGATGGTACATGTTTGTGGACTGGTTGCACTGATAATAGTCAGTTTGTTCATACTAACAATCAAACTTATCCTTCTGTTATTAATTATGTTGCCTTTCCTTCACAAGCAACTACTTCTCCATATAATGGTAGTACTATTGTTGATGATGGTTCTTGTATAACTACTGTTCTTGGATGCACCGATAACACTCAGTTTAATTTTTCAAATAGTGCTAATACTGACGATGGTAGTTGTATTCCTTATGTTTATGGTTGTATGTTGCAAAGTGCTGATAATTATGGTAGTAGTGTTAATTCAGATAATGGTACTTGTGTTTGGAATGGTTGTACAGAGCCTTTAGCAACTAATTATTTCAACTCTACTCACGTGGGTCAATTACCACCTGAATCAATTGGATACACAGCTCAAGGTGGTTATGGTGTTATAGATGATGGTTCTTGTTTGGGTGGTGGTTGTACAAATGCTACGGCAAGTAACTATAATTCAGCTGCTACTTATGACGATGGAAGTTGTGTCTTTTGTGATTGGAGTGCTAGTAGTACTAGTGCTAGTAGCGGTTATAACGGTGTAGCTGCTAGTTTAACTGCTCAAGATGCAACAAATGTTGCCATTAAAAACGGGCAACTTGCCATAGAGGTAAATGTGGCTGCTCCATATACTAACGGTGGACCTAACTCTACTAATCTATTTAGAAGATACGAAATATATGATAGTAATGACACTCTAATACATCATGCAACTATCAGTCCTACATTGAGTACATCAACAGGGGGTATTTCTTCAGTTAATCAGAATGGATTTGCAATTAATCCAATGTGGAACAAAACGTTAAACTCCGTAACAGCAAACAACTCTGTGTTATTTGGTGGAGTGCCTGCTGACGGTTACCCGACTGGAAGTAATTATACAATACCAGGAACTTATTATGCTAAAGTTTATGGTTGGCATGGTGCAAATGAGATTTGTGAGTTTGTTACTAATAGTGTTACAGTTGGCGTAAGTGCACCCGCTGTACTTGGTTGTACTGATTCAACAGCGTGTAATTATGTTTCGGCAGCAACCCAAGATAATGGTACTTGTGAATTTGTTACTTGTGCAGGGTGTATGGATTCAGCTGCAAATGGTGATATAGGTAATGAAACTGGTCTTTCAATTCCTATTACTGCGCCTTATGGTGCATACAACTATCAAACAAACTCAAATACTAACTGTAGTTACCAACCTCAAAGTGGTGGTGGTGTTGCAACTGGTTGTACTATTGCTTGTGGTGATGGAACTGATGCCACTTCTCAAGGTAATGGTTGTTGTCATTATACTGCTTACGGTTGTGATGATCCTACAGCAACTAATTATTATTGTAGTACTAATACTTGCGACTCTACTCATCATGTTATTGATGATGGTTCTTGTGTATATCCAGTTTATGGTTGTACAGATCCTGCGGCTACAAATTATAATTCAGCTGCCACTGTAAATCAAGTTAGTGCAACTAATACAAGTAATCCTTGTACTTATCCAGCAACAGTTAGTGGTTGTATGGATCCTGCTGCATTAAATTATAATTCATCAGCAACAAATGGTACTTCACCTGCGTTATGGAATAATACTTATCCTTGTATTTATTCTATGTCTCAAGTAACTATTGGTAATACTAATTCATCATATGGTCACGTAGGTCCTGCTTTTTACAACATTGTTGGTGGACAAAACTTTGTAGCTGGTATGACCGCTCGTGATGCTAGCCAAACTTCAGCTGCTGAAGCTCTTAACGTGCAAAAAAAGGTTCAACATATGGTTATTAATTATAAATGGCCTTTAACTAGTTTAGCTCAAGCAGACTTTGGATTAAGCTTTAAGTGGGATGGCCCAGTAACTGGAACATATATAAACGCTACGCTAGGTAGTTATCAATGGGGTGCAACGTCAGCTCTTGGGGCACAAGTAGGTGGTACAATCAAGATAAAACTACAAGTAGCTGATGATCCAACAGCAAGTACTCTCACGTGGAATACTATTAGTAGTTATACTAATTTCAGTTTCCCTGGATCTAATCTTGCAAATACACAACCACCAGGCAAAATTGGAAACCGTATTTATAGTGGCACAGGTGGACAAACTACAGGAAACTTACCTTTCGCATGGGGGCCTCAACAAAACGCATCTAATAACACAGAGTTTAATGTATATTATAATGCCACTACAAAAAACAAATATAAATTGTCGGTTACTCAAATGATAAACGGCATAGAATATGGAACAACAAGTAATTACCCTGCAGCTGGACATATTGAAGTTTTTGAAATAGCAGATTTACCATGTGACGCGGCTAACCCTAATTTAGTTAATTTTGGATGTACAGATGTTGCGGCCTGTAACTATAATATGTACCACACGTGTAATGATGGTTCATGTTATTATCCAACAGTAGCAACCTTTGTTAGTTTTAATCCTGGTACTTTAAATTGTGTACAATGTGATGGAAATGCTGGTGGTTGTCCTGCCGCGGCGCTTCCACAATGTCCAACTTATAATCCTGATGGAACCTTAGCGCAGGTATTTAATTCGCAATCAGCTTGTAATAATGCAACAGGATCTAGTTAATTAAAAGTTTAAAAAAAAAATAAATGGCTTTAGTAAATTTAGAAATACCTTTTGATAGTATAAACGTGTCAGCTCAAGCTGGAGATCTAGTTTATTATACAACACCTCCAGCTACTGGACAAGTTGGAGGTTTTGATAGTGCTGAATTATCAGATACACGTTTTCTTGGTGTTATTTTTTCAATAGAAGATTTAATAGTAACAGTGCAATATAATGACCAAGTTTCTAGCCCACCTCCTTTAGGTGCTTTTATATCTTTTGCAAAAGATAAAAGAATTAATACCTCTAGCTTGTTAGGTTATTATGCTAGTGTAAAATTTGTTAATGATTCAACAGGTAAAATAGAATTATTTTCAATTGGTTCAAATATTTCAGAAAGTAGTAAATAAACAAAAAACATGGCAAGAACATTTTACAACCCATACGAAAGAAACCCTGTTAACACAAACTCAAGTGATTTAGTGTCAAATAAATTTATAGGTGGTATTTCTTTAGATTTTTCTGATATAAAATCTAGTGGTGAAACAAGAAGATTTGTTATATCAGGTGATATTGGTGCTGAATTTACTTTAGAAATAAAAAACGAAGATAGTTATTATTATAATTTTTTTACAAAAAGTTTTCAAATAGAAAAAGCTACTTTAGAAAAATCAATTACAAGTGGAGGTTATGAAGATTTTGTAACTTTTCCAGCAGTTACTGATGATGACCAATATGATATTTATTTATTTGCAAAAATTGGTACAAAGCACACTGCTTATCAAGAGATGCGTTTTGCAGATAATTCAATTGATATAAATTCTAGTGTTGGTTCAAATTCTTTGTTGTTACAAAAAGTTATATATCAATATTCCGCAAAAACTTTAACACTACAAGGTTATTCGCCAAACTCAACTATACTTGGCACATTTTCAACAGATACTTTGTCTGTTGAAAGAGGTAAAAATAAAAATATAACAAGTTTTTCTTTAACAGCAACTGCCAACGCTGCAAATTCTTATGGTATTATAAGACAACCTGATCCTGCTGATACTTTGTGTTATATAGATTTAACTGTTGAAAGTGATCCAGAAATATTACCAGGTGAAAATGAATACCCAACTGCTACAGCGGCTTTTACTGGTGATGATGTAAACGGTGCTGTTACAAGCGGCAGT
>TARA_R100001163_G_scaffold8902_2_pt1 | contig 11514 bp, 22 predicted proteins | sample TARA_R100001163 | Tara Oceans TARA_R100001163 (sample SAMEA2621285) | marine metagenome | biome: marine biome (ENVO:00000447); feature: deep chlorophyll maximum layer (ENVO:xxxxxxxx); material: "saline water (ENVO:00002010), including plankton (ENVO:xxxxxxxx)" | depth 120 m
GAAATAAAAGAAATACATAAACTTGATAGAAAACCTTTTGGAGACAAAAACGATATATATACCTATCAAATAACAACTACTAAACACACTGGTTTACTATATACAAGTGAATTATCTGTTGCAGAGGGAGACTACATAGAATACGACTATGTGCAACAAAAGAATGGTTGGAAAATAGTACTTTCTAAAGAAAATCGTAAAAAACCTATGTATAATAATTTTAGCAAACAACAAAAAACAACTTATCAAAATCAAAATGATAGTAGGCAACAAAGTATAGAATATCAATCTGCAAGAAATGTTATATCTCAATTATATTCAGGATTAGGAAATCAAATAACTTTAGATGAGATTGCAGAAAAGACAGTATATCTATACAATAAACAACAAAAATTTTTTAATAATAAATAATATGGAATTAATAGGAAAAATAAAACAAATCGGACAAACAAAAGAGTATGGATCAAATGGATTCAGAAAAAGAGAATTAGTATTAACAACTGAAAAACAAAGTAAAGACAAAAAGTATTACGATCACATACTAATTGAATTTATACAAGACAACTGTCATACACTAGACAGCTATAATGTTGGAGACAATGTTAAAGTTTCCATAAACATAAAAGGTAGAGAGTGGACTAACAAAGACAATGAGACAAAATACTTTGTTTCTATACAGGCTTGGAGAATTGAGAAAGACAGTCCTGTTACTTTACAAGAACAAAACAAAGATAGAGAAACAGCAGATCCTTTACCTTTCTAATGTCTAAGATAAAGACTCCTGAATATTATAATGGTCAAAATGATTATACAGCAAGAGAGGTTGTAGAAAATTTTGACCTTAATTATAATCTTGGTACTGCTTGTACTTATATATTAAGGGCATATAGAAAACACGAAACACCTAATAAATGTATAGAAAAAGCAATTCATCACTTACAATTTGAACTAGAAAAACTACAAAAAAACTAATGCTAATAAACTTCGGAGATGAGCTTGACAAAGTAGATCAAATTAGAAAAGGAATACTTAAAGAAGCACCGAAGATAGGCATAGACGAAATAGACAACGTAATAAGATTTAAAAGAAATGTTACTTGCTTTGCAGGACACGCAAACGTGGGTAAGACATCTGTTATGTTATATTTTATGTTACTATTTGCTATGAAACACAAAACAAAGTTTCTGGTATTCAGCTCTGAAAATGAGCCATTCGGTCTTATTAGAAAACTCATAGAATTTAAATCTAGCAAACCAATAAACAAAATATCTAAAGAAGAATTAGATAAACATTCTGTATTTATATATGAGCATTTTAAATTTATTGACTGTGAAAAGAATTATGATTACTTAGATTTACTATCTTTATGTGAGGTTGTATATCCACAATACAAGTTTGACTGCTTAATTGTTGATCCTATAAACAGCTTAAGAAAGAATAAAGGTATGATGAAATACAGTAATGCTTATGAGTATCTATACGAGTGTATGACAGATTTTAGAATATTTGTCAAGAAGTATAATGTAGGCCTTTGGTTAATTATGCACTCTGTTACACAAGCATTTAGAAAGACTTATGCAGCAGGACACGAATATCACGGACAAGCTATGCCTATTGCTATGTCAGATGTAGAGGGTGGAAACGTATTTGGAAACAGAACAGATGACTTTTACTCTATACATAGAATGACCCAGCACGAATCTAGATGGATATATACAGAGCTGCACTGTAAAAAAATAAAAGACCACGATACAGGAACAAAGCCAACACCTTTTGATTCTCCTTTATGTTTACAAAGTTTACCAAACAATGTAGGATATAAAGTAGGAGACAATAACCCAATTAACAAATCAATTATAGAACAACTTAACTTTCCATTTTGAAAATTACTTGTGAAGATAATATGGAACTAATGGCAAGGTATGAAGATAATTACTTCGACTTAGCTATTGTTGATCCACCTTATGGTATAGGAGATTTTAGAAGTACAGAAAGTAAAAAGCATCATAAAAAAATAAATTGGAATGAACAAATACCTCCACCAGAATATTTTTACGAGTTAGTAAGAATTACAAAGAATAGAATAATCTTTGGAGTAAATTATTTTAATAAATATGTTAATGATGTTGGTAGAATAGTACACGATAAAACAGGTGGTGGTAAAAGAAACACGCCAAAAGGATTATCTGATTGTGATATTGCCTCACATAGCTTTGGTGTAAATATGAAAATATATCATTATACAAGTATTGGTAATGTAATAGGAAATACTATTGATTGGAAAAATGATTTAAGATGGCACCCTTGCCAAAAGCCAATAGCTTTATACGAATGGCTTTTAATGAATTATGCAAAAGAGGGTGATAAAATATTAGATACACATTTGGGATCTGGTAGCATCGCAATAGCTTGTCATAATTTAGGTTTTGACCTTACAGCTTGTGAGCTAGATAAAGACTATTATGATGCAGCAATAGATAGAATAGAAAAACACAAAGCACAAAAAAGATTATTTTGAAAACACCTGTAGAAAAAGCTTATGAGAGAAACGAGAAATGGTTAGAAATAACTAAAACATTTGGCAACATAACAGAACAAGAAGCAGAGGGCTTAGTACAAGAGATGTATATTCTTTTAATTAGAAATACACAAAGAGGTATAGACTTTAGCTATGGAGATGATATAAACTATTATTATTGCTTTAGAATACTAAGAGGCCTGTATGTAGATCTTATTAGAAAAAAAATGAAGTACACTCTTATAGAACTTAATGGTCTGGAGATTACAGAAGATGATAGCACAAACTATGTTGAGGTTTATGAGAAGATACAAAAAGCACTTAAAGAGATATACTGGTACGATAGAAAAGTATATGAGATAATTGATGAGCAAGGATTGAGCATAAGTGAGCTGTCAAGAAAAACAAAGATTAGTTATTACTCACTATATAATACTTACAACAAAGTAAAATCTAAATTAAAAGAACTGATATGAATAATTATTTGTATTTGATGACTTTTAAAGACTCGTTCGGTTTTGATTACTATAAAATAGGTGTGTCAAATAATGTTGCAAAACGTAAACAAGGTTTACAAAAAGATATAGACTTTGAATTAAAGATTATTTACGAAAAATACCTACAGAACACATATGGCTTTGAAAACGAAATAAAGCAAAAATATAAATGTAAAAATGTGAAACATTATATATCTGGTAAAATAAAACCCAAAAAAAAATTATTACCAAATAACACAGAGTGGTTTCACTTTATTAAAGATGAAATAGATTCTATCAAAAACTACTTGCAGGGTTTTAATTTTAAAATTAAGAAAACTAAAAAGAAAAATATATATGATACAAAATTGAAAAATAAAAAACTATATTCCACAGATATATTAGACAATAATAAAAAATTTGCTTACAAAACCAAATATAAAGGTATTTGGTATTATCAGTTATCGCTTAAACAATATAAATTTATTTTAGTTATGATAAAAGCAAAAAAATTTAGTAGAAGCGAATTTGTATTTTTACAAAATTGTTGTGAAGATTTTCAATCACACAAAAAAATAAACGAAATCAAATATAGCTATTTAAAATATTTAGCAACAAATTATGAAACTAGGAGATAAATTAGAAACAATAATAAAAATCGTAACTTTTGGTCAAGGTAAAAGAATTGCAACTTGGATAGCAGACAAACTTGGCTATGAGGATTGTGGTTGCGATCAACGTAAAAACTATTTAAATGGAATCACAAGAGATGGAACAAAAACTAAATAAAAAAGAATATGACCAATGGACTAAATTTAAGTCTGTTAAGAATAGTCAAATAAATAAACAAGAGCAAGAGCTGATAGCATCTATACACTCTAAGTATTTTTTTCACACTTTCTACTTACCCTGTTCGTGTACTCCTAGACAATGGAATCAATGGATAAGCGACATAAACACACTTTATGATTATGGGTATAGAAACGATTAACAAGTTTGAAAGAATTATAGTTAAGTGGTTGAACGAGTTTGAGGACTGGGATTTAAAATGGAGTGAGGGAAAGTACGAACACTTTGACGCTTCTGGAAAAACTCCTAAAGGACATAAGTGCGTTATGGAAATGAAGTTCAGAAACAAATACTATTCAGATAAACTATTAGAAAAATATAAGTATGATAAATTAATGGAGATGGATAGTGAGATAGTGAAGCTGTATTTTGTATCTGATCCTAAAGGCAACTATCTTTATTGGATTAATTATTTAGAGATGCCAGAAATTAAAGAGCTTTATTGTCCTGATACTACATTATGGACTAAAAAACGCAAACTTAAAAAGGTGTACTTGCTTACAGAAGATATGGCAAGTATTATAAATAAAGTATAGTTATTACAAATTGTTAATATAATTAACTATATTGTAAGCTTAAAAATAAAACAAATGAAAAAACAAAGACAATATCGAAGCAATCAAGGTAGAGATCCAAAGAAAGAAGAGACAACATATCAAACACTTAAATTCGCATTTATATTATTTCTAATGTGTATGTGTTTAATGTTAATGTTAAAACAATGGACGTAAAAGAAAAACAAAAGTTTGAAGCATCTTTTAATTATATAGGAGATGCTATGGCTACAGCATTTGAGAAAGCAGACAAGGAACGAAAAAAACAAATAGGAAACTATATAAAATGTATAAACCAAATGTATATATACACTAATAGTTTAGAAACACAGTTATTAACTAAAAAATATAAAGATGATACAACTTTTAGACGGAAACGAATACAGCAAGAAAGAATTGTTAAAAAAAATGATAGATGATAATTTCTACTATGGAGAACTAAACAAACTTGCTCTTAGTAGCTCAACTATAAAACTTTTAATGGATAGTCCTAAAACATATAAATATATATTACAATACGGAAATCCTGAATCTCAACCTTTGAGAGATGGAAAACTTGTTCATTTAAGTATATTAGAGCCACATAAATTCCAAGAATTAATATTTGTAAATGTATCTTCTAAGACTACAAAAGCATACAAAGAAGCTAGAGCAAAATACGGAGAAGTATATACAAGAACTGAAAAAGAATATGCTGAAAGAATTACTGACCATTTTTTAAGAAACGAATATGCTTTAAAATGTATAACAAACTGTGAATTTGAGATTCCAAATATAGGAATGATAGGAGGCTATCCTTTTAGATGTAAAGCAGATATAGTTTCTGAAAAAGGAATTATTGACATAAAAACAACAGCAAGTAAAATAAAAAATTGGGAATATGATATAGATAAATATTCTTATGATGTTCAATTATATATATACTGTTCTATTTTTAATATTCCACCATCAGCGTTTAAGTTTCTAGTTATAAATAAAAAAAATTTAGAAATAGGATATAGAGATGGCAACCAAAGAATATTTGACAATGGGAAACGAAAAACTCATTTAGCATTAAAAGAATTTGAAAAGTATTTTATAAATGGAGAAGATTTAGATAATAGAATAATTAAAATAGGAGAAGATTAATTATGATAAACATTTATAATCAAGACTGTATGGAAGCAATGGAAGAAATGTCTAATAATCAATATGACTTAGCTATTGTTGATCCCCCTTATGGTAGTGATAATATTAAAGGTGGTTATACAAAAAAAGGTTATTGTTTAGAAAAAGCTGCAAAAAATAATTATCATTTAGAGTTGTGGAATCAAAAAGCACCAAATAATATTTATTTTACAGAATTGAAAAGAGTTAGCAAGCATCAAATAATATGGGGAGCAAATCATTTTATAAGCAAAATGCCTTATGATTCATCTTGTTGGATTGTTTGGGATAAGGATAAATCTGGTCTTGCATTTGCTGATTGTGAATTGGCTTGGACGTCATTTAACAAAGCTGTTAGAAAAATTAAAATAATATGGGATGGGTTTAGACAGGATGATATGAAAAATAAAGAGAAAAAAGTTCATCCAACACAAAAACCTGTAAAACTTTATGAATGGTTATTAATGAATTATGCTAACAATGGAGATAAAATACTTGATACACATTTAGGAAGTGGCAGTATAGCAATAGCTTGTCATAATCTAGGTTATGATTTGACAGGGTACGAAATAGACAAAGAATACTTTGAAGCTGCACAGAAACGAATTAATATACATAAACAACAAAAAAGATTATTTATATGAATAAACCAATATTAATAGCAAAGAGAATAAACAAAATGACTAAAGTAGATGTATTTGACAATACAAGAAAGTCTAAGGTAGTCGAGGCACGATCACTACTTGTCTTTATACTATACAAATACGAGAAGATGAAACTCCAGAACATAGCAAGTTTCTTAGAAGAGAATGGTAAATCCTCAGATCACTCATCAGTATTACACGCATTAAGAATGTTCGAGATATATTTAAAAGGCAACAAAAGATTAGGACAACGACTAACAATGCTTACAAAGAATATTAGAGATGTGGATAACATAGCAAAGAAAGAGTTTATAAAACTAAAGGTAAACTACTTAAGTGATAAAAGCATAGATAAAATGGTAGCTCTTGTAGATACAATGGAACAAAAAGAATTAAATGAAAATACTTAACCTATATTCAGGCATAGGAGGGAATAGAAAGTTATGGGGAGATAAACATAAAATAACTTCAGTAGAACACAGTAAAGAAATAGCAAATGTTTATAAAAGTTATTTCCCTAATGATATAGTAGTTGTAGGAGATGCTCATAAATATTTATTAAATCATTATAAGGAATTTGATTTTATATGGAGTTCTCCTCCCTGCCCTACTCACTCTGATATAAGAAGATGTGGAGTACACGCTAGGCAATATGAAGCTAAATACCCTGAAATGGACTTATATCAACAAATTATTTTATTACAAAACTTTGCTCCTTTAAGTCAAAAATGGGTAATAGAAAATGTTAGGCCTTATTATACCCCTTTAATAAAACCCACATCAATAATTAATAGACATTATTTTTGGTCTAATTTTTTTATTCCAAATGTTAATTATAATAAATCACATAATTTACATAACGATATAGTCGGATCAAATGAAGTTTATGGGTTTAGTGTTAAAAATTCTAAAATAAAAAATAAAAGACAAGTATTAAGAAACTTAGTTAATCCTTTAGTTGGAAAACATATATTTGAATCTAGGGATTTAAAAGCCCAAACAGAATTATTTTAAAAATTAATTAAATTTTTCGATATATAGATATACAAAAGATTAATTAATTAAATTATATTAATTATGAGACGCATCATTGATGACATAAAAATAGCAATAGAAGCTCTTGAAAATGGAGACAATAAAGATGCTTTGTATATGTTAAAAGAAATATTACAAGAGCTAGAATTTAAAGCAACAATAAATGGATGGTAGAAAAAATAACGGAGGACATTCAACTAAAGGCCGAGCTGGTAGAAAACCTAAGCAAGAAGAAGTACAACTAATTGAAAAACTTACACCATTAGAGCCTTTGGCTTTTATAGCACTCAAAGAGGGGTTAGAAAAAAAAGATTTTAAGTTTGTGCAACTATACTACAATTACTTTGCTGGTAAACCAAAAGAAACTAAAGACATAAATATAAACGAAGATCAACCTATATTTATTGACTGATGTTTACCAAGACTAAAGCTCTCAATAAACTAAGAGGGTTAGATAAAAGATTACGAGTAATTAGAGGAGGAAGCTCAGCAGGAAAGACAATAGCAATCTTAATGATACTTATTGACTATGCTTGTAGAAATCATTACAGAGAAATAAGTGTAGTTGCTGAAAGTGTACCACACTTACGTAGAGGTGCTTTAAAGGACTTTCTTAACATACTTAAGGCACTGAATAGGTACGATGAGAGAAAGTTCAATAGAAGTATCTTAAAATACGAATTTAGTACAGGTAGCTATATAGAGTTTTTTAGTACAGATCAACCAGATAAACTAAGAGGAGCAAGAAGAACAGACTTATTTATTAATGAGTGTAACAATATAAGCTTTGAAGCATATCAACAGTTAGCAGTAAGAACATCAAACGATATATGGCTTGACTACAATCCTACTAACTTATTCTGGGTAGATAAAGAATTGATAGGCCAAGAAGATACAGACTTTGTTACACTTACTTATAAAGACAATGATAGTTTACCAGAATCAATAATAAAAGAAATAGAGAAAGCTAGAGTAAAAGCTAAGACATCTACTTACTGGGCTAATTGGTGGAGAGTATATGGACTAGGAGAGATAGGTAGTTTAGAGGGTGCTTGTATTCCTGACTGGAAGTCAATAGACAATATACCAGACGAAGCTAGATTACTTTGTGCTGGACTTGACTTTGGATATTCTGTTGATCCATCTACATATATTAGATTATATAAATGGAATGAAGCTTATATATTCGATGAGCTATTGTATAGAAAGGGAATGTTAAATAGAGACATTAGTAGATTCTTAACAGACAAAAGAGTATTAGAGCCTATCTATGCTGATAGTGCTGAGCCTAAGTCAATACACGAAATAAGAAACTATGGCCATAAAATATTCCCTGTTACAAAAGGTAGAGATTCAGTTATATATGGAATCAATCTTATAAATCAGAATGAGGTATATGTAACATCAAGATCTAAGAATTTAATAAGAGAATTACAAGGATATGTATGGGATAAAGACAAAGAGGGAAACAATATACAAAAGCCAACAGGTTTACATCCAGACTGTATTGATGCTGCTCGATATGCACTTATGATGCAATTAGAGAATCCTAATCGTGGTAAATATACTATACGATAACAGAGGTAGATAAAATATTTATTAAAAAATGTTAATAGTATTAAAATAATTACTATATTTGAGTATAATTAAAAACAAAACAATGAATAAAACAGAAAACAAACTTACACTAAAAGAAATAATACACATTATTGATAATAGATTACTTCATAAGTGTACAAAAGAGGAGAGAAAACAAATAATGGATTTTGCATTTGGAGATGAATATGGGAATGATGAAAAAACAATAAGACAAAGAATTAAAGAAAAATATGACAAAAATGAAAGACATTAAATTTTTTATAAAAGCATTACTACTTTGGATAGTAGTTTTCACAGGGATATACATTCAGTTGATTAGTTAGTTGTTATTTTTGGTTTCATAGAAATACTGAATGATAGGAGGGTTTAATCACCCTCCTTTTTTTTTGTCAAAAATCTACTTTAGATTTCGATATATATATATGAGAGTTAAAATAAGTGTGCCTAATGATTTATCAGAAATCAAATTATGGCAGTACCAGAAGTTTCTAAAAATACAAGAAGAGAATACAGATGAGAACTTTTTAGCATCTAAAATGATAGAGATATTTTGTGGTATAGAGCTAAAAGATGCTTATAAGATGAAAGCAAAAGACGTGCATAGAATTACAAATATACTTGCAGATATGTTCGAACAAAAGCCACAGCTTAAAAATAGATTTACAATGAATGGAGTTGAATATGGTTTTATACCAAACCTAGATGATATGAGTTTAGGTGAGTATGTTGATCTTGATACTTATTTATCTAAGTGGGAAGAGATAGAAAAAGCTATGGCCGTACTTTATAGGCCAATAGAAAACATTCATAAACAAAAGTATAGTATAGAAGAGTATAAAGCTGAGGGTCAAGAAGCATATAAAGATATGCCAATGAGTGTTGTGTTTGGTGCTATGTTTTTTTTTTATCGTTTAGGGATAGACTTGTCGAGGGTTATGACAGTTTATTTGGAGCAGAACAAGGAAATACCCTCACAGGAGTTTCGCAGTTTGGGCAAAAGTGGGGATGGTATCAATCAATTTTTGCACTCTCTCAAGGGGATATTAGACGATTTGAGCATATCACTAGATTAAATGTGCATCAATGCTTGAATATGTTAAGTTTTATGAAAGAAAAAAGTGAATTAGAAGCAAATCAAATTAAAAAAAAATATAAATGAGTAATCAAGGTATAAGAGGATATTATCAAATAACAGAAACAATTAAAACTAATCTGCTAACTGATCCTAATGTAAACACAGTAACAACAGGAGATATAACAGAAATAGATTTAAACAAACAAACTATATTTCCTCTTGCTCATATAATAGTAAATAATGTAACAGCTCAAGAACAGGCCTTGTCGTTTAATATAACAATTATGACAATGGATATTGTAGATGAAGATAAAGATGCACCATCAGATCTATTTGTAGGAAATAATAATGAACAAGATGTTTTAAACACGCAACTAGCAGTATTAAACAAGATTATAATACAGCTAAGAAGAGGAGACTTATATACTACTAAATACCAATTAGATGGAGACCCTGCTTGTGAGCCTTTTTACGAAAGGTTTGAGAACAGATTAGCAGGATGGGCAGCTACAATGGATATATTAATTCAAAACGATATTAATAAGTGCTAATGGAGTTACAAGAAACAAGAAAAATATTAAACAGTTTTGCTAAGTATGTTATACAACAAGCTAAGAGTAATTTGACTAAACGAAAAAAGAATGTATCTAAAAGTCTTTATAATTCATTAGACTATAAAATACTACAAGACAGCTCTGGATCAATATTACAATTTTTAATGGAAGAATACGGAGCTTACCAAGATCAAGGTGTTTCAGGTACAAAGAAAAAATATAACACACCTTTTAAGTATACTACTAAAAGGCCACCTGCATCTGTTTTTGATAAATGGACTATAAGAAAAGGTATAGCACCAAGACAAGATGGAGGTCAGTTTGCAAAAAGGAAAGGTTTGAATTTTATAATAGCTAAGTCAATATTTGAACAAGGTATAAAACCTAGCTTATTTTTTACAAAACCTTTTGAGAAAAGATTTGAAACACTACCAAATGATTTAATAGCAGCATTTGTAAACGATGCAGAAAAAACAATAGAAAATGGCGATATTTAAAGTAAACATAAACACACCAGTATATTTAAAGTTAGCAAACGCTAATCTAGCAGACTGTAATTTAGATATATATATTTATAGTGGTACATATCAGGCAAGTCCGAGTGTAACATATCAATTAAGAAAAAACGAAGTAGCAAATAATAACTTTGTAATATTTGAAATAGGAGAATTAGTAAAAGATTATATAGCATATAGTTTTAGTGGAACATTTGGAAACAACGGCCTTAATCTTTGGGTTAAGACAATAGCAACACCCAGAAACTCATCAGGTACAGCTTTAGATGCAATAACTACAAATATGTTAGCTTTTGATGGTGTTGGATATTTTGAAGATGGGTTTACAACAGAAACACAAACTAATAGTGCAACAACATTAAGTTTGAGTGCATTTAAAGGGAGTGTTACTAAACTAATGTCTAATGATACTATATTTAGAGAAGCACAAGAAATACTTAAGATACCTGTATTAGCAAACCTAAGTGTAAACTCAGGTAGCGATACTTTAACAGGTGCAACAACAGTTAATTTTAAAAATGGTGCAAGTACAGTAACAAGCGTTACAGT
>TARA_R100001163_G_C5068328_1_pt1 | contig 11505 bp, 7 predicted proteins | sample TARA_R100001163 | Tara Oceans TARA_R100001163 (sample SAMEA2621285) | marine metagenome | biome: marine biome (ENVO:00000447); feature: deep chlorophyll maximum layer (ENVO:xxxxxxxx); material: "saline water (ENVO:00002010), including plankton (ENVO:xxxxxxxx)" | depth 120 m
ATCTTAGCTTTTTCAGTTCCATCTTTACCTACACTAACTTTTCCAATCCTATTTATTGTAAATTTCTTTAATCCTATCTTAAACTCCAACTTTATCCACATATCCTTCTCTCCTGATGTGATAATATCATTCCTTTCTCCTCTGCTTGCATGATCAAATAAGGCAAACAATAAAATATCCAATATATTGCTTTTACCACTAAAATTCGGACCTACTATACCTACTATACCATCCATCTTATTAAAGTCTATATAACTTGTACCCTTGAAACTAAATGCATTATGAAATTCCATACTTAACAAATCCCAATGAAATATTTCTCCAGAATCTGTTGCCATAACTTCAGACGTTCCTGATGTTCCAGTGCTTGTATTGATATTACTACCATTTTCACGATAAAACTGATCATGTAAATCTTGAACCTTTATCAAATCTTCATGATCACTTCCAAGATACTCCTCTATCAATTGCTTTTGGTACTCTACGTTAGTTAAATTAGGAAGATTGCTTTGATTTAACAACTCATCAACATATTCATCATCTCTTTCATTAGGATCATTAGGATCTACGTCTGTATCTCTATTATTTTCGTTATCAAATCTTGATATACTAGAATCAACACGACTATATGGAATGATAAGTTGTTGTTGTATCCAATATCCTTTAACTTTCATATTTCTTAAAAAATTTTCAGCTATCTCTATATCGCTACTCCTATCCATCATTTTAATCTTAACATGTACCTTCTTGGGTATTGTTAGATCTCCACTTCTTATAGCATAAGCTAGATCCAATGGATATATCTCATTTCTCTTCATCTGTAAACTTAAGAATCCCCAATCATTAGGGATCTCCATCAACTTACCAGCTTTACTAGGCTCTTCAGCTAAATCCCACCTTAAATATCCATGATTCTTTAGCTGTTCACCAAATGATTGTTGTATCAAACTACCCGCATATCCGATTGTTCGTTTAGCATTCATATACTGATGTAAATGTATGTCTCCAAGAAGTACATAATCATATCCTTCGAAATCTCCAGCTTTATATTTATCACTTGTTAATGGTACTGTGCTAGTACAAATTTTACTACCATGAAGTGTTGCATGCAATAATCCAACTTTAAATGTTTTTTCATATACTGAGTCTGCATTTGAATCTGGAAATTGAGATGCTTTTATCAATGGATAATTTAAAACACTCATTACACTGAATTGTACATTATTCCACTGATATATACCACTATCTTTTAGATAGTGAAGATTATCAACTGGACTTTTATGTAAAATACTAGTTAAAGTATCTGGAACTGCAAGGTTCGATAAGTTAAGGTCATGATTACCTGCTATCATAATAACTGGCATAATTGATCCCAAGTTTGTTAAAAAGTCTCTTAACATAATATTTAGTTGAGGTGAAATCTGTGATTTACTATGAACTATATCACCAGTTATTACAACTAACCCACCTATATTTTTATCCCATTTTGATTGTTCTGTTTTTAAGTTCTCATACAATTTATTAAAAACAGATCTATATTCGTCATGTCTACTTACATTTCTAATATGGATATCTGAAATATGATATAAGTATCTTATCGGATTAGGATTCGGCGAATTCAAAACATTAACTGAAAGCGACATCTTTTAAATTTAATTTTGTAATATTCTATCTAATCAAGATTTTTTTATATTAGATCTAATATGAATATCTAGATTTAATTTATATATTAAATGTTTAACGCATTTAAATTAAATAATTTAAGAATATCTGGACCAATTAGTATTAGTTATTATGAGATAAGAGGTCGAGATTTCTTTTTTTTTGGAGATAAGCATTTGAGTGAATCAGGAAAATGTTTTATAAATTTATTTAATAATAACAAAATTGAAATTACTGAGCTTTTTGATAAAGTCTTAAGCAATAAATTACCCGATGACCAAAAAATAGATTTCTTTCTAGAAACCGCTATATATAGTGAAACAATCAATAATGAAAAAAAAATTAATGAAAATAAAATTAATGAAAATAAAATTAATAAAGATAAATTAAATGAAGAACGCCACGGACCGCTCTTAGATTTAAGAAAAAAATTTAAAGATTGTTTTAAATCTCCAGAAAATAAATGTATATTTAAATATCCTTCAGGTAGATTTCATCAAATAGATACTAGACAAAGAGTAAATAGAAATAATATAGGTAAGTTGACATTTTTTACTAAATATAGTATAATATTAAAATCGCTAGCTTTTGGAGATGTAACAGGTAAAATATTAAAATCAGATAATGAATATGGTATGAAAATCTCCAAAATTTTAGAAGTTAAAGATATTATTATGATAATTGATCCAAATCAATTAATTAAAATGGTGAAAGATTATTTAAGAAAACCTAATCTAGATTGGGAATACCCAAAAGATAAAATAGACGCATTTGAGGCAGGTGAATTTCCTGGTATTAATATTGTCAAACAACAAATTCTGAATACACCAGCTGATATTAAAGACAAAATAATGACATTTTATAAAGAAAGAGCATTACAAATTATAAGTAATTATAAAAATATTTATAAGGAATTAGATGATTTTTTTACAAAATTTCTTCTTAGTAAAAATATTACTGTAAATTCTAAAAATATTAATAAATTAATTTTTATGAATTCTTTGATTATGTTTAATTTGGATGGATTAATAACTGATGTTTATACTATCGCTAAAATGTTTGATAAAGATTTAATGGAAAAATCAAAAGAAGTTTGGTTATATGCAGGTGATGGTCATATTGAAACTATAAGATTCTTTATGAATAAATATTTAAATGTTGAAAAATCATTTTACTCCGATAAAATTAGTGAAAGATGTCATTCTCTAGTAAAATATAGCACTTTATAAAAAAAAATTATATATAAAATAATAATATATGAATGCCATTGCAATTTCAATTATTACATTTATTATATTAGCAATATTGGGCATTCTAATTTGGATTTTCTTTTTTAAAGGAACAGGGGTAGGTAGCAAATGTAAAGAAAATAAAGATTGTGGTGATGATATGTTTTGTATTCTTGAAAAATGTGCTAAAGCTCGAAATGATAAAGGTGAAGGATGTATAAATGATTTAGATTGTTCAGGAAATTTAGTATGTAGAAACAGAAAATGTACAGCTCCTAAAGAACCAGAAGATACAACAGAAGAAGATACAACAGAAGAAGATACACCAGAAGAAGATACACCAGAAGAAGATACACCAGAAGATGCACCTGAATCAACTGTTCCCGAACCAGCAGAACCTAACCAAGAACCAACTGATAGTACACCAGAGGATGCTCCTCCAGATTCTACTCCTTCAAGTGGTTCTTCATCGGGTTCAGACTCGGGTTCAGATGTTATTGTATTAGATCCGATTACACCTGAGAGTACATTTGCAAAAGATTTTGCACCTCCAAAAGTGGATGGTTTTCCTTTAAGAACTGCTATGTCTAACTTTAGTAATGTACCTGGATGGGTAATTGTCGGATCTAATTTTAAGAAAATGCCGAGTGGAACTGGAGTTGCAGAATGTGCTAATGAGTGTGTAAGAAATTATCCTAACTGCAAATCAATAGATTATAACATGAACAACAAATCTTGTAGTTTAAATAACGCACGTGTTGGTAATTTTAGAAGGGATAATAATTATCAATTTCTTTATATGAACACTGATCATGAATTATCTGATGGTCTAACAACAAATTTTAAAAAATTTCCAGGAAAAAATGATTCATATTCAGATGGTGAAATACCAGCTTGTTTTGATATTCCAGAGAGAAATATTAATCTTTGTGCTTTAGGAGTTATTGATAACAAAAATTCATATAAATCATTTACATTTAAACCAAGTACTGGTAGATGTTGTCTAAAAAGAACTAATAACAGTAAAAACTTAAAAGATTCAGATGACAGAGACTATTATACGTTCGTAGAAGGAAGACCATCTAGTCCAAGACCCTTATTTAAAACTGTATTAGATGGTTTATATCAACGGTGTAGTTCCTCGAATAGATGTGTCGGTTCTGGCTTAACATGCACAAATGGAGTTTGTAAAAGACAAGTTGCAACTGATTGTAAAAGTAATGACGAATGTGCAAGTAATTTTTGCGATAGTAATAAAAGATGTAGCCAGCCTCCAGCACCCAAATTAAATGTAGGATACCTTGGTTCTTGTTCAACAACTTCTCAATGCAATCGTGGATTAACTTGCTCATCTGGTAAATGCTTAAAGAGTAGAGGATCTGCATGTGTCAGACCTTTTGAATGTGCTAGCGGAACTTGTAGCAACCGCAGATGCACTTAAATTAAATTAAATTATTTATAAAAAAAGATCTTCATAATTATAAACAAAGAAATAAACAAAGACATAAACAAAGAAATAAACAAATATTTAAATTTATATTGATTTTAATTGATAAAATAAATCTTAGGAAATATTATATCAAAAATGTCTATTCAAACATTAGGTTCACTTGAAGAATGCGAGCGCTTATGTACCCAAGTCCCGGACAGATTAATCGTACTTGATTTCTCTGCCGCATGGTGTGCTCCATGTAAAAGAATTTATCCAGTTCTTGAACAATTAGCGGTTCAATATCCTCAAGTGGGTTTTTTTAAGGTGGATATTGATGATGCCGAAGATATTGCCGAACATTTTTGTATTAGTACAGTTCCAAGCTTTAAATTTATTTATAACAACAAAATTGTAGCTGAGTTCTCTGGAGGAAACTCCGAACAACTTGTAAATACTTTAGCAGATCTCGTCAAAAATTGTTAGAATAATAAACACTCAATTTAATTATTTATATATAAAGCTATTTTTATAAAATATATTGGTCTCGTAGCTCCAGTGGCAGAGCACTCGACTGTTAATCGAGGGGTCATAGGTTCGAATCCTATCGAGACCGTATAATAAATACAATATCAAATATCTTTTAAACAAAGATATTTAATTTTATTTAATTTAATAAATTTATAATTTAATATATTTTATTTTTTTTAATTATTTTAATTATTTTATTCGGTTGTAGCTGGTAATTCTGCTCTTCGACTAACATTGCGTATTCGAATAGTTTTATTTGGTTGAAGACTTGCTGGAAATTCTATTTCTTTTTCCTCATACCAATCCTTTAGCCATTCCATATATTCTTTTTCGAACTCATCAAGATCTGCTGACCAGAGATTACCTGCAGTATTATTTTTATATCCATCTACCTTAGATGTTAACTCATCTACTTCTTTCTTTAATTGTTCTAACATTTCTTGCGTAAAACTATCAATTCGCATACTCAACAAATAATTATAATTTTCTGTTCCAATTGTTTCAGTAACAACAGCATCAGTGTCAGTATCTAAATCTTCATCATCAGATTCTACCTTTTCTACCTCAACTCTTGCAGTTTTATCGTCTTTATATAAATCGCCCAATACCACACGAGGATCAAATCTACTTTGATACTTTGGATAATTGCGTTCCTGTAACAATCTAATAATCTCTGCCTTAGGCTTCTTATAGATAACAAGTTCATCATTAATAATTTCAGTGACAAAACGATACTTAGCACTCTGACGCTTCAAATCAAACTCATTTTCTGCAATCATTAACTTTCTACGTAATTCATAATACTGCATTCTAACACCAAAATACCTTTCAATAATAGCATTGGCTGTTGGATACTTCTCAATCTCCAATTTTTCATTGAATAATACCATATTTGTAACAGGGATACTTGACCGCAATTTTAATTCCTTCTCAAATTTCTCAACCCCACCACTCAATACTCTCTTCAATCCACCTGGCTTAAATATAATCTCAGCCTGGCCATAACTACTATCTATCTGAACATCCTTAATTGATCCCCACAATGGCGAATTGTATGGGTTATATCTCTTATTTTTAACAGTTGTAGCTCTCTTCTTTCGTTCATCCTCACTGATATTGCAAACAAATGCCTCCAAAAATACTTTATATGCATCAAAACATCCATCTATTGGTAGCTCCATTATCCTTACTCTATTGCTGTAAATTTTATAATTACCAATAGATATGTAACTACCTGTTTTTCCTGATGATTTGATCATCCCAGTAAAACCTCTGTACCATGGCTTAATATCATCATCATTGCTAATACTTCTACCTCTAATCAATTGTCTCAATTTACCCACAATATCAATCGGATTGTACTGTGGAATAAAAGTAGAGAATCCTGTTCCAATACCATTTGCTCCGTTAACAAGTACCATCGGAATGATAGGTAGATACCATTCTGGTTCGATAGGTGAACCATCATCAGTCAAATATTTATATAGTAATTTATCTTGACTTTTGTAAATATATGGTGTCATATCTTCAAGTTTAGTATAAATATAACGTGCTTGACCAGCATCTTTACCACTTGCATTTCGTGATCCAAAATTTCCTTCAGGTTTCAATATATTAATATTATTGCTACTAACAAAATTCTGTGCTAATCCAACAATAGTACCCTCTAAACTTGCTTCACCATGATGATAACATGTAGCCTCTGATATCTTACCACCAAGCTGAGCTACCTTTAAACTATTATTAATCTTATTCTTTAAGCAAAAATAAACAATCTTACGCATACTAGGTTTTAATCCATCACAAATATTTGGAATTGAACGGTAAGTATCTGCCCATGAGAAATGTATTAATCTATGATTAATAAAATCACTAATCGTCTCACGCTCAATATTATATTCATCAATTCTAGTTAAATCAGCCTTTAATAACCAATCTTTACGCAAATCGGCATTCTTCTTCAAGAAAGCTAACTCGATTGCCTTATCAGTTGGCTTAAAATTTACACCAATCTCATTTTGCTTATCTGGTTCATCATCGTACTGAATCATTTTTGGCTCTCTAAAAAAAGCTTGAGCATCTGTTTCTGTACTTGTTGCTAGACCCTTGTAATATCGGCTTTTCCACCCTTTAGTATCATTATTTCGTTTCCATTCAACATACTCATTCTGACTGAAAAATTTAACAATATTATATTTCTCCGTTTTACGACCACGTTTCCGTTCCTTCCAGACCTGCACAATCGGCGTGATCATTGTAGTCAAAAAATCATTACGTTCTATCAAGCTTGGCCAAAACTTATGAATAAAATTTATCAACAAACCTTTAATATGATCTCCGTCATGATCACTATCAGTTAAAATCATCAACTTACCATATCTCAGTTTCTTTATACCCTCACCACTATAATCTTCACCAGATTGTAACGCAAGAATACGTTTTACATATGCTATCTCCGCATTACCATCTATCTGCTTTTGTGTCGCATCTCTAACGTTTAACATCTTACCTCTAAGAGGAAAAATACCATAATATTTACGTTGTTGTGCTGTCAATGCCTTAAGACCCGCAGTTGCAAATCCTTTAGCTGAGTCACCCTCTGTTAAAATTAAAGTACATTGATGAGAAAATTTCTTACTTCCAGCATAATCAGCATCATCTAACTTTTCGATATCACTTACTCTTGTAACTTTCTTTCCATCTGTTGCTTTACTTGTTTGTGTTTCTTTAAATGCGCTAAAATCCTTAGCTCTCTTAGAAATACCTACCTTACCAATCTTCTTGATATCAGCTAACGGAATATCACACTTACTTCCAAACTTAGATACCTGTGTAGTTAATGCTTCCTTAGTTTGACTATCAAAATTAGGATTCTCAACAATACATCTAAGAAATAACCACATGTTAGACCTAACTGTTTTTGGACTTATTTTATTCTTTTCAGTACTAATCTCCTTAGCTAACTTTCTCGAAATTTGATCAGCTATGTAATTAACATGCCGACCTCCCTTACTAGTTAAAATACCATTCACTATTGATACTTGTTGAAATTCTTGATCATCACTGTATGTGACGCCAATCTCCCAACGATCTGAGATGGTGCAAAAATATCTTTTACGATTCTTATTGACACCCAAGTAAAGATTAGTGTAATGATTAAAATCTCTAATAGGAATCTTGAAATCATTCAATGATACATTAACACCACTACACCAACCAGCAGCATCATATACACGTTTCTTAAACATAGCTACCATATCATCAGTAAGATCTTCCAATCCAAATCTTTTAAAATCAGGCTGAAAACTAATCTTTGTATATGGCAAGCCCTTGTATGGTTTAATATTTGCTGGTTCAATAATATCCAAATTATTACGATAGGTCTGAATATACTTTAATTGACGGTTATGATCTACTGTCTCAATTGTAAACCAATTACTAAATAATGCGGCCAATTTAGCTCCATATCCATTCTTACCTCCTATAATCTTAGTTTGATTAACATTAGCTCCCTTATAATTACCACTTGTCAAAAACTGACTAAATAATAATTCAGGTACATAAACTCCATATTCCTCATGCTTGGCTATAGGGATACCATCACCGTCATTGTAAACTGAAATACTTCCAGACTTTTGATCTATCTCTACCTTAATGTTCTTAACCGGCTTAAATTTCATATTCGATGTTACTTCAGGTGTAGGCTTTGCCTTTCCTTTCTTAATTTCTTTCTGATAATTTATACGAATTTCCATTCTAGTCCAATGATCTATAGCATTCACTAACACCTCATCATATATCTTATATAATCCAGGTACATACTTGATATTTCTCATAACCATTCTCGTAGTTCCAGTATTACTTACAGATCTACTAGTAGTTCTACTTGGTGTTTTACTACTTGCTCTACTTGTACTACGACTAGTATTTTTGCTTTCATTTAATTTATCATCTACATCTGCATCCGGATCATCATCTTGATCACTTTCTGTATCTTCCTCATCTTCTTCATTTTCCTCATTATCTTCTTCACCTGCCCGTTCATCAATAACCCACATTGGTTCTCCATGTAATTCAATCGACCCAATATAAGTATCTGGTAATTCAAGAGCATGTTCTTTATGTTCCATTTTTTGGAACTGCTCTTCAATTGTTAATTCAGTAACATTATCATCTTCATTATTATCTGCATTATCTTCATTTTTTTTAGCTTCTGCGTTTTCATTTTTTTGTTGAACATGTCTTTTAAGTTTATCAGTATCAATTTTGAGAGTTGTCATCTTGATAATAATTAGTTGTTAATTATTTTTATATGAAATCAAAAAAATCTTAAATAAGTATATATTGATATAAATTATAGTATGTCGCTTAATCTCAACTATTTTGATGAATCTGGACAAGTTGCCACAGTAAATGATATAGCTTCAGCATCTAAACAACACTTAACTGAACATGACTGCAAACAATTCTATTTTGCCCATAGTCCTATGGGATGGTACAATGACCTAGGTGCTACACCTATTGGAAATCGTCCAGTTTGGAAATCATTTAGAGTAGGTAACTGCACAAAAACTACACCAACCAACTGGCAACAGTCGGGCAATTGGGGATGCTCACAACCTTGCTGGAATCCAAATTGTAAATAATTGTAAATAAATTGTAAATAAATGTAAATAAATTGTAAATAATAAATGTAAATAAATTGTAAATAAATTGTAAATAAATTGTAAATAAATTGAAAAATATTGTTAAGATATATAGAATTATGTATCCTAACAGAAGAAACGAAAATAGATATTCTCAAAGAGGTGGAGAAATGTCTAGTCAGCTAAAAACTGGACTTATTGTTGGAGGTGTTGCTCTTGGACTGCTTATCATTTTCTTAATTTTCTTTTTTGTTATGAGACGTCGTGATTCAGGAATGGTTACTTTAGATGGATTTGGTAGACCCATGTATAATTGAAATATTTTATATAAAATATTAAATATTTCGCTATTAGATTTAAAATGGAATATGTATTGATAACTGAGGTAATTCAATTGAATCGTCTGCTAAGTCGTTAAATTTTACTGGATGAAATACAGAATCCTTAAATGTAAATAGTTTGCAAGTTAGATTTATATTTGTATAATCTTCAGATATAATTAAATTTAAAATATCATCTATATCTGTTATCATATTTTCCACATCATGCTTTATTGGATATTTATTACTCATGTTATCCTTAGTAAAGTGATAATTTGTAATCGAGTTATCATCCTTTGTTATCTTTAGATAATTAATCCCAATAATCGTTTGCCAAGTTTCACCTTCATTATCAACATACTTTATCCATTTATCAAATGCTAATTTTAATGTTTCTTTAGGTATCTTAAACGATAAATTTACACTAATTTCACCTTGAGGAGGTACAGTTATTTTCACCTCTGAAACATCAGAATGCTGAATTATTGAATGTTTAATGTCATTTTTGTGTTCTTTTGAATTAACATTCATTGTTACATTTTCATTAATTTTAATATTTTTATTTAATGATATTTCATTTGTTAATAATCGATCTAATTGTATTGTTTCAATTGCATTTAAATTATTTATATCCGATTTTACCATATTATTTAATTTATCTTGAATAGACTTACTGACATTTGACTTTACTATATCTAATTTTTTAACTACAATTAATTCATCATTCCATATACCATTCTGATAAATGCTTAATTTTCCTGTAGTTGATTCTATATAAAGATCTCCCTCCCTTGGAGTTTGTACCATATCATTTCTATCCATTCCACCAACATTCCACCATGCTCTTGGACCTGGTGATGGAGGAACTAGATTCCACACTTCCTTATTAAATATATGTACCTCACCACTCAATAAATTCGTGAATACATCACCTGGTCTTGGATTATACACTTCTTCAGATTTATCAAATCCATACCAGTGATTTGTGCATCTCAAAGCTGTTGGACGATGATGTACAACTGGATTTTGTTGTGGATGTGATTGTGGATGAGGTCTTGAACTTGATCTCTTTTTAGCCATATTTGTACGTAGTACTGCTCTCTTACTTGCAGCAGCTAAAGATGCTTGTTTTTTGGCATTGATTCTACTAGCCATATTGCGATTCATTGAGCGATATCCTCGTCTTATGTGATGTTTACCACGTTTATGGCGTCGAGATGATCCTTTAGATTTTTTATTTGCTTTATTTAATGAATTTGCATGTGGAATTTCATCTTCCAGATCTGCATCATCATGTTTCTTAGGACAAACAGTACATGACCGCTTACTTGGCTTCTTCATTTTTCCCATTCTGAATTATAATAATATTGATATATAAAGTTGCACAAGAAGATCATATAAACCAAATAAATGTATTTGGCTTATAAATATTTATTTTTTGTAATCCACCTAAAATTGTTCAGTAAATTGCTGAGAAAGATCACTTATCTGATCTCCTATTTGACTAGAGATATTTCCTATAGCACCCGGAAATTCAGTAAAATCTGGGACATATGGTGAAACTACATCCTGTACATAATTAAATGCTTGTTGTCCAGTTTGGCTTGTAAGTGTGTACCCTATTAAGAGATATCCTAACATTCCAAGAAAGAATCCCCAGTAGTATTTGTATGCATACATCTTATAAA
>TARA_R100001163_G_C5068326_1_pt1 | contig 11468 bp, 2 predicted proteins | sample TARA_R100001163 | Tara Oceans TARA_R100001163 (sample SAMEA2621285) | marine metagenome | biome: marine biome (ENVO:00000447); feature: deep chlorophyll maximum layer (ENVO:xxxxxxxx); material: "saline water (ENVO:00002010), including plankton (ENVO:xxxxxxxx)" | depth 120 m
CCATCGTTAGGACCCATCTTGTACTGAGGTGATGTCCATCCGTTCTGGTAGATTCCAAGCCAGCTACCAAACCATCCATCCCCCACGCCATCGGTAATAGTGAGGGTGTAAAAGCAAGAGTCTATTGTATTTTCTGTGTTGGCGGAGGCATCGTAGTTAAAGTAGGAGTCGTCAGTGCACCCATAAACCTTTGGGGTCTGACATAAAAGGTTGACAAATACGGTAGCATCTGGGTTGTACTCAACGTAATCTGGATTACCGCATCCTACAACGTCCTCCAGATCCGAACAAAGCGGAGAGCTAAACCCTGCGACTACGTTGTACCCAAAGTCGGCCTCATTAAGAGACCATAAGGTGTCCCCGCAGGCGGTCACCATGGCAAATCCATCCTGTCCGCCCCACTGAGAGGCACCAAGACCGTCTCCGTAAGTATCTGCAAGTGTAACCTCTAGGCTGCTGCCAGTGGCGGCACATGTAGCGAATGATATGGGGACTCCAATCACCTCCTCCGCCAAAGATCCTGCGGAGATGTCTATAATTTCTTCGTCTGTGGTTAGGTTATGAATGCTAAAGCTTGTCTCCGACGGATAGTTATCAAGAATAAGGGTTGTAACTATTTCCGTTTCCCAGGGTTCGCAGTCAGCACCTAGGCCAGTGCAAGATCCATTATCAAAGTTTGCCCACGGACTCCAGTTGCTGGCATTAGGGTTGGTACATCCAGGCACTGCGCCACAAGGCAAGCAGCTTTCCCAACAGAAAGGAGGCAGCATCATATCTGCCTCTACATTGATAGTTCTGTTTACATACCCAAACTCATCAAACAAAAAACAAGGAGACTCAAGAACACCAACAGGTAGTTCTTGAACCTCCCAATTATCTGCAGAGAATTTCCAAAGATGTTGACCCTCAGGCATCTCTACTGTCAACTCCCATACCCCGTCAGCATCGTCGTCTTGCATAGCCCAGCAGCTGCCGCACCAGCCATTGACGTTAGAGTTTATTTCAGGCACCTGTATCGAAGGCGGATGCGGTCCATTAAGATCCAGCCTAAACGTTACATCATACAAGCAGTTGTTGCCATCGAAGTAAGCCTGCGGGTTGTAGTTATTTGCTTCCTCGTCCGTGCATCCGAACACTGGGGGCGGGCATGGCAAAAGGTTAAAGGGTACTGTAATCTGTGTGGCACTAAAGTCGTACACATAGGTGCTAATACCGCAGCTGTTTTCAAAGCCAAACCAACCTTCTCCAAATTCGCAGCATATACCGTCACCAAAAGCGTCGTTTACCACCAGGTTGTACTCACCAGGCGGGAGTGTAATTAGCTGCTCGTTGTAAGAGTTGTTTGGGTATGGACCTCCAGACACATAGACACTGTCAGATCCAACCATGTAGATCCCCCAGGTGCTCTCTCCTCCGTAGTTGTCGGCTTGAAACTCAAGGTTTACCCAGCCCGTTTGAGCTGTTGCAAACAGAGGTAAAAACATCAACAACAAAAACCTCATTTCTTAGACTTTTCAATAGTTCTTCCTGCAAAATAGGCTCCAAAAGCAGTGAGCATCAGGATTTCCAGCAAAGATACATAACTATCTTTCACGTTAAATGGCCAGTCATCCATGCTATCTGCCACCATCGTGAGCATAAACATAGTCATGAGGGCGATCAAGGTAACTGGACGTATAAGCTTTGCAAGCTTTACGTCGCTACCCATGTCTGCCTTCCAGCGCTCGGTTACGTTATTCTGGAACTCAATCTCAGCATCTACCATGGCCTTTGCCTCGGCAGAGTCAACAGCTGGATCGTTATCCAAAAGATTTTTAACTACACCAAGGGCTCCGTTGTCAGGGAGAAGATCGCCCACGGTGTCTAAAACACCTGGCGCCTTCTCTCTAAGCCATGCCCCAAGTTTAGTGTCTCTTATTTTCTTTTTCATTCTATACCTAATGATTGTTTGAGTGTTTGTTCAGGAATAATTCCAGTAGGACGCGGGTCAACGAACTGACCTCTTAGTCTGTAGTACTCTGCGTTAAAATAGACAAGTATTTTGGTTTCCTCCTCCTCTATCGTATACAGCATATTTTGCTTTTCGATGTAGTTTATATCATCGTTCTGCCTGATCTGCCTTCTCATTGACCTGAGCTCAGACAGCAGATCCTCAGTGTCTTTTAGTATTTCACCAAGCTCTGCAATCCCAGTAAAGTCTAAGCCCTCAACGCTTTCAGCCTCACCCTTTACAAACTTATCAGCTTGGGATACATACTGATTGACCTCGATTCTGTTTTCATCAAACAAGTCAAAGTCGTAAAATCTAGATGCTTCTCCGAGAACAATTTTGGCAAACGGAATATCGCCTCTACGAATAACTGGTTTCTGTGTGTCTCTGAGTGCCTGAAGGAATCCTTTGTTGTCTGTCGTTTCATTCATCGCATTGCTTACAACCTGCGCCCCAGTAGTAGAAATGTCTACGACATCCCCAACAAATTTACCAGCGCCGCCTAGCATTGAAAGCATGAGGTAGTAGTATGGATCAGGGTTAAAGTCGTAATCCCCTGATATAAACTCTCTCCCGCCTGACATTTCGTTGATAGCCCTGTTCATCTCTACGATGTACTCGGGAGTTCTAAACGCAAGCGTATACTCTGGAACTGGAGTTCCAAATGGGAACTGCTCCTGATAGACCTTGCCCCCGAAGTATGTAGAGTTAAAGGCAACTTCAGTTCCAGGCTTCAAGAACGTTGGCATAAGGGTTGATACCGTGCCCTGCACTAAGTTGTCGCCCTGCCCAAATGATATTGGAGAGAAGGAGGAATGCCCAGACAAAGCCATAAACATGCCCGCATCAGTAACGCTCCTAACACCAAGAGACAGCTCGGCAAGAACCATTCCCAAGTTTGCAAACAGGTTAATGCCGTATGGGAGAGGGACCTGAATGTTGTCGCGCTCTCCAGTCATAATTATAAAGTTTCTCTGCTTCCTGTAATCTGGAATATCCTTCTTGTAATACAACTCATCGTCGTCATCTCTTCCAGACAGCAGGATGTTTATTACTGTTTGAGCATACGAGGTCATGATCAATCCAACGCCAAGCTTTTGAGCAGCCTGAAGGCCAGATCTGGTCTTGCCTTCTGGAACTTGCGCTTTGGCAGTAGCAAAGCTCCTTCCAAATCTAGACGTTCCCTGAACGGCAGCGTTAAAGAAGAGGAACCATGAGTTGATAGAGGGCGTAAGCTCACCTGATTTGTTGAAGTTTACAGTAATGTTTTTAGACAGCTGCGCCGCTCGCTGCTTAGATGCACCAGCGCGACGCGCTTCTATGTATGCGCCAAGTCTTACGGCTTGCTCAAAAGCGTCGTTGACTCCCTCGACATAGTTGCCCACCGCACCAACACTGCCACCCCAAAGCCTTCCTATTGCCTCACCAGCCTTTGTTTTGCCAGTGGTTTTGTCATTCATGTCGTTGACAACCTTGTTTAGAGTATCAGAATAAGACCATCCTGTTCTCCCTCCCGCAGCCTTCCATTCATCCATGTACTGAGCCACTTCTCCTGTAGCGGTTCTTCCGTGTGCTTCTTTAAGAAGATGACCCAAAACATTCATGGTTGTCCCCATCATCTTCTTGTTGAAGTCGGTTACATTGATTCCAAGACCACTAAGAATCCCACCGTCTCTGTCAATTTCCGCCGCTGCATTGAACAGCGCGGATGAAAAGTCACGAGCAAAGTTTGGTATAAAGAACGCAGGGTTCCATACGGTGTAAGAGTTTCTGAGGAACGACACATAACGAGCGGCTTGTCTTGACGTAAAATCAAGTTGCTCTATAGTCAGCCCGTTCAGTGACTTCGCGTAGTCTGCATTCTTAAACTTGATAAAGTGTTGCTCACCATTTATTCTCAACGGAACCACGTCTTCTCTAGCCTTCATAGCCTCATCGCTGAGCTTATTGCCCATCGATACGAATCGGTTCTTGGGGGAGTGAACAGTCCAAACGTCAGTGTTAGGATTTTCTTTGGCGAGCCTGTACAGCGAAAGCATGGCCTCGTCTTTGCGGGCACGCTGCACAACAGCAGCTGCCTGCATGACAACATTCCCGAGAATGTTAGCCCCAGTCTTTGATGCTCTTCCCTTTGCCTTTCGTGTAGACGGACCATAGATTGCCATGCCCGCTCCGCCAGAAGGATACGCCTGAGTTTGAGAGTCCATCTGGTCTTCAGAAAGACCGTTAAGTGGGACATAAAAATCAAACCTTTTGCTCCACTCTGCTATGACCTCTCTTTTTTCAAGCCCACCCTCAACCATATACTTCTTCGTGAAGTCAATGATTTCATACACGCCTGAAGCTAATGCCCTCATGTTTGCTGAGTCGAGCTCATCGAGTATAGCCTCGGCCTCTTCGTTCGAAAGACCCGATCCATCTATCACCTCTGGGTTTCTACCCATGATAAATGCGTTTCTCTCTCTTGCGTGCTGAGCGTAAAGAAAGTCTGATAGTTGATCTGATGTAATGCCAAATTCTTTTGCAAGCTTGTTTACGTCGTCAAGCATCGCCTCTATTCTTTCAAGGTCTGTTCTTACTTTTCCGTAGAAAAGATCCATAGACATCTCAAAGTCTTGCGACTCTGGAACTCTCCCTCCCTTAAACTCTTCGACATCTTGTTGCAAAAGCATGACATCTGAATACTTGTCCTGAAGTCTGAGCGCAAACTTTTGCAATACGGCACCATAAGGGGTGGGGGTGGATTGCTCCCATCTAGTAGCCCCTTCTACGCGCAACCTTCCAAGAAGCCTTCTGCTTTCAAGAGGCATCCCTTCATACCCTCCGAGTATCCCACTAGTTCGTTGTCTAGCAGCCACATCTACAATCTTATCCTTGTTCAGGGGGTTCTTTATAATAAAGGGATTAATAATATTTCTGCCTTTATCAAACTGATTTACAGTGCCTGTTGTATAGGACATGCTCTGCAAGTAGCCAGACCTTTGTGAGCTTTCAGGAGTGCCTGCAAAAATGATTGACTTAACATTTGAAGTCCAACCAATGTTGTCTTTGTCTTCAGCTCTAACAAGAGCTCCAGAAAAAATGTCCCCAGTTTGAGCGCCCTGCAATGCGGGATCATTTACCGCCTTTAGAAAGTCACTTTCGCTGGGGAATCCTGGCAAGCCACCCATTGCTCCGCTTTGAAAAACCTTGGCGAGCATGGCTCCTCTTACTCCAAACCCAAGCTTACCAGAGTTGTCCTTCATCATCTTGAGCATGTTTATTACCCCCTCTTTTCCTGTCACCTTTACCCCTTGCTCTTTGTTTATTTCAACTCCAGGTTGAGACCCGTCTACCCCAAGTTTGCCAAGCAGAAACTCTCCAAACCTAACCTTTAGCTCGGCCACAGTTTTACCCCATCCGTTTGCAGAGTTCAAATTGTCGGAGTGCTCATAAATAGTTACCTCGGGCTTAGCGTGTTGGTTTTGAAAAAACCCATTGAGCATTATCTCGGCGATACCAACAACCTCTTCACTGTCTGATTCCTCTACAAACTGAGCAGTTAGATCTAAAGCCATTTCAAACACCAATGGATTGCCCAAACTGTTTCCTTCTTTAAGAAGCGACAGAAGAATGGCGTGATGCTTTTGAGGATTAACCTTCATGTAGTTTGCAATCTCTGCCGCAGACTCGTCGTTGGTGTTGGTGTGCAACACCTGTCCTCCTTTGTCTGCCACGTATGCAGCACCCATTGGGCCTCCAGAAAGTTGAGACTTAAAGACTCTCGTCTCTCCATCAATAACATACTCAATCCGAACAGCGCCTACTCTAGTTCTATCGACGTTGTGAATTGAAAAGTTTACGTCCTTTACATTGACGCCCAGCTTTGACAAGGCCTCCTCAAGGTTCTCGCTCAAAAACTTACTTGCAGTTTGTCCAGGAAGCATGGAAGGAGACACTGATCTAGCTCCACCTTTTTTGGCCCCAAGAGTTCTTGCTTCGAGGGAGGATATGTCTGTGTCTGCGTCAAGGTTAATTGGTCCTATGTTTGGCGCAACACCAGCATCAAGTCCATCAAGCTTGTTGAGAGCGTATTGCAACTCCGCACCAAACGTCAGGCTGAAGTCTTTCTGATATCTAGCTCTTGCTGGAGAGTCTGGAGGCAGCATCTCCCAAGCCCTCAGGTTGTGCCTGTCGAGACCCTCCATGAGTCTCTCGATCTTTTCTTTGCGAGTCGGTACTTCGCTCTTGGCTGCGTTGAATATGTCAAGGTTATCTTTTACCGTAAGCCACGCAGCGTTGTAACCCTTAGGCGTAAACTGAACATTGGTTCTCTTGTTGATTTCTTCAACAGTGATGTCTGACATCTGAAAAGCCCTGGCATTTTCAAGTGCTGCTTCAAGCACATTCAGCTGCTCGGGCTCATCGAGAAACCTAAAGTTGTCCTGACTATAAATTTCGTAGGGGAAGAATGCCTGATAGTTCGAAAAGTCTTTGAGAACAGACTGCCTGTGAATATTTCCAAGCTCACGATCTGCCTCAATAAGACTGCGTCTTAGCTTAGACCTTGCATCTAGAACAGCCTGTTGTCTTTCTATCGAGGTGACTTGCCACCCCTTGTACTCAGGAACCTCCATAGACAGGGGTTCCCCTGTGCGCATATTCACCTTTGGCTTCGGAGGTCTTACGTTGTAAATCTTGCCCTCCTTTTCGTACCTGATGTTTGTCATCCGACCAGGAGCAGCACCGTTTCCTGTAAGCTTTGCGTATAGATTTCTAAAGTGATTGTAATCCTTTACGGTAACGGTTCTATCTAAAATCCTGTTAAAGTCGTAACCTTTAACCGTGTAGTCGGTAACGGATATTTGATAGTGAAGCTCAGTGTTTTGCAGGTACGTAAACGGTTTCTTTCCTCCAAGCTTGCGAGCCTCCATGGCTTCTTGGGTGTCATCCACCTTGCCTTCTTCACTTGCAGAGAACTCTTTTTCTTGAGCCTCGACTTCGTTTCTTTCGTGCTCAAGCTGGTTTGTAAAGTCTTGTTTTGTAAAGTTCCCGTAGTGACCTGTGACAGACGCGATGTCGTCAGCAAAATTTTGCATGGCGACTAGCAACTCGTCATTCGATACGGTCTTGCTGAACAGGGTGGTGCTAAAGTCTATGACCTCGTTTCCGACTATCATCCTTCTTTGAGCCACCGCTTGAACATAGTTGTTTATAAGCTCTCGCTCAAAATCTTCTCTGCTGTAGTCTGGATATGCTTCTCTAATGGCGTTGACGAGGGTGTTTACTTTCTCGTCTTTTTGAGCAAGCTCAAGAATTGCAGATGCAAACTCAGCCCTTTGTTCTGAGCTGTTGACCAGGTCCCTGAACCTAAAGTGACCCATCTCGTGAATCAACTCAGATCTAAATTTCGTATCGTTTGTTTCGGGCGTCAGGACGACGTGAACTTCGTCCTGTATGCCCTCAGACCTTTGGCTTTCTGAGGCTTCAAGATATGCAGCTGTAGAACTGGGCACTCCTGTTGCCTGCTCAAATGTTTCGGCAGACGTGTGAACTACTACGCGCACTCCGTCGCCTCCAAGGGCGGAGTATCTACCCGCCTCTTCGATCAGTGACGATTGATCTCCGAACTCTTGCGTTACGTCTTCGGACACCTCCGCTCCCTGAAGAACATATACCCCCTGTGAGGCTTCTGTTACACCCACAAGTTCAGCTCTGTTTTGCTTGGGCTTGTACATCCCCACCTCTCTTGCAAGGCCAAGTCTAACCGCACCCTGTATTGAGCTTATCCTAAGTCTATTAGCCTCCCTTTCCTCTTTGATAGCTACTTTGTCAGCGTTGTTTGGGCCCATCCTAGACCCGTATCCCTCCGTTACCCCAGATTGCCCCGTGTTCATAGCAAAGCTGTGATACTTCTCAAGGTTGTTTGCGGCAACAAGGTCAGCCACAAGGTCATATCTTCCTATACTTATTAGATCCTTAATTGCTTGATCTTCAGACTGTTGAACAGCAACGCTGCTGCTGATCAAGTCTTTGATTTGATTTAAGATCTCACGTTCACTCTCATTTAGCTCAGCCTTTTTAGGCGGTCTACCATTCATCACAAGAAGAATGTCATCCTGAGACAACTCCCTAGAGGCTAGGCTTTCGTTAAGCTGCTTCCGCAGATCTCTTAATTTTTTTGCGTCCCGCCTGTTAGACAAGCCCTGCATTGCGCCAGACTCCATAGCGGAAGCCCTGAGAGACTCTAGAGCTTTTTGCTCAAACGACCCAACTTCAATCGCGCTACCTTCAAGTGCATCCTGAATTGCAAGCGATGCGTCTTGGAACGTCTTTGCTCCGCTGCCCATAAGAAACCCAGAGTAGACCCCAACCTTTGCATCGTGATGTACTCTGTCGATAAAGTCTTCGTAGTTTACCTCCCTGCCATTGGCCACCTCTTCGAGAAGATATTGAAGTCCACCTGTGACACCCTCAGCGACACCCTCACCGAGCATATTTACCCCCATGTATGCCGAGCCTCCAGCTACCATGTCTGTCAAAAATCCACCCCACGTTCGGGTAGCTATATCGCCGCTCGCACTCATGGTGTACCTGTTAAGGTAGCCCCTTGAAAATGCACCAAGGTTAGCTCCCTTCAGGAGTTTGCCTCCACCCCACATAAGAAGATAGTCGGCCCCTTCACCCACACCTTCAAAGAACCCCATGGCCTGCGAATACATCTGACGATCTACATCATCCCAGTTATCAAGGTTTGGATTCATGTAGGTGTCCATGTAGGTCTTGGCGCTAACCATCTGGCTCATCATAAGTGTGGTCAAGCCAGCACCCACGGCCAAGTTTCCGCCCAACGCAATGGTGCCTACGGCGCCAACTGCTTGAGCTGACAATGAAGTCGGCATTGACCTTATAGCCTCCTTTGTAAACTCAAACTCCCTGTCTGATATCGCAAGACTTGAAGTTTTAAGCCTTACAAGTTCATCAAGCAGAGCGCTCTCACTCAAAAGAGCGCTCTCTCCAAACAGATCTTGTGCTCTTGCGTCTACGTAATAGACGTTCATTTGAGCCTGAAGATCCTGGAGCTGCTTGTTTCTTTCAAGTTCTCTGCTTCTGTATGCTTGCATAGAAGCATCCATTTGTTCCTTTGTCTTCCAGGCAGGAACCATGTGGGCGCCAGACGCTCCAAACGCAACCTCACCCTGATAAGCAAGCGGGTTCTTTGCTGCCATGGCGTCAAACTGACCCTGAGTATCTATAAGCCCCATTTGCCAGCTAAGACCAGCTTCTTCAAACCTACTGTTTCTTTCGCCAACAGTAGAGTCATTGTCAAGAGTAATCTTGGTTCCTTTGTCATCAAAGAAGGCAGCCGCCATAGACCCGCCCATGTCTCCCATAAGGTCTTTGTAGACCTTGGCCTCCATGTACTGCAGGTAATCTCTGTATTCTTCGTTTGGATACAACGCCTTAAAGTCCTCAAGGCTGAGTATGTACTCGTCTCTTACCTTGGCGCTGTTCATTTGCTTCCATACCTCCCTTCTGGAAGTCTGAAGATCCTCTTCTGTCCAACCCCCGTCTTCTAAAAATCTTTCAACCTTAGACAGCTCTGATCTAATTCTCTTAAACTTGGTTGAGTAGGCTCGCTCTGTTTCGTCTTTGCTAAATCCAAGCTTTTCGCCCTGCTTGTACAAGGCGTCAAGATCTGACTGAAGTGCCTGAGCGCGTGGCTTAAGTTCTGATTCTATTTTCGCCTCAAGATTTTGCAGAGCCTGAGGGTCGATCACGGTGGCCAACCACTGCTGGCCTTCTTGCGTGAGCGCAACCTCCTTGCCCTTACTGTCCATTAACCCGCCTTCAGGAGTAATAGACCTAACCATCTGATCGGTCTCGACCATTTGAAAATACTTATCGTAATCAAAAAAGTCTCCTCCCTGGAATCTACCAATGTTTGTCTGGCCAAGACCTGGCAGCTTGAAATCATACTCTTCCTCTGGCAGAAGGTCAAGATTGCCGATCTCGTAGGCATTTGTGTTTACATCTTGCTTACTAAACGAATCTCTAATAGAAGAAGGAGTGGCAATTCTAAACAGCGCATTGACTGTTTGAGACGCTCCCTCTGAGTATCCAGAAACATCTTTGTTATATCCCTCAACCGCATCCAAGTACGGCTGCTGCACATCAAGATTAAAGTTTTCGTTGACCTGGGCGTTGTGTGCGTTTACTTGCTGTAATTGAGCGTCGTAAGCAGCAGCTTGTTCTTCAGTTGTAAAGCCACCTTCTGGCTCGATTGGCGCAGGCAAAGAGTTCTGATTGTAATACACCTCATACGCTTCGTCCATGGTGGCGTATGGGAAGTCAGAAACTATAGACGGGAGTGCTGGTTGCTCTCCCGTTGTAAATCCATGCTCCCCCAGCCATGTGTTGGCTTCGTCTGGGAGCAGGCTTAAGTCAATTTGACCTTGTGAATCCGAGGCGGTATTCTCTGGTTGCTGTGGCAACGAAGGCTCCGACAAAGTCGGATCCAAGGGAGACTCCGAATCTAAATCTGAGTTTGGAAAGACCCCGAAAAAAAAAAGGGTTGCCCTCGGGCTGTTCGAGCGAATCTAGGTAGTCTCTGTTATTATCAGACATCTAAGTGATTTTTACAAATATAACGAACTTATCACTGCTGCTGCGGAAGTGATGCCGCAATCTGAGCCTGCTCGTCGTTAAAGTCTTCCAGAATGTCCATGCCTTTGGCGGCGGCATCCAGCTGATCATCGATCTTAAAGCCTTTGATCAAGGCGAGCTTGGCTAGTATGGTGAGGTACTCAGGGTTTCTGACAACCTTACCGTCCTTCTCCATGGTCGGGGACACGACAATAGGCACGGTGCGCTTTTGCCTCGTCACCTTAGCTGCGTCCACATTCAAGCCCATGGCAATAAGATTGGCCCTTCGCGCCTGAAGCTGTGGGTTGTTTGCAAGATCCTCCTCCGTAGTTTCCATGTACATTTCAGCGGTGACAAAAAGGTTTTTGTTTGCGTCAATAGCCACGGCAAGAACCTTGTACTGGTCGCTAACCTCGTTTACCCTTGGATCATCACCCGTCATAGGCACATAGCTCCTCGGGACCATAAGGCCAGGTCCGCCAGCTCCCGTAGACGGAACCAAAAGATTTGTAATACCTACACCAAAGCTTGGGTCTGGTTGCTGTGGCCCAACCATTGGACCCATAAAGTCCTGAGCATTGAATGAAACAAAAGAAGAAAGAGGCTTATCGCCCTTGCCTGGCCCAGAATCCGTTGTCGTTTCTTGCAGGTTGCCGATCAAAAACTTCATGGTCTCGTCGACATACTCTCGCATCTGAATCGGTACGTAAGAACCGTCTCCTGGGTCGTTCTTGGCGTCGTCCTGCATAGCTGCCTGTGCAGCTGGGCCGTAGTTCTGGTTGAACACGTTCATAGAAGTGGCCTGTACCGCCTGATTCTGCATGGCGGTAGCGGTGACCCACGTCTGAAGCTG
>TARA_R100001163_G_C5068324_1_pt1 | contig 11461 bp, 2 predicted proteins | sample TARA_R100001163 | Tara Oceans TARA_R100001163 (sample SAMEA2621285) | marine metagenome | biome: marine biome (ENVO:00000447); feature: deep chlorophyll maximum layer (ENVO:xxxxxxxx); material: "saline water (ENVO:00002010), including plankton (ENVO:xxxxxxxx)" | depth 120 m
ATGTCACAGCAAAGAAAAGGTGCTGCAGATCAAGCAAGAGAAGTAGCAAAACAACAAGCAATGGCTGGTGTTGGAACAATTGGTTCTGCCGTTGGCTCTGGTATACAAGCTGGTCAAGCAAACTTAGCAACCGGTGGTGATGCAACATTTTGGCAAGCAAACACAAACGTAACATAAACAAATAAAAATATATGGCGGCAGATGCAAATTTAATAAAAAGTGCGGCAACAGCATATGGAGCTGGAACAGCGGCTAAATTAGCTGGTGGTGATCCACTAGGTGATATGGCGACTGGTCTTATAGAAAGAGTTGACGCTCAAACAGCTGATGTAAAACTAAAAACAGAACAAGCTAAACAAAGAGATAGAGAAAAAGATGATAAGTTTAACGAAAACATGGAGGCTGCTTTACAACAAGGTGGGGCTTTAGGAGTGGCTGAATATGATTTTACTAAAAGAAAGGTAGACAAGTTAAAAGAAGAGTACGAAAAATGTACTTTAGGAGACGATGCTTGTAGACAAAAAGTTATGATGGCTTTATCTAAAGAAAGTCAAGGCTTAACATCTATGAAAGATACTAGAGCATTAAATGCTGATTCTATGAAAACTTTAAGAGGTGATGTTAGTAGAGAGCAAAGAGAAGTTATGGGAATTTATGCAAATTCTCAATCTGGAAAATACAGTTTAGTAGAAGGTGAAGATGGTGAGTTAAGATACACCTTTGATTTAGGAGAAGGGAAAGAAGCTTCTTACACAAAAAGCGAGTTAGACAAAATGTTTGAACAACAAAAAGATTCTGTTGGTGCTCAAGCAACTAGCGAAAGAGCTTTGTCTAATATTCAGAGAGGAATAAACGGAGAACCTTTTAACGAGTCAGAAGAGTCTGCACAGTTTGAAAACCTTACAAAAACAGACAACGCTCTTAGATCTTTCCTTAATGATGATTGGGGTGTTGGTACTTTTGCTGGTAGTATAGATAATAAAATAAAAGCTGAAGTAGGTCAGTTAGGACCTGGTAGTGGTAGAACAACCTTTGCATTAGAAATGAAAGATAGAGGTATAATGATACCTGCAGAAAAAGGTGAAGATAACTGGTATGACAACATAAGCGATGAAGACATTAAAGCTATAAAAGCTAAGTTAATGAATCCTCAAACAGAACAAGAAATTGCTATTAGCAGACAAGTTGCAAAAGAATATTTTGTTGACGCTCAAAGACAACAGCACGAGAAAGGTGTAAAACAAGCTGAAGATGCAGCAAAAGCAGCTCAAGCTAAACAAGACAATTTAAATCTAAATAAATACTTAGATAGACGAAGTAGAGAAAAAATTGCTAGTATGAAAGCAAATGAAAAGAAAGAAAAAAGTGTACAACTTGCTAACGATATTAACAATGTTGTTTCTTTAGGCGCTGATGCTACAGAAGCTGACTTTTCTGCTCTTGATGGTTTAACTCGTGTTAACGCTAAATCAGGTGAGCTAGGTATGTATATTAGAAAAAACCCTGATCCAGGAAAAGATGGTTTTGTTATTTACGCTGGTGATCCAGCTCAAAATGAAAACGCAAGCATTATATCAGCATTATCTGATGAGCCAAACGTAAGAGCTCAAGAGCTTTTTAATTTATATGGCATAAGTACTGAGTATTTAGACGTCGGAGAAATTGATTATAGTAAATATGAAAAAAACGATACTAAACCTGTAACTAATTGGAAAACGGAATTTTAATATGAGTGAAGAGCTGCAAGGAGTAATTGGGCGTATGCGAGAAGATAATGTACCAGAGGTACATATCAAAAACTATGCTCGAAAGTATTATAAAAATGCGGAAGCAAAAAGATTAGCCTCTTTAACGCCAGCTCAACTAGCTGGTGAAGGAGGTATTAATTTTTCTAAAGGCTTTACTCCTTACAACCCAGATGATTTAATAACTTCACCGACAAAAGGAACTAAAGAAGAACATAGCGATCTTATAAAAACAATATTTAAGCAAAATGAAAAAGGAGGTTTTTATCACGAACCTAGAATTAAACTTGCTAGAAAAATTGGAACAAAAGAAGAAGAGCTTGCTCGTAAAGTAACTAGAAATATCCCTATAGCAGATATTAAAAAAGCAATACAAAACAATCCTTTGTTTAAAGGCGCTACTGTTAATGAGGCTGGTATTATAGAACTTTCAGACGGTAAAAGATTTAATGCCCTTGACATTGACGATGTTATGAAGTTTGAAGGCTACATGGCTACAAGAAAAAAAGATAAAGAAGCTACTAGAAAAGACATTGCTTTAGGAAACTTTTCATTTACTTCAGGTTGGGAAGGTTTTGATGGGAAAGAACCAACAGGTTCAACTATGGCAAACTTTAATAAAGACCCTAGAATGAATAAGCTTGGTTACAAGCTGATTGGAAGTGCTGCTATAGACAATGGTGATGGTACTTATACACCAACGAATAGTTATACTTTATTAAAAGACGGGAAAGCTGTTGATATAAAAAGTCATGCTTGGATGATGCCAGAGCTTCAGGGCCAATTAGAAGATGGTGTTAAACCACAAGACATGCAATCTACAGATCCTTTAGCTCCAAATTATTTTAAAATGGACGAAAGTCTTATAAAAAATTATATATATAAAAATATAACAGAAGAAGAGCTGCAAGAGGTAGAGTCAATGAATGCAGAAGCTTTTGAGATATATAATATGAAAAGAGAAAAAGCTCTTGAAAAATCTGGAAGTGCTTATACAGATCAAGAAATTCTTTTTTCATATAAACAAAGCCCAGAGTTTGTAGAAAGATTTGTAGCAGATGCAAAAGAAGGTGGTGTTTCAGAAGAAGGTATTAAAATATTTAAAAACTATATAACTGCAGGTCCTGGAACATCTTCATCAACAACTATTAGTAAAGCTGCTCAAGACATGTTAAAGCCTGAAGACTTAGCAAAGTTAAAGGCGGTTATGTATAAAAGAAAAAAAGAAAAAACATTTGAGTTTGGTTTAAAAAACCATAGAGAGTCTATGGAAGATGCGTGGGTTGCAAACGCTATGACAGGTTATTTAGATAACGAGGTAAGTGACTCTATGAGAGGTGTTTTTAAAGCGGGTGTAGAAGGTGAAGAACTACTTGTAGAAAAAACAGAAGAAAAAATAAATATAGATTTACAAAATTTAGAAAAAGGAGCTGAAGAAACAAAAAAAGAAATTTTTTCTATGGTTAACAGTATTGCTAGAGATGCTGCTAAAAATAAAATAGGTATAGATTACGTTAACAACATGTATGTTGCTGTTGGTGGTAGTGATTTAGATCGAGAACCTATACTAGATAGACTTAAAGTTTTAAACTCTAAACAGCGAAGAGCAAATACTGATTTTGAAAAAGTTAGAGATCATATAATGAGAGATCACGCTAGATATATTGAACGTCGTAGAGGCGCTTCACAAGCTTCTGACTTAATGAATCGAGAATATGGTGATTACAACTTACTAGCTACAAAGTTTGAAGATAGAGTTAATCAAATGTTACTATCAGTACCTGCTTTAGCTGGTAGTACTTGGGCTGTAGAAAAAAAGGCAGAAATACAAAAAACACAGCAAGAAACATTAAGATTAGTTCCTGATTATAAAACAGCTGTAGCGCAAGGACAGAAGTGGGAATATATGCTGGCTAACGCTGGTGATCAAGCACCAAATATACTAGCTGCTATAGGTGCGACTGTAGCTACTGGTGGTAGTGCTCTTGCATCACCTATACTTTTTGGATTAGATTCAGCAGCAAGTACTTGGGTAGATAGTGATGTTGCTCAAAAATCTGCTAAAGAAGCAAAAAGACGATTAGCAGAGTTAGAAAAAAATAAAGATGGATTAAACTATAACGACTACATAAGATCAAAAATACAGTTAGAAAAACAAGTAATGGCTGGTGATCTATCACAAGCAGAAAGATATGGTCAAGCTTTTTCTGCTGGTATGATTGAGTTTGGTGTACAATACGGTTTAACTAGGTTTGGTTTAGGTACTTCGGGTTGGGCACAAAAGTTTTTAAGTAACCCAGCTTCTAGAGAGTTAGGAGAACAAGTGTTTGCAAGTAACTGGTCAAGAGCCGGTGGATTAGTAGGTGGTTTTGTTAGAGATCAAGCTGGAGAACTTGTTGAAGAAATTAGTATTGATGCTTTAACTACAGTTAGTAATGCTTGGTGGACAGGTCAAGCAATGGATTTTAGCAACATAGATGATGTTGCTGTAAGTACATTAGCAACAGGGGGTATGATGGCTGGTGGTAATGTTTATACAAATGTTGCTAATCACTATGCATCAAAAGAAACTAGACAAGTTGCTAATAAAGCGTTAAATAATATAGAAAATTTATTTGAGAGACTTGCTACTATACCAAGCGATAAGAAACATGAGCAAGAAAGAGCTGGTATTAAAGAAAGAATAAAACAAGAGTTTAAAGTTTTTGGCGATATAAATACTGAAATGGAAATAGCAATGCTAGAAGGTGGCGCTACAAAATTAAAGGCATTGGCTAAAAACGCTTTAAACTTAAGACAGTTAAATTTAGAAGCTGGTATATTACCAACAGATACAGAAAAACAAGCTGAAAAGAAAAGAGAAGATCATATAAAAACTTTATCTGATAGAGAGGCTGATTCATATGAAAACAGGTTAAAAGATGCTAGAGAAGTTAGAGATGAATTAACTGAGTTTGATTATAACGATGTTAGTGTAGAAGATTTATATGGTGAGCAAGGTGTAATGATGATGGAAAAACTTAAAAAACAAAAAGGTTTTCCTAAAGGTAAAAAACAACAATTAATAAAACTACACCAAGCTTTACAAAAAGAAGCTGTAGACAACAAAATAAAACAGTTTAAAAAAACTGATGCTAAAAGAGGTAACAGGGCACAAAAGTTTATCAACTTAACAGTATATGGTAAAGAAAATTATACTGGTAAAAGAGATATGAAAAAAGAAAATGCTTTGTGGTCAGAAATGGCTGCTAATGCTTTAGCGGCTCAAGACAAAGCAACAACTTTATATGACAAGCAAACTAAACTTAGCGAAACATTTTTAACTGAGAAAGAATTAAGTGAATTAACTTTAGTAGAAGCAAAGGATCGTAAAGAACTTGAAAGAGCTATTATGAGAGATCCTAACATGACTAAGGAGCAAAAACAAAAAAACTTACAGCTGTTTAAAGAAGGTAAAATTAACGGTTTAATTTCTAATGGCCAATATATAACGCTTAGTAAAGTAGATGTAAACAAAGCTTTAAAAACTGACGGTACATTTACTATGGATGATGTCATTAACCAAGGTACGGTTATAGTTCATGAATTATCTCACGCTGTAGACGCTTTAGCTATGGATGATACAGAGCTTGATAATTTTGCTACGTTATTAGAAAAAGATATAAGTGAAAGATATTCTGCTGTAGATAATAAAGCTAAAGAAAGAGGTATAATAGAAGGTTGGTATGACGCGAGTAAAGATTTTGCAGAGCAATCATTAAATGCTAAAGATGAATATACTAAAGCTGTTCAAGAAATATTTGCTCAAGAAGTTTATATAAATGATACTGTAAAACTTAGTAAAGAAAGACAAAGTTTATCAAATAAAATAAGAGCAGCGTTTGATGGTGATTATAAATTTACAAAACCTTCAGATGCTACATATTATATTGCTGACTTTTTAGACAAGTTTAATAAAGGTGAATTATCTCAAAGTGCTAAAAGAAGAATAAAGAAAAGAAAAGGTAAGTTATTACCGTTTTCACCTAGTGGTCAAACTGGCACACGAGAATCAGCAAGATCAACAAGAGGTAGTGATTTACAAGGTCAGTTAGATAGTTTTAAGTCTAGAAATAAAATAGAAGGTGATATTTTAAAAGACAGTAAGTCTGAAAAAAGAAAACTTGTAGCTGAGTTATTGCAGGGTGGTGAAATTGATCTACAAAAATCTATATTAGGACAAGAAGCTGGTGGTATAATAGAAAGTATTACTAGAAGATTATATGATAACATACCAGAAACTGAGTTAAACGGTGTTACAAGAAAAGAATATAAAGATAGGTTGCTAATGGATCTTGCAACCATGATTGAAAAAGAATATTCAGAAGTTACTGTAAACAAAAAAGGAGTAGAAACAAGGAACACTTTAGATAAATTTGCAAGTAGTAGATTAAACAATAGAGCTGGTACGGTAGCTCGAGACATGGGTATAGAATCTAGCGTTGATTTTGGCGGTTTAGGTTTTAAAGTTCCTATAGATCAAGCTAAAAACGTTATTGACAATTATACACCAACAGGTGTTTTTGGTGAGGTTGATGACGAGGTTGAAGAAAAAATTCTATCTTTAAGAAGAAAAATGAAGATAGAAAAAGGTAGTGATTTATACAACAAAGTGTTAGACACTGTTGTGACCGCTACAATATCCGCTGGTGATATAAATACCGATGGATTTAAAACAAGATTACAAAATGCTTTTGCAGATGCTTTTGTTAATGATATTAAAAAATTAATTGGCACGCCAAAAAGTCCTAAATACAAAACATTTTTACAAGATCAAGGGCCAGCTGTGTATAGCAAACTTTCGTTAGAAACTTTAAACCAAAGATTTCAATATTTTACAGACGCTGTGTTAGACCCAGAAACAGGCAAACAACTTCGTATGGATGTTGAAACTTCTGAAATGAATTTAAAGGTTAAAAGTAAAACGGCTGGTAACGCTATATTTACTAAAAAATCACCTACAGCTCAAGTATTAGAAGATTTTGTTAACTATTTTGTAAACCCACAATCTGTAACGCCTGGCAAAGGTAGAGCAGATTCAAGAAGAACTAGTCTTGCTGAGGCTATATCTGTTGAGCTAGGCTTCGACGCAATGATGGAGGTGTTAGAAGATCCTGCTACTTTAGATAAAGTAAAACAAATAGCAGAGATGAGAGGTTTTGAAGTATCTGACAACTTCTTATCTGTATTAGGTAAAGTTATAGATAGAGCACCAGGAACTAAGTTTAGCACAAGGTCTACAGCTAGTATAAATAATTTACAAAACTTCCTTAGACAAGACGATAACAGAGTTTTAGAAGGCGTAGATATAAACCCGGTATTAGATGACTATGTATCTAAGTTAAGTCCAGAAGAAAAGAAAGAAATACTACCCGTTATAAATAAAATAAAAGCACTTTACAAAGAGCAAGGTAAAAATATTGATGACAAAACTTTTAGAGAGGCTATGGGTAAAGAAGCCGCTACAATAGGTCAAAAACTAGGTTTTGATTTTTATACTGGCTTTGACTCTATGTTAGAAAAAATTACTGATGGTCAAATAAAAAGAATAGACACTACTACAGATGATGGCACAAGAGAATACTTGCGCCAAACAGGTAATTTTAGCTCTTTGTTTGATCCTGAATTTTTAAATTTAAGCATGCTAGCAAGTACGTTTACAGGTAGTACTGGCTTGTCTAATAATACAACAAGAATAAATTCAAAAGGAAAAACTGTAGCTGGAGCTTTTAAAACTAAAGATGTTCAAGACAGTTATAGACCTAATAATGCTAAAAAAGGTGAGTTTAAAGGAAATAAAAAGTTAGTAACACCTATCACAACTACTTTAGAAGAAAAAATATTAGAAGAAGTTAGAAAGCTACCAGTTAACCCTACACCTGCAGAGGTAAAAGCTTTGTCAGATAAAATCAACAAATTATTACCACCAGCAAAAAGAGTAGCTATAGAACAAGCTAGAGATTATTTTTATAATAAAATTAACGAATATATTAATGATCCTTCAACATATCCAAATGGAAAAATAACTGCTATTGAAAGAGCAAGTAGATTGTCTTATATTTCCACTCTTTTACAAGCACAAACAAGTGCGAGTAGCGGTATATCAAGACAAGGAGCTGTTTTGTCTTCTATAACTTTAGATTATAGTCAAACGCAAAAAAGAGGTAGAACAGGTAAAGTTAGACCGTATCAATCAGAACATAATATACAGCTATTAAACTTTAATGGTAATGTGTTAAAAGCAATAGTTAATGATAACTTTGCAACAGCATACCCTATAATATCAAAAAAATATACACAAACATTATTAGACGCGGACGCACAGAGTGTGTTAGATAGTAAAACAGGAGAGTTGAGCCAAGAGTTTATTAAAAAATATGGTGTTAGAGATTTATCAGAATATATAGGAAAAACAGCTGGAACGCCAGGTTTTGTTGTAGGTATGGAAAGTGAGGCTATGTTTGTTGTTGCTTTAGGTAATGCCAATAGAACTTTAGATTTACGTACTGGCCTTACTATGGATCAAGTTATATACAACAAAATAAATGCCAACAGAACAATAGACATGTTAGATGATCTTGCTAATAAGACAAAAAAAGACATGGGCACTAGTTATAGTAGTAGGGTTGTAATGGACAATAAGTCTAGTATATTTAACAATGCAGACAACTCTAACTTGTGGAATAGTATTATAACAAAATCCGCTCTTGGTGTAAACCCTAAATCTGACGTGTTTTTACTAGCACAAAGAATAGAAAACAAACCTGCTTATGACGGCGTAACAAGAGCTAACAACACTGTATTATTAGATTATGGTTTAGCTACTAAACTAGAGTTGCGTGGCATGACTGAGCAAGAGAAAATAGATAGATTAAAAACTCTTGATGGTGCGGTTAAAATGTCTAGAAGAAGTGGTGTTAACCCTAGAGGTATGTCAACATTTGATTTTGACGAAACAGCTGGTATAAGTGATAACTTTGTAATAGCTACTAAAGACGGTGAAACAAAAAGAATATCATCTGCAGAGTGGCCTGTTGTTGGTGACCAACTAGTTAAAGACGGTTGGAAAATGGACTTTAGTGATTTTAATAAAGTTACTAGAGGTAGACCAGGTCCTTTAATGCAAAAGTTAAAAAATCAAATAAAAAAGTACGGACCAGATAACGTGTTTATACTAACAGCAAGAGCACCTGAAAGCGCGCCAGCAATTAAAGCTTATTTAGAAAGTGAAGGTGTTAACTTACCATTAAAAAATATAACAGGTTTAGGTAATAGTACCGGTGAAGCAAAGGCAATGTGGATGTTAAAAAAGTTTGAAGAAGGTTATAACGACATGTACTTTGTTGACGATGCTTTAGCAAATGTAAAAGCTGTTAAAAATGTTTTAAATCAACTTGATGTAAAATCAAAAGTAGTTCAAACTAAGTTTAGTGGTAGAACAGGATTAGACTTTGAGCTTAATCAAATACTAGAAGATAATAAAGGTATTAAAAACGAGGCTAGATACTCTAGAGCTTTAGCAAAAGTAAAAGGTAAAAATATAGGAAGAATCCAGTTCTTTTTACCACCATCAGCTGAAGACTTTGAAGGTTTAATGTACCCATTGCTAGGTAAAGGCGCTAAAGGTGATGCACAGAGAGCTTGGTTTAATAAACATTTATTTGAACCATTTGCAAGAGGAAATAGAGACATTAACGCTGCAAAACAAAAGGTTGCAAATGATTATAGAGCTCTTAAAAAACAAAATAAAACTGCGCGTAAAAAATTAACTAAAACAATACCTGGTAGTAATTTTACATATGATCAAGCTGTTAGAGTTTATTTGTGGAATAAAGCTGAGTTTGATATACCTGGTTTGTCTAAAAGAGACTTAGACTCTTTGCTAGCTGCTGTAGATAATAATCCTGACATACAAGCTTTTGCAGATCAATTAGGCGTTATATCACAACAGGAGGCTGGTTACACACAACCTTCTGAAAACTGGGTAGTAGAAACAATAGCTAGTGATTTAAACAATATAACGCAAAACGTTGGTAGAAAAGAGTTTTTAGCAGAGTGGATTAGAAATAAAAACGAAATATTTTCTGAAGAAAATTTAAATAAACTAGAGTCTATATACGGTACACGCTGGAGAGAAGCTGTAGAAGATATACTTTATAGGATGGAAAATGGTACTAATAGAAACTTTGGTACTGGTAGTAGAATTGTTAATCAATATTCTAATTGGGTTAATAACTCTGTTGGTGCTATCATGTTCTTTAACGGTAGATCCGCTGTGCTACAAACTTTGTCTACAGTAAACTTTATAAACTGGTCAGATAACAATCCTATAAAAGCTGCAGCTGCATTTGCTAATCAACCACAATATTGGAAAGACTTTGTGTATATATTTAACTCAGACATGTTAAGAGAAAGACGTGCTGGCTTAAAAACAGACGTTAACCAAGCTGAACTTGCGGCAGCTTTAGCAGGTCAAACTAACAAAGCTAAAGCAGCGTTAAACTATTTGTTAAAAATAGGTTTTACACCTACACAAATTGCTGATAGTTTTGCTATTGCCGCGGGTGGTGCTACGTTTTACAGAAACAGAGTTAAATCGTTAAAGAAAAAAGGCATGAGTACTGTTGAAGCTGAAAAACAAGCTTGGATTGATTTTCAAGTTATTGCTGAAAAAACACAGCAGTCTTCAAGACCTGATATGATTTCTCAGGTACAAGCTTCACCATTAGGTAGGTTAATATTAGCTTTTCAAAATACACCTATGCAGTATACAAGGTTAATTAAAAAAGCTACTTTAGACTTAGCTAATCGTAGAGGAGACTGGAAAACAAATGTGTCGAAAATTATTTATTACGGAGCAGTACAAAACTTTATATTTTCATCTTTACAATCAGCTTTATTCGCAACAATATTTGGAGCAGAAGAAGAAGATGAAAAAGCTCTAGATGCTAAAAAAATAAGAATAGGTAATAGTATGATAGATTCTATACTTAGAGGTTCTGGTTTAACAGGGGCTGCGCTTTCTACCATTAAAAATATAATAATGGAGTTTATGAAGCAAGAAGAAAAAGGATTTAAAGCAGATCATACTTACACGGTGTTACAGGCTATAAACCTGTCACCACCAATTGGTTCTAAAGCTAGAAAATTATATAGTGGTATACAAACGTGGAGGTACAATAAAGACGTTATAAAAGAAAGAGGGCTTAGATTAGACAATCCTGTTTGGAACGGTATAGGTAACGTAATTGATGCTGGCACAAACGTACCTGTTGGTAGAGTTATACAAAAAATGAATAACGTTAAAGAGTCTTTAGATTCAAGAAATGAAACTTGGCAAAGAGTAGCTCTAATGCTAGGTTGGAATACTTGGGATTTAGGTGTTGAAAATGAAGACTTAAATATTTTAAGAGAAGAGTTAAAAAAGAAAAAGAAAAGGAAAAAGAAAACAAAATCTGGTACAACAGAATATGGATTACCTACTTTATAAACAATTAAAATAAAAGAATGAAAAAAATAATTATATTATTATTAATAACTTTAATATCTTGCGTTACACCAAAAGACTGTTGTTCGCAAGTTAACTTAAAAAAATATTTTAAATTTGCTACATTTTATGCAGCTGCAAACGGTGGTACATCTATATCAGATGTAGAAACATTTTCAGTTACAAATGG
>TARA_R100001163_G_scaffold22847_2_pt1 | contig 11438 bp, 12 predicted proteins | sample TARA_R100001163 | Tara Oceans TARA_R100001163 (sample SAMEA2621285) | marine metagenome | biome: marine biome (ENVO:00000447); feature: deep chlorophyll maximum layer (ENVO:xxxxxxxx); material: "saline water (ENVO:00002010), including plankton (ENVO:xxxxxxxx)" | depth 120 m
GTTACCACTTAATCTTATTGTATTTAGCACCACTATGGGTCATGGTGGTAGGCACACTTATGAAGAATCTATAAATGATTTATTTGGAAAGTTTGATCCTATTTTTTTTGCTAACAGAGTATTGCATTTAAAAACAAGAAATGGAGAAGAAGAAAAAGCAGAAGAAATTAAAAACTTCTGTTCAAATTTAAATATTAGAGTCATAGAAACAATAGAAGATATCGTTCATCATTCAGAAAATCATCTTTCTCATTCTGCTGGTTATTTTAAAGATATATATAAGGCTTACTCAGACTTAGATCTTAGAAAACAAAAATACTCACTTTGGCTAGAAGATGATTGGCTCTTTAATTTGAGAGCAATCTCTTTAAAAAATGCTTTTAAACAGTCTATTAAATTTTTAGATGACAACCCTGATCAAATGTGTGTCAGATTTAATAGTGCAGAGAATTTTAAAAAAGCAGAAAGATCAATAAAGAAAAGCCATAATTTTTATACTCAAGATCTAGACTATACTCAATATGGACCGACTTTCACCTTCCAACCAAACATAAACAGGACAAGCGAGATATTTGTTGCATGGATGGCGGCGCAACAACTTTTAGATAAATTGGACACCCATCATTGTGAATTAGTCTCTGGTGCTATTTTAAAAAACTTAACAGATTCTAATACTCCTTTTTCTTTCTTTAACCCTAAGAAAATTTACTCAAAACATATAGGATGAAAATCTGGTTAATAGGAATTACCTCAGAGGGACACGAAGAAGATCTTCGTGATCTAATAGAGCCAATAAAAAATCATTTTGATGGATTAGTGTGGACATTTCATTATCCCTTAGATAGTGGTCACTCTTACTTAGAGAGCGTAAAGAAAGATGGGGAAATAATATGCACAAAGTGGTGCAACAGAATGGACTTTAGTAGAAATCATTGTTTATACCAAGGACCAATGAAAATAGGGGATTGGTTTCTAACAATTGATACTCTAGAAAGACTCTCCCCAGACTTTACGGGGAAGTTAAAAGATTTATGTAATTTTTTCGATTCAGAAGGAATTGATGGGGCTTTTCTATACAATAAAAGATTTTTATTTAAGTTAAATGAGGAAACAGCTTTTATAAACAACCCGCATGAGGGAATACAGGGTTGTAAAAAAACAATAGAACTTTCTAAGCAAAACTTTTGGGAAAAGACTTTTCAAAAAAACGTAAGAGAAGACAGAAGACAAGACCCTTTTCATTTTGTTGAGCATAATTTTAAATATTATTTATACCCAAATACAAATCATCTTTTACTTGGTTTTGAAAATAATATGGACTTAGTAAAAAAGAGATATGAAAATAGAGCCAGATTTATGGATGAAGTTTATAGCCAAGGGTTTGACCCATTTGATTTATCTTCTGTAGAAGATTGCTTAAGAAATTTTCTTAGTGATACACTGAAAGAATGTATTGATTTTGATAAATTTTTAAATGATTGGTATAGGTATAAAATTTTAGACGAAAAAGATGGTTTAATTGACAAGCACGATTTTTCAGTATTTGACCCAATATTCTGATGATTTCTTTATATACAACAATATTCAATGTAGATAAATTAGATGTGGACTTAGATGAAGTCTTCTCTAATTGGCTTTACTATGTCGATGAAATAGTTATAGCAACATTTAGATGGGAACATGAAAAAGTCAGAGATAGAATTGTTAAAAGTAAATTTTACGATTCTAAAAAAATAGGAGTGGTTTCTAGGCATGTAGAGATAGAGGCAGATGTTTATTGGGAAGGTAAATTGAAAAACGCTGCGCTTGAAAATTGTAGAAAAGATGTAGCTCTTCAGTGCGACTTAGATGAAAGAATATCAGGGAAAAAAGAACATTTAGAAATCTGCTGTAAGGCCATTTTAGATAATGATTTTCCTTGCAGCGTTATGTTGCCAACAATTGATTTATATGAGGATTTAGATCATTATATAAATATTGGTCATAAATGGTATCTACATACAAGACAAGGATCTTACAGGGGTTCTGTTAATTGGGCTAGAAAAGAAGATGGGAGTCTAGATCCAGAACAAAGTGACACTTGTGAATTAATAGATGAAAAGGGTAATTTGCTACCATGTGTTGGCAAAGTTGATTTTTATAAAGAAAATCCAAAAATTATTCACTTGGGATATTTAGACTTGATAAAAAGAAACGAAGTAAATAAATTTTGGGGAAAAGTTTGGAATCACAGGCATAGCGGTAATTACGATCCTTCTTACAAGATGGAAGAAATTAAAAGTGGAGATCCTCGCAAACAAAAACATAATATGCCTCAACCCATTTGGCCTAAGTTATGAAAAAATATGGAATAATTTATTGTGGATATAATACAGAAGATTATGTATTGAGATCTATAGAACCATTTTTAAACAGGGACAATTATATTGTTTCCGCTGTTTCTGTTCCTTTTAAAGAATATAAAGGTATTGATGAACTCCATGATCACACCACAGATCTTTTAAGAGAACTAGTTGAACAAAAAAAATTAAAATATCTTGTTGATAGTCCACAATATGTATCAGAAGCAGAAGCAAGAAATTTTGCTTTATTTTATCTTAGAAAATATAATTTAGATTACATATGGCTTGTAGATTCAGATGAGTTTTATACAGACGAAGATATCAAAAAAATTGAAAATTATGTTGAATCCAGTAATAAAAATTTATTTAAAATATCTCTAAAGAACCATATTTTTGATTTAGACCATTACTTAGAAGAGCCTTTTTGCCCGCCAAGAATATTTAAAGCGAACATTGATAATAACTTTCTTTTAGAAGCTTTTTATTGGGACAATGATATTTGTTATGGACATGATGGAAAGCTCGTAAAGTTTGATGCTATTGAAGAGCCTACAACAATACCAAAAGAAATTGCTTATATTCCCCATTACACATGGTTAAATGACAGAATAGGGAAAAGAAAGGTTGAATATCAACATAGACATTTTGGTAATTGTAGTTATAAGTGGAATTACAACAACCATTGCATAGAGTTTGATGAAGAATTCTACAAATCTCACAACTTAGAGATACCTAATGTAATATGCTCAAAGTAAAACTATATGGAGCTAAAGAATATTGGTGCCAAGTGCCTCGTATTCAGGATGGATTTAAAGGACTGGGGCATGAAGTTGTAAAAGGAGAAGACTATGATTTTATTTATGCAAATAACTTTGAATATGATTCAATTGACTCTGAGCATCTAGATTCTGCTTTATGGGAATCTAATATAGCCCTACCCAAAAAAGGCTTTAAAATTTTTAATGTTTTAGATATTCCTCCTCACATTAAGGATTTTCCTGTTGATAAACTAAAAGATCAACTGTCTCATGCTAGCCTTGTAACCTGTATAAGTGAACCAGTTCAACAACAATTAGAAGACATAGGGGTAAAGTCACACATCATATGGAATCCAATAAAAGATGTTTTTTATGATTCTAATATGAAAAGAGAAATTAATTGTTTGTATGTTGGGAGATGGACAGATCCTAACAAAAGATTTCACTTACTAGACAATATAGAAAAATATATTGTAGGCCCAACTGGTCAAAGCGCTAGCGGCAATTATTTAGGTTTAGTAAATGATGTTTCCTTAAATCAATTATATAATTCTGCAAAAATAGTGGCTTTACCTTCTAAATTTGAAGGACTTGGGTTACCAGCTTTAGAAGCTATGGCGGCAGGAGCAATACCGCTTGTTTGTAGAGATAATCCAAACTCAAAGCTTTGCCCTGATTTTTGTATTGCAGACCCAACTATCGAATCAGTAACTGCTACTTACAATAGTTTAATTAATCATTTTACTCATTATAAAAATATTATTACAGATGAGTGGACACCTTGGGTGCAACATAAGTTTTCTAAATTTTCTGTAGCACAAAACATTATAGATTTATATAATGAACATAAATTATGAGAACAGCATATATTGGGTTTAATCAAGGTCAGTATGGAGATCTTTTTATTTCTTTGACGGCTTGTAGAGTTTTAAAAAGGTGCATACCAGACTCTTATTTAGTTTACGCTGTTAATAAACAATATTCAGGATGTATTGACATTTTAAAGCTTAGTAAAGACATTGATGAGTTTGTAGTCTGGGATGGATATGATGAATTTCCTTTGGATTCTGATAAAGAAAAAATGAATGCTCTTATAGAATCTCTTGATACTGAAAAAGTCCATCATTTTAATCCTATGCAACCACATACCGCTCTTGATTGGTATAATTATTGGCATCAAACAGAGGAGGCTTGTGTTATGCATAAACTCCCCAGACCTACTGACTCTGAGATGGATTTTCAATTACCAAAGCCAGATCTAAAACAAGAAGAAACCATCACTATATGCACGGGCAGAAGAGTCGAAAAAAGTGGTCGAATGAACCCAAAAGCACTAAGTGTTGAAGCAGTAGAAGTTGTTAAAAATTTTGCAGAAAAAAATAATTTAACTTTAATACAGATAGGAGGTGACGATGAGGAAAAGATAGATGGGGTAGAAAAATTTAAAGGCAATTATAGTGAGTCTATTATAAAAGTTTTACAAAGTAGATTTTTAGTGTCTTGTGATACGGGGATGATATGGGCTGCTTCTGCCTTTTCTCACCCAACAGTCGGACTGTATGATTTAGCTTACTATCCTTTGAGCAGAAGTTGCAAAAATTGGACACCAAAAAATATAAATCAAATAACATTACTAAGTGCTGAGATGAGGCAATTAGATTTATCTGTATTTGAAAGAAGATTAAATTTAATCAATAATCAAATAAAAAAACACATCCTCCCATTTAGCAAAGAAAAACAAGATTTATTTGCTATTAAGATAGTTGGAAGAAATGGAACTTTTTTAGATGTTGGTAGCGGCTGTGGCTCAGAAAACAATAATACTAAGTGTTTAGAAAAGCTTGGTTGGACAGGATTTGCTTTTGACAAAATACCTAATGAAAATTGGAACAAAAATAGAGAATGTCCATTATTCAATATTGATGTATCTACAGAAGAATTTTCACAAAAACTCGAGTCTTTAGATTTAGAAAAGGTAGACTATATATCTTTAGATGTAGACAGTAGTTCATATGATGCTATATGCAATATAGTCAATTCTGGCTTAAAATTTAAGTGCATGACGTTTGAACATACTTGGGATTTAACCAAACCAAACGAAAATCATAAAAATAATTCTAGAGAGTTTTTGAAAAAAAACGGATATAAACTTTTATTTAAAGATGTGGTTGTAGAAGATTACTCAATTGAACATGTGTATTCCTCGTTTGAGGATTGGTGGGTTGATGAAGAAACATTTGAAAAATATGGGACAACTTATCAAAATATAACTCCATCAGAAGCATTGCTTATTTTATAAAATGAAAAAAATTATCGTTACAGGAGTGACAGGGCAAGACGGTAGCCACATGGTAGATTACCTTCTTGAGAATACGGAACATGCAATTATCGGAGGAGTTCGTAGGTTAAGCGTAAAGAATCATGAAAATATTGAACACCTTTTAGATAATCCAAGATTTTTTCTTATTGATTTAGATATAACTGACGCTGAAAATATAGATAGAGTTATATCAAAGCATAAACCTGATTACTTTATTAATTTTGCTGCTAACTCTTTTGTTGGGAGTAGTTGGGAGATGCCCGTGAATCACATGCAAACAAATTGTATGGCTGTTTTACATCAATTAGAATCCGTAAGAAAACACGCTCCTCATTGTAGGTATTACAACGCGGGTAGCTCTGAGGAGTTTGGAGATGTAGTTTGCAAACCTCAATCAGAAGAACACCCTCTAAGACCAAGAAGCCCATATGGGGCATCTAAATGTGCGGCTAGACATCTAGTAAAAGTCTACAGAGACTCTTATGATTTATATGCTGTTCAGGGATGGCTATTTAATCATGAAGGAACCAGAAGAGGGGTTGAATTTGTCACAAGAAAAATTACTCAAAACGTAGCTCGCATTGCAAATGAGTTTGCTCGTAAAGAAGAATTTGAACCATTGAAATTAGGAAACGTAGATTCCAAAAGAGATTGGAGTGACTCAGAGGATTTTGTTAACGGAGTCTGGAGAATGCTTAATCAAGACAGAAAAAATCCTAAAGATTATGTTTTGTCGTCTGACGAAACTCACACAATTAGAGAATTTGTAGAAGAAGCTTTTAATTTTGCAGGTTTTCATCGCAGTATTTGCAGATGGGAGGGAGAAGGAGAAAATACAAAATACTACCACGGTAAAGACCTTTTAATGGAGGTAGACCCTCAATTTTATAGACCCGCAGAAGTAGATTTACTTTTAGGCGATTCCACTAAAGCTAGAGAAGAACTTGGCTGGGAGCCAAAAACAAATTTTATTAACCTTGTCAGCAAAATGGTGAAACATGACATGGAGCTATTGACTTAATCCAACATGCAGTTATAGTGACTGTATGCCAAGAGGTAAAAAAACCTGTCCATCCTGCAAAGCAATAGTCGGAGCTAGAGCTAGTTCTTGTGAATGTGGGCATAAGTTTCTTCCAGCGAAGAAGAAACAAACAAAACCATTCTTTACTGAGCGTAGAGAATTTGTTAAGAGGATGCTTGCTGGCTCAAAGGCTACTGATTGGAGGATGGAGATGCATACTGCTACAAAAGTTTTTGAGCATTTTAAAAACGACATAGATTTTTTGTCTAAGGTGAAGCCCCCATTTGTATTTAAAAATACAATTAAATACTTTTTAACTAAAGACGGCAAACAATATTTACAAAAAAAACACAAGGAGTTTTATTATAAACCTCCTGAAAAAGATAAATTTGTTGACACTGGGGTAAAATCAGGAGAAGATATAATGAGAAAAAAAACAAAAACATTAAGAGATTTTTTAAATGACTAAGATGAAGAAAAAAAGCGGATCAAAAGATTATACAGAAGCATTCCTTAAATCGAATAAGGATTACCACTATAACCTAGAGGAAGGTGCGGAACCATATCTAGTATCAAGCGGTTCGATGATTCTGGATCACGTTTTAAGCGGAGGATTTGGTTCGGGGCTACATAGATTTATAGGAGCAAATGAAGGGGGGAAAACTAACGAAGCTCTACACGTAATGCACAACATGCTTAAGACTGTAGAAAACTCTAAGGGTCTTTTTGTAATGGCTGAAGGTAGATTGAGCCAAGACATTAAAGACAGAGCGGGAATTAAGTTTGTTCATTCAGCAGAAGATTGGGATGTGGGGACATGCTTAGTTCTTGAGTGTCACATTATGGACACCATGATTGATTTTTTGAGAGGGTTGCTTAAAAACAATCCAGACAAAGAAAAGTTCTGTATTGTAATCGACAGTATGGATGGTCTAATTACAAAAGAAGATTTAGAAAAAGGATCTTCTGATGCTAGAAAAGTAGCAGGGGGAGCTTTGATGACTTCTGACTTCTTGAAGAGAGTGAGTTTAGGGATGAGTAAGTTTGGACATATGTGTATTATGATCTCTCAGGTGAGATCAAGTATTACTACCAGCATGTATGCAAAACAAGATCCAAACAATCAAACAGACAGCAGTGGAGGAAATGCGATTCTTCATTACCCAGATTGGATTCTACAGTTTAAAAAACAAAATAAGGGTGATAAAATCCTAGAGAAACCAACAGAGCAAATAACTCCAGATAACAAGATTTATGGTCACAACGCAAAGGTTATGATTCTAAAATCAACCAATGAAGCGACAGGGCAAATTGTAACTTACCCAATAAAACATGGCCGCAAAAATGGTAGGTCTATTTGGCTTGAGAGAGAAGTTGTTGACATGCTCTTGATGTGGGGGTATCTAGAGAAATCAGGAGCTTGGATTAAACTTGATGATAAGGTAAAAAGCTACCTAACCGAAAATAAGATTGAAACAAAAGATTCTTATCAAGGGATTAAAGCGGTATATGAGTTTTTAGAATCAGATGAAAAAATCACTTCACTTCTTGTCGATTTTGTAAAAGAGAACATTCTCAAGCAATGATATTTTTGTGTTCTAATGGTAGAGAAAAAAAAATAAAAAACGTCAGTAAATATCTTATTGACTGGGATTCTGAGTGCAAAAGTGGAATACAGAAAGATGTAAAAGATCAAGTTAAACCATATTGGTTTGCAGATGTTGTTTTTGAGGAGTTCCCCGTAGCTGGAACTAGAATGACTTTAGATCTTTACAACTCTACTCAAAAAATAGCTATTGAAGTAGATGGCAATCAACACTATAGATATAATAGGTTTTTTCACTCAAACTCTCGCCAAAAGTTTTTGCATCAACTACAAAGAGATGAGAAGAAAGAATACTTTTGCGAAATTAATCAAATAAAACTAATTAGGGTATTAGAGTCCGATGTGTTAGACTCAGACAAATATCCCAAGAACTTAATAAAACTTTTAAAATGAAATTAGAAGAAGAAGAAAGCAGCGGAGGAATCCCTCAATCACTTTTAGATAAAGTTTATGATTCAACAGGGTCTGTCAGTGGAGGTAACCGAGGTTTTATTTTACTTTATGTTAACAAAGAAGGCTGTCCAAGCATGACCAGTAAAACAGAAAACCCTACTGTTGATATGGCTCTTGGTAAACTAATAGAGATGGCGATGGCAAAAAAAGATGACGATATCACCATATGATTTTTTCCTTTGATTTAGAAAAGAAAGTCTTAAGCGGTATTCTCCAACACCAACACAAATGGGAGGAGATATCTAGCTTTATTAACGAGAGCGACTTTTATTCAGAAGACTCTAAAGTTAATGTATCTATATTTAAATTATTAAAAAATGCATTAGACAATGCAGAAAATATCGATGAGACAATTCTCGTTCAAAGAATACAACAATTAAAAGTTACTTTTCCTGACAGTGTAGATGTGGCAGAGTATGTGTTCTCTTTGGCTTTCTATAAGATTACAGAAAACATTTTCTTAAGTTCTGTAAAAGAGCTTAAGAAATATAGCGCCCGTAGAGAAATATATAGCAGTTGCAAGAAAGTAGCTTCTTTTGTAAAGAATGCAGATCCTAATCTCAAGTATGGAGAACTTATTGAACAGTCTGATCAACTGTATAATAAAAATATAAAAGATTTTGAGATGACAGAAGCTGGTCCAGTCAATTTGTTTGATATGATGGAAGAGCTTGTAGAAGATAGAGGGAATAATCCTGTAGAGGATTTTGGGATGCTTGGCCCTCACCAGAGAATTAATGAAATGTATGGATCTTTACTGCTTGCAGGTAATATATCTGTTATTGTCGCTAGATCAGGAGTGGGTAAAACAAACTTCTGCATGGACTATACAACAAGAGTTTCTGCCGAGCATAATGTTCCCGTGCTTCACTTTGATAATGGTGAGATGAGTGAGGAGGAGCTTATCTTCAGACAATGTTCTGCAATGACGGGTATACCTGTATGGCTTCTACAGACAGGCAAATGGAGGACATCAGGATACAAAGATTTAACAGTAGAACAGGTTGTAGCTAAAGTCCGATCAGCTTGGAGTAAGATTAAAGACATGGAGTTTTATTATGAGAATGTTGCTGGGCTATCTCCAGATGAAATGTGTTCTCTGCTTAAAAGATTTTACTTCTCAAAAATTGGGAGAGGCAATCCACTAATTTTTAGTTTTGATTATATTAAGAGTGACTTTGGTAGTATTGGAAAGGTTGATGGTTGGCAACAAGTTTCATACATGGTCCACAAGTTCAAACAGACTATTCAAAGAGACTTATCTTTTGACGGCAAGCCGTGCGTTTCAATGCTAACCTCAGTGCAATCTAACAGGTTGGGTATTACTAACAATAGAGGAACGGGTGGGATAGTTGACGATGAAAGCGTTGTATCCTTGTCTGACGGTATTACTCAGTTTTGCTCTCACCTCTTCTTGCTTAGAAGAAAAGTAGCAGATGAGATACATGAAGAGGGAGCGAACTTTGGCACTCATAAATTAATTAATTTAAAATGCAGACACCTTGGTAGAGATGCTCTTAGAGCTATTCATCCAGTGGAGATGCCAGATGGAGCCAAAAAGCAAAACTTTGTTAATCTAAATATAGAAAACTTTAGGATTACTGAGTGCGGTGATTTGCAGGATATTGTAAACGCTTTCAATGGAGGGGGAGTTGAGGTTAATACAAATGAGGCAGAAGAGATACCTATTAATCTTAGAGCTTAATGAACTACAAAGAAGTGCTAGAAAACCTTGGGTATCGGCTCAAGGATCATGGGTCATACTGGAGAACAAACGCAGTATACAGGTCTGGTGATAATTCTACAGCCCTTCAGATTTATAAGGACACTGGGGTCTGGAAAGATTATGTGGAGGACTCTCAATTTATGCCCTTTGAGGCTCTTCTACAAAAGACCTTGAACACCAATGATGCAAATGCGGTGAAACACTATTTAAAGGATAATGGTGTAAATATAGGAGCAAGAATTAAGCAAAAACACTTATTGAAAGAAGAAAAAACATTTTCCGAAAAGGTATTAACTCGCCTTCTTCCTCATCATGACTTCTATCTAGAAAAAGGAATCAGCAAGGGAACTCTTCAAGACTTTAAATGCGGCCTAGCAATGTCTGGTAAAATGTATCAGAGAATAATATTCCCTGTGTTTAGGAAAGATGGAAGAATACATGGTTTTTCTGGCAGAAAAGTTACTAGCGATGACAGACCAAAGTGGCTTCACATGGGCAAATCATCTGGTTGGTTTTTTCCATACTACAATGTAGACAAAGTTCAGAAGGCGATAGCAGAAAAAGAGGCCGTTCATATTGTAGAATCTGTGGGGGATTGCTTATCTCTTTATGATAGTGGCATAAAAAATGTTCTTGTTTCTTTTGGTTTGAATATTTCTCCAAAGTTCATAGCAAGACTTTCTTTATTGCCCATAAAAAAAGTTTTTCTATCATTTAATAACGACCACACAGCCGCTGTCAACAGGGGGTTTGAAGGCGCAATTAAATCTATTTTTAAATTGGTTGAGTCAATTGATTTTGATAAAGTATACTTTATTCCCCCTGAAAAAAACGACTTTGGCGAAATGAGTAAAGATCAAATAGAAAAATACGCTTTAGATTGCTATAATATACGACATCAAGAATCTATGTCTAAAGTTTTAAATATAGCCAAAGACATGAATCAAAGAGGTGTAAACAAAAGTTTTTCTTCTTCTTACTCAAAGCTTGTAAAGAAAAACTCATTTCATTATGGAGAATTCTGATAACAAACCTCTTTCTGCATCTAGGATCAAGACTTTACAAACTTGCTCTTGGCAATATTGGTGCAAATATCATCTAAAGCTGCCTGATAAGGCAAATGAAGGAAGTTTGCGCGGGACAATTTGCCATGCTGTCTTTGAGAATCTTGGAAACCCAAAGCATAGAAAACACTATACTAGAATAGTAAAA
>TARA_R100001163_G_scaffold59078_1_pt1 | contig 11413 bp, 17 predicted proteins | sample TARA_R100001163 | Tara Oceans TARA_R100001163 (sample SAMEA2621285) | marine metagenome | biome: marine biome (ENVO:00000447); feature: deep chlorophyll maximum layer (ENVO:xxxxxxxx); material: "saline water (ENVO:00002010), including plankton (ENVO:xxxxxxxx)" | depth 120 m
TGCTAAATCAAGCACAAAATAGAGCCAAGGCAACATTTTTAGCAGTTGACATCATGCAACAAGTATTGCTTCATTTAAATAAACAGTTTAATGTAAGCGTTGGAAGTGTAGTTGGTAACGAAGGTAGGGCAAATAAAGAGCTAGGATGGAGCAGTAAAGTCGCCACAGATAACTACGATTATACAATAACTAGTTGCCTTAGATACCTTTTTAAAGAATCAGATATACATTTTATAGATGGCGATCCTAGCGAATTAGTTATCAATGTAGCTGGCCAAAATTTACTTTTATTGCATGGGCATGGAGCGATAGCCAAGGGAGATGAAAGAGCTGTTAATCAATTAATAGGAAGATATGCAATGAAAGGCATAGCGATAGACTATACAATATTTGGCCATGTTCACTCTGCTAGAGTGGGAGACACATTTGCTAGAAGTGCAAGTTTAGTAGGAGCAAATGATTACTCAGAAAAAGCATTAAATTTAGGTGGTAGGGCAAGTCAAAATGCTTATATATTTTACAGTAATGGCAATAGGGATGGCATAAAAGTAGACTTGCAAAATGTTAGTTGTAAAGGTTATAACATAGATAAAAGTTTGGAGGCGTACAATGCAAAATCGGCTAAAAAAACCAGTAAAACTGAAACCATATTCAAGGTGGTCGTATAATACATCCTCTATATTGCCTTCTCCATATTGTACGAAGGATCGATCTTGCACTACGCTTCCAATATTTACGGAGAATCAGTATGATAGATAGTTTAAAAACAACCACAGCAGGGACAGGAGCGATGGTTGTTACTTGGATGGAATGGCTGCCGATTGCAGTCAGAGTGTTAGTGGGGTTTGCCACTTTTTTATATATATGTTTAAAAATTTATAAGTTAATGAAGTAATGAATGAGCGAAGAGCAGTTAGTAGCACAAGCAGAGGGAATTTTAGGCAACTGGTTATGGTTGTTTCTTTCTGGCATTGCACTTCTGCTATTTAAGTCTACTATTGAGACGGTCGTTGAGGGGCTGAAAGTCTTTCTCGGCAAAGATATAAATACTGACGATGTTGTAATATTAGACGGTCGCCCAGCTAGAGTCATAAGGGTTGGTATGTGGAAAACAACATTCTTTGCTTACGATATTGGAATGGCTAACGGTAAGCCTTATGTAAAAGGTGGAACTAAAATCCAAATCCAAAACGATAAGTTAAAAGATCACACAATAGAAAGACCCTTACAGATGTTAGACTTAAGCAAATGGGAAGAGAAGTGATTAGCATTAAAGACAGAAAGATGCTAAATCAAATAAGACAAGAGGTTGATGTAAAAATTAACAGCTTTGGTTTAAAGATAAGAAGACTTGAGAATGAAAATATAATGCTTAGGTCAAAAGTAATAGAATTAGAAAATTTAATTAAAGGAGAAAAATAACTATGGATTGGTTAATGTTAACTTTAGGAACAGGTAGTGGTGGTGCAGTATTATGGGTACTTAAAAAAATACCTAATGAAAAAATTTGCGCAGTAGTAGAAGGCTGCTTTGAAAAACTTGGTGTATTAATGACAGCAGGCTTGACTAAGTTTTGGGCTACAAAAAAAATATGGAATGCTACGGTAGAGCCTTACTTCATAGATCTTGTTGATAATATTGTAGGTGGTGCATTACGAGGATTGATTAAAGGATTGAGGTCAGATAATAAGTGATGCTAAAAAAAGCAGTATTAAATTATGTAGCTGGAAAACTGATCAAAAAGTTTCGTTTAGATAAAATATTAAAATATGTTGAAGAAGATAACGAGCTAGATGATTCTGTTAGGTTTCTAAAAATAGAAATGCATGAAATTAAAATAAGGTTAGAAAAATTAGAAAGTGAGTAAAGAGTTAAAAATAGGTGGAAACTTTGGTAAAGATTTTCAACAGATATTTGTTGGAGATGAGCCTACCAATATATTTATCAATAACGAAGGTAAAATAAAGTCTGCAAACTTTGATAGCGATTTAAATGGTGCTATGTCTATAGATATAGATAGAACTAATACACTTGCTTCTAAATTGGAGCTTAGCGATGACTTATGTGTTTTAAAGTCAAAACAAGGAATAACTCTGCATTCTAGGACAGGTAGATTTAATATGATAAACGGAGGAATTGAGTTTAGTCCTGCAAATAGTGCTTATGCTGGTATGATATTGGGTTACACTAGAATAGCTAATGACAGCACGACATCTGGTCATCAATATATAACTGTTAACTCTAGCACGATGACTGTTCTGCAAACATCACAAGGCACAGACTTATCTATAACCTTTACAGCCCCTCCAAGTGGAAAAGTTGAAATTAATTTTTCGTGTTGGATGACAGCAATAACAGGTGGTGCTAAATTTAGTCTTTCTACAGCATCATCTTACTCTGAACTAGATGAAACACACACTTATGATGCAGACCAAAATGTTTATATTGACGAGTCAGACCATTATATACACAATGTAAACTTTTCTGTATCAGGATTGACAGCGGGGACATCTTATACATATTATATAGCAGGTAGAGCAAGTGAAGCAAATGTATTAATTGTACACGGAAGAAATAGAACATTTGGAACTTTTTATCCACCAATTATAATTAAAGCTATAGCTTTACCACAATCGATTACAACAGGAGAATAGATGAGCTTAACTGACAAGACAATAGCAAATTCATATAAAGATTTATTACAGCTTGACAATTCCAATAATGGAGTAGGAGTACACGGCAATTTAGTTAAAGATGGCGCAGGACAAAGCTCAATGCTCAGTTTGGGGCAAAGAAACTCAACTATAAAGCCTGTGTCAGCTAATCACGGTCAATCATTTCGTGTGCAAAATTTATCAGGAAGCAATATATTGAATGTATCTACATCAGATAGCCTAGTACAAGTCAATGAAACGCAAACTACAGCCAATACTCAATATTTAAGGTTTATGGCAAAAGGTATTGATGTAGATAACGGAACACATATTGGTGTACCTATAAGCCCTGAGCCAGCAGGAGCAGTTGTAACATTTGGAACAAGCGTTAACCCTGAAGCACCGTCTGTTAGTAATAACGGAGACGATTGGATTCATTACTTGCATTATGTAGATATTAACATTACTGTAGATGCAGTAACTATATTAGTAGGTGGGGACGCAGCAAATGGAGATGCTTTAAACTTTCATTTGTGTAGTATAGCCACATCTGATGGAACAACTGTAAGTTCTTGGAGTGGCACAACAATCGTAGCAGATCATGTTGGTATGGCTAACGCAGGTTATGAACAATTCTACAGAGAATCATTAAGCATACAGTCTGCTGATGTAGACGCTGGTAATTATTTAGCATTAACAATAGAAGGGAATGGCACAAATAGTGACTATAGTGTTAATGCCCTAGTAAGATATCATATAAGGTAAAGGAGAAAAATTATGCCAAAGACAGGAACATTGGGTGGAGGGTACGGAATGACTGACTCGACTCCAAAAAATAATACAAATGGAAATGGACAAGGGGCAAAGCCAGTCCTAGAAAAAACAAAGTCAGTTAGCTATAGTGCTACTCAGTCAGACCAAATACTTTCAATATCATCTGCTGCTAGTTCATCTTCAACAGAGGGGATGCCGAGTAGAGTAGAAGTTATAAATAGTGGCAATACGCCTGTATTTATTATGGCTGGCTATGAATCATATGCACACGATGATGATATAACAGATGAAAATGTTGTCTATTTACACACTATGCTTTTGCCGAATGAAACTTATTACCCACCTGTTAGAGCAATAGCAAGAATAGACGCTGCTGGATCGCCTGATGATATGACTGTTGTTGTAGATGGTACTGTTGTAGACAATGCTACGCCTAGTTCTAATATGTATGTTGAGTTTTCTGCTGGTGTCGCAGATACAGATGATACTACAGCTACTAATAATGTTGATAATAGTGCTTCAAATACTCTCGTATACTTAGAGCCTTATACAAATGCAGCTAACTGTGCTGCAAATAATTTTAGAGTTGGCGATTTAATTAGAATTAGAGATGAGATTATGGAAGTTACTGCTATAGGGGCTAAGGGAGAATTAGCATCAAACACACTTACCGTTAAAAGAGGGGTTTTCGGCTCAACAGCTACTTCAAATACTGACGATGATGATCCTTTAAGACTTCCATTTTTTAATGCTTATCACGATTTTGATAAGTATAGTGTAGCTCAAACAGATTCTGACGGAAAGTTCAAAGCTATGAATTTTTTTGCACTTGGAAGAACATCTACTAAAGTGCAAGGTTTAACAGCAGGTTCTGTTTCTTTAAAATTCTATGAAGCTGGTTATCAATCTTTGGGATTAAGTGGAATTACTGGAAGCACACATTCTGGATTGAGTGCTAGCGAAACATATTATTTTACAATAAGAGCTGACGGTGCAACAGCCGCTGATTCTAGCACAACAGTAGCTGAAATATCTTTTACTACAGATGCTAGCAATCTTAACTTTGGTGGAAGTAACGGTATTATATCTAAAATACAAACAGCTTTAGATGCAAAGTTTTATGATTCTACAAACACTAATGTTTTGTTTGAAAAGAAAGTTAATGTTGCAATAGTTAATGGAGATATAAGATTTACATCAGGTCAGCATTTATCAACATCTGCAATAGCATTGACTGCTGGAACTAGTGGTGCGGGAGCTTCTGTTAGATTTTTTGCTCAAGCAAATGGTAGAATACCAGCACTTGCAAGTGTTCCAACAGCAGTAGCCGCAAAGCTTCCAGATGATGTTTCTTATGATAGAGTTACTTATGCCACTATACCAAACTCTAGTGCATTTGTATATGATGATGGTAAAGGGAATTTATTTGGTGCGGCAGACGGTACGATAAACTATGAGACAGGTGCTATAGACTTTAGAAATGCACCACCTAATGCAGAGTTTGTTATTAGTTGTATGCACACAAGTGCGTTTTCAGGTAAATTAAACGAAGCAGAAACAGATAGAATTAACTCGTTGATTGCAATTCACGCCAATACACCTAATCAAAAAGGTAGTGGTCAGGTAACAGTTAAAACATATTAAGGAGGAATGATGCCGTATCATACAAGTAAAAAAGGTAAGAAGAAGATTGGGCCAAAAAAGACTAGAAAGATGAAAATGAAAAGAAAAGTCAAAAGGAAAAAGTGAAATGGCTAAGTATAAAGGTAGATCAGTTAGATTGAACAAGCCAAGCCGTATTCGTAAAGGTCAGTCAGGATATGGAAGAAAGAAAAGTCAAGTTTATGTAAAAACAAAAGGAAGAGTTAAAAGGGTTACTTTTGGCGATCCAAAGATGAGAATTAAGAAATCTAGTCCAGCTAGGCGCAAATCATTTAGATCTAGACATAGATGTGCTACAGCAAAGGATAGAACAACTGCAAGATATTGGTCTTGCAAGGCATGGTAAATTATGGCTAGAAAAAAGAAAAAAAAGTCTACAGTTAACAAAGCGGGTAATTATACAAAGCCTACTATGAGAAAAAGATTGTTTAATAAAATACTTAGAGGTAGTAAGGGAGGTAGAGCAGGTCAATGGTCTGCTAGAAAAGCACAAATGTTAGCTAGGCAGTATAAAGCTAAAGGTGGTGGATATAAATAATGGCTCTTAAAAAATCACAAAAATCTTTAAAAAAATGGACTGCTCAAAAATGGGATTATATAACCAAGGGCGACAAGAAAAAGCCTAAGAGTAAGAGAGGTCGCTATCTACCTAAATCTGTCCGCCAAGGCCTAACTAAAAGCCAAAAAGCATACGAGAACAGAAAGAAAAGAGCAGCTACTAAAAAAGGTAAGCAAAAAGCTAGTTATTCTAAGACAGTAAGAAAAAAAATGAGAGGTAAATAAATGGCAACAGCACCAACATATATAACGCACGCAGAATTAAAAAGAATATTTCCTCAAATGGATGAGTTTGATCAAAAGACTCCTATTTATGGATGGACAGAAGTTTCTACAAACAAATATGCTGCGCACGATAGCGGATTAGTGACACAGTTATTTGTAGATGGAGAAGATTTAGGGCCAGCACAATCTGCACATACAGATTTAAATGTTGAAGGAGAGTGGTTTTACAATTCTGCCGAAGACATATGTTATTATTTTTCAGCCAGCACTCCTATAGACAAGTTAATGGAAGCTGGAGAAGAATTTGTTGGCATGGTAACCCAATATAGGTCAGATGCAAGCCGATATTTTGATTCAAGAGTTGACCCTACATTACCAAAAGAACAGTTGAAAGATAAGTCTGGTAACTATGATTATATTGTGATTAGAACAGTTGGATTGATTGCTTCTTGCTTTATGGTAAAATCTAAAGATCATAACTCAGAAGTTGCACAATCATTTATGGAAGAGGCAGAAAGAAATATACAATTATTAAATGAAGGTAAGGCTGCCCTTTCTTGGCAAAATACATCAGATGCTTGTCAAGGCATTATTAGGCAAAACACTACTATACAAGGTGCATTACATCCAGTTGATACTAGGGGTGAATATACTGGCACATGGGATTTGCTTAAGCTAGAAATACAATCTGGTGGAGCTATTGGAACAGCTACATTTAATGTTTTCGGTAAAGATTCAGATGGTCTTAAAAACAATAAGATTGTAGACAATGAGAAGATTACTGGTGACTATCAATATATAGCGCCCGGATTACAGATTAGATTTGCTGGCGCAGCCGATGATTCTCAAGCACATGCTGATGATGAATGGGAAATAGAAGTTATGGGTCGCCAAGAATATGTAGATACTTCTGATTTGCAAAGTATTAAAGTTACAAGAACTGGGACACCTATGGGCAGAAGGTATAGATAATGCCAGTAACTTTTACAAATAATTGGAAAAATATTTTAGATAAACTAAGAAACATATTGCGTAATGAGTTTAAAGGTGCCTTGCCAGTATTTATTGGTGATGAAGGAAGCGAAGGAACTCAATACTTACGACTTGATCCAGCTGGAAGTGAGTTTATAGAATATATGCACAGCTCTGAATCTAGGGAGTATACCGTTAGCGTATTTTTTGTATTCGCCGAAAAAAATATTAAAAAGACAGCATTAGATCATGTTTTAAGATATGTATCAAGAATTGAAGCACTAATACACGATAATGTAACAATGACATTAGCAGATAGCACTCAAGCATATAATTGCAGGTTCGACACGACAGAGATAAACGCAGATGATGAATCTGGTGCATATGTGGTTCAATGGGAATATAAATGTCAACACACAGGAAACATCTCTTAGGAGGGATTATGATAAAAGTAAAACTCAAAAAAGGAGTACGCCTTTCGTCTATGGATAATTATTGTGGATTATTGTATAAAGATTGGCTTGCTCTTGAGCAAGGTAAGACAGTAGAGCTTGGAGGTTTAAACAAGTTCATTAAAGATAAAGTAGAAACAGTAGGTGCTGATAAAAAGCAACCTAAACCCAAGGAGGTTAAATAATGGCAAATGCGGTATTTTCACCCAAAGACTTTAAGGTTTTCGTTTCTGAAGAAGCTACAACAGGTACAGCACCTGATCTTACATCAACAAGCAATTTGTACCAGCTTGATGTTGATTCAGTTTCTTTTCCGAGCCTTAATGTAACACAAGTAACAAATGTAAGAAATCAAAATGGTAGAGTTGCACATATTGACGATTTTTTCCAAGATAACAATATTAGAGCAACAGAGATATCTTTATCAGGAACATTTCATAAAGATGGTGGTCATGTAATGTTGATGCAAAGTGTTTGTAGTAATGCCTTAACACCAGATTCTGTAGCAGATGTAACATTAGGCACTAATCCAACTGCAACTGTAGGTAAGTATGGAGAGAGTGACGCTAATAAGACATTTACATTAGTGATAGATTCTCCTGATAATAATGATGCGCAAAATATTGTTATGAAAGGCTGTTTATGTACAAACTTCTCACTAACTGGTGATATGGGTACTGATGGCGGACAATATAAATTTAGCGCAACAATATCTAGCGGTAGAATTCCTGACTTGACTGATAATACAGCAGTTAGTGGTACACCTTATGATGCTAATCATATTGATATGAATGGTATTGATGTATCGGCTGTAAAAATAGCAAGTAAAACTGCTCCTGTTCTTTCATCATTTGGAATAACTATAGATAGCCCAGCGGTATATACTGGTGTTGCAGAAGGAGCAGGATATCAATGTTTTGGTAAAGGAGAAGAAATTGCAGTTACTGCTAACGCTACTGTAAAGCTTGATAGTGTTACTATGGAGTTACCTTCCGAATTTGACACTCAGTCAACACATGATGCAGCGGATTTATTCACGCTAACACAGACAACTGCAGGAGATGCATCAATATCAATACCATGTGGTATAATGACAAATGTTGCATTTAATGAAGGCGAGATTATGATGATTGATGTTGAAATGAAAGCATTGAATAAAGAATCGGGCAATGTTCTAGATATTGATTTAACATAATAATAAAAAAAAAGAGGATACTTAAATGGAGATTAAGTTAGAAAACGGTAAAAAGGTAAAAATAAAAGAGCTTACGATCGATGAGAGAGATGAGCTTTTAGATTCTTGCAAGTTTACTACAGATAAAAATGGTGGTATTGGTGGTATGGAAGCACCTCATTCTACAATGACAAAGTTCGTTAGAATGGGAGTTGATGGAGATACTTCTGATAAGTTTCTAAAAACCCTAACATTTGCAGATAAGACTAATATATTTACTGAAATGCAAAAAGATATGTTAGGGGGGGAAGACAAGCCCTCCAAGTAGAGTTTAATGTACTTGGTAGTCCTTGCGAGGGCTGTCAGCACCACAGTTTTCCATACAGGGCAACTTTGCCGATAGTAATAGATGGAAAGCGAGAGACTAGGCTATTTGAGTCTAAAAAAGATGTTTGGGATGTTATTGATCTCTTGATTGAAGAAGCTAAAGAGTTCAATGAAAAACAAGGAAAGGATTTTGATTTATGTCAATCGATACTATCTCAACTTCCTTTCTTTGCATGCCCAAATGTGTTGATGGATAAAAATATCCACAAAGATATTGAAAGATACATATATTGTGAAAAATTTGGATTGCCACCATATAAAGGATCGTATGGGGATCAACCTTATAGGTGGGTAAATAGAAGCTTTGCTATAAAAGTTGCTTTAGCTAAACGAGAAAAAAGGGAAATAGATGGCGCAAGGTCAAAGAAAAATAACAGTTAAATTTCAACCAGTAGGTCACAAGGCACTTGAAAGAGCAATAAACAACCTAGCCAAAGTTCAGAAAAAGCTAGAAAATAATGTCAAAAATTTAAATAAAACATATAAATTATCTGCCCAAGATATAGATAAATACAGGCAGCGTGTTGAGGCCAACACTAAAGCTGCAGACAAAAACTCCACAGCGATAACAAGATTACAGTCTTTTGTTGCACAGTATAGAAATAAATTACTTCTTGCAGCCTTTGCAGTTACAGCTTACTCCAAAACAATTGGAATGCTAACCAAGCTTTATTCAGACCAAGAAATGGCTGAGAAAAAACTTGCAGCTCAGTTAGGATATACAAGTCAAGCACTATTAGATTTTGCTTCTGCGCAACAAAACCTTACAACATATGGTGACGAAGTAACTATACAAGCCATGTCTCAAGTATCAGCGTTTACAAAAAACGAAACTGCAATAAAAGGCATTATAGTTGCCTCGCAAAATCTTGCAAGTGGGTTAGGAATAGATTTTAACTCAGCCGTTACACAGCTAACTAAAAGTATATTTAGTAATACAAATGCATTAAGCAGGCAAGGTATCGAGTTCGACAATACTTTGAGAGGATCTCAGCGTTATGAGGCAGCGATTGCATCTGTGCAAGAAAAGTTTGCAGGGCAAGCTCAAACAGAGGCTGGAACATACTCAGGAAAATTAGATCAGCTTGGTGACAGTCTTGGTGATTTAGGTGAAAATGTAGGCGAGGTATTAGCAGAAGCTCTTCTACCATTTGTTAAAGGCTTGAGAGATTTAACAGAAATTGTAAAAAAGTTTCCTGCCGATGTCATAGTAAAAGGTATTACTGCTATAGGATTAGCGGCCGTAGTAACAAGAAAAAGACTTGAGCAGATGGCAATTGCTGTAGGTTTGGCTACTAGCGCTAGTGTAGCAGGTGGCCCCGGCGGAAAGAGTGGTAAAACAGGAGGGTCTCCGGGCGTAGTACCTATAATAACAGGCTTTGGTAAAAACGCTTTAAAAACAGGTGGAAAAGTCATGTTGTTTGGATTGGCTATAGAAGGCCTATCAAGAGCTGTTGGTGGTCTTTTTAATATGTTTAGTAGTGGTGATGAATCTATAAAGAAGTTTGGAGAAGAACTAACAGGTCTTGACAAAGTATTGTTTGAAAACCAAAACGACATTGAAGCTTTGCAACAAATTCACGAAAAAGCAACAGTAGCTTACGACAATGAAACTAAAGCACTTGAAAAACTTATTGAGACAAGAAAAAAAGAAGCAAAGACTAAATATGGTACGAAAGAAATGAAGGCGTACGATGATCCATTTACAAGTTTCTTTGCGTTTGGCATGACACCTATGGACGACCAAGCTCTTGGCACATCATTAGGCAGTATAGATAACACGCAAGTTTTAGACGCAGAACAAGATTTAAATGATCATTTACAAATGAGAACAGGTATAGGCCAAGACTTAGTAAAAATAAACAATGCATTAACTGAAGCTAATAATAAGAATGCAAAAGCTATATCTACACATACAGCAGAACTACAAAAAGAGATAAAACTTTTAGAAGACAAAGCTAATTTTAAAGGGGCAGATTTTGAAATTCAGAAGAAATTAAATCAATTGTCAGAAGAAGGTGTTACGCTTGACAAAGATCAAATTAAAAACATATCAGATTTAATACAAAGAAGAGAAGACTTAAAACAATCCTCAAAAGATTTAGTTATAGCTGAAAAAGAATTAGCCTCCTTAAGATCTAGCGAAGGTAAATATTATTCAGAATATGTCAATACTCAGAAGAAGCTTACTGAAGTGTCTAATCGTTTTGGAGAAGCAGTTATTACTAGATTCCTTGCTGGTAAAGATGCCACAGAAGAACAAAATAAGTTAGTCGATACTCTTGGTCAACTCGTTTCATTTTACGAAGCTGTACTAATACGATTGGGCGAAGAACATTTAGATGTTCCTTTTGCAAGCCAAGAACAAGTAATAAAAGATACAAAAGCTTTAATAGAAGAACTGACAGGCGTAAAGCTGACTGAAGAAGAAGTAACTAGACAGCAGATAGCAAACATTGAAAGCTTAAAATCCAAGATGCAAGAAGGTACAGATGAGTATAACGCTGCACAAGATGCTATAGATCAACTAAATGACGACCTTGAAAAGATGGGTA
>TARA_R100001163_G_scaffold41949_1_pt1 | contig 11397 bp, 11 predicted proteins | sample TARA_R100001163 | Tara Oceans TARA_R100001163 (sample SAMEA2621285) | marine metagenome | biome: marine biome (ENVO:00000447); feature: deep chlorophyll maximum layer (ENVO:xxxxxxxx); material: "saline water (ENVO:00002010), including plankton (ENVO:xxxxxxxx)" | depth 120 m
ATGAGATGTTATCCCGAGGATTCTTAAGCGATATTAAAGATATTTTTAATTTTCTTCCACCAACAATGCAAGTTGCCATTTTTAGTGCAACACTACCAGATGAGGCTGTTTTCATTACACAAAAGTTTATGAAAAAGCCCGTGAAGATTTTTGTTAAACGAGATGAATTAACATTAGAAGGTATTCTACAATATTATGTTGATGTTGGTCACGCTGATTACAAATTTGAAACTATTTGTGATCTCTATGATACATTAAATGTAAGTCAATCTGTTATATTTTGTAGTACAGTACGACGGGTTGATTACTTAACCGAGGAAATGAAAAAGAAAGAATTTGCTGTTTCAGCTATTCACGGCCGGATGACTCAAGAAGAACGTAAAAGTATCATGGCAAACTTTAGATCGGGTCAAATTAGATTTTTAATTGCAACAGACCTTGTTGCTCGTGGTATTGATGTCCACGGTGTAGGTGTTGTTGTTAACTATGATTTACCAAACGACCGTGAAAATTATATCCATCGCATTGGTCGAGCAGGTCGTTTTGGTAGAAAAGGTATCGCTATCTCACTTATTACTGAACGTGATGCTAAAGATCTAGCAGAATTAGAAAGGTTTTATAATACCCAAATTGAAGCATTACCCGCCAATCTTTCAGCACTTTTATAAAAATTATATAAAAAAAAAATACATTTTAAGTATTAATATGATTTGATATTAATATGATTTATATTAATATGATTGATATTAATATGATTCATATCAATATTAAATCTTTGTTTGTATGTAAATATTGTTATAACAATATTTACATAAAATGCAACTTTATCATTTGTGAGTTATTTTTATTAATTTTATTAATTTTATAAATTAAGTAATTGTTTTCGGTACAAAAATTTAGCAATACCAATGAATTTCATTTTTAATTCTTCTACCAACTATTTCACAGCTTGAATCATTCTTGAAGAGTAAACCAAATTCATCTATAAGGTAACATCCTCCATTGATTTTTACCATATCTGTTTTTTGATAAAGATCAGAATCAAGTTCTTCAAGTTGGTATTCACGATCATTCTTAGCTCTTGGTCCTCGTTTCCTTGGAATATTCAAAAATTTGCCTTGAAGTGGTCCATTAATCTTTCCATAAGGGCAATGTTTTATATGACAGCTACAAAGATCTTGTTTATCTTCTTCATCATCTTTATCAGATTTTTCAGCTGTTTCAACTTTATCATCCGTATCTTTCTTGTTTTTTGCTTTTCTTGGTGTGGCATTACGATGACATTGATCTCCATTAGCTATTCGTGCAAGACATCTTTCTTTCTTAATAACATTCTTAGACTGAGCTGGTCTACCTCTCTTCTTTTTTATTGTAGGATTGGTGATACTAGCTTTACCATTTTTAATATTAATATTAATTGGTTTACTAGTACTAGAAGGTGAGCGAAGTTTTAGGTTGGATATGTCAATCATTGGATCGATTGTATTATTACAATTTGTATTATTACAATTTTTCTTAAAACGGTTAATTTTATATAATTTGGAATTAACCGAGTCTGGTTTTAATTTAAAATCAAATTTTTTAGATCTCATATTTGATCTTCTATTTTTTGGTCTGAATTTTTGCATATTTTTAGTTTCGGTCTTTTTAAGCTTTTTTAAGTTGTTTAAGGGCAGTCTATCTGTGTTCTGACAAAGTTGCATTGGTCTATTCTAAAACAATATTTTTTATTTTCGAAATTATCCGCACCAATAGTATATGCATGATTAATCTCCATAATGACTGCGAAACAAACTTAGATCCATTTAATTCTATTTTTCATAATCATATTATACCCATTATTATTCATTATTTAGATTACCCGAATATCGTAAAATTGTCAAGAACTTGCAAAGAAATGAAGAATAGATTGCAAAAACAACTGGATGATGGTGAAATGGCTAAAAGGATATTAAAAACATGGTATTTGAAAAGTAGACCGCACAAAATAGGAGATATAAAGTTTCAAGATAAATCAACAATGGTTTACTTAAATATAATAGGAACTGAATTTAGACAATCATGGCAAGAAATTGATAGTAGTAATACTCCAATAACATGGGAACATATAAAGCCTCATAATAAATAATTTAATACCTTAATTTTTTCTTAAATGGTATATAATAATATATGTTAAGATCGAATAATTTTCTTAAAGACTTTGTTATTGGATCTAGTTATTTAGTTTTTTTACATTTCTTTTTATCTGTCCAAAATTTAAAATCCGAAGTTATGAATTATACATTTAATCAATATTCTCTTATAGCTCCTTTATACTTAGGATTAATGAATGCAATAGGTGGCATTTTATTTTCAGGTAATGAATATAGATATTTATATAGTGGATTATTATCTGGAAGTATTGTCGCTATTTATGCTACAATAAGTAAAAGTTATAATTATTCAAAGGAAGAGTGGATCAAATATATTATTTACATAATTGGCAAACATCTGTTTACATATTTTGTTATTATTCAAACTATTTCCAATTATATATAAAAAATAAACATTATTTATATACAATATATTGTATATAAATAATAAGCTAAATTATGGTAAAATTATCATCAATTATAGCAATAAATATTTTTGTAATTACTGTAATTTTTTATTACTTTTGGGAAACTATTAAGTTAAATTGGATGATATTTATGATAGTTAGTAGAGGTATAATATCACCTAATAGATTTTGGTGGAGTGTATCAGATTTAACTCTAAAAGATGGTAGTGGCATCGAATTTTACAGAGATATAAAATCAAAATATAAAAAGAAGATTACTAATCATAACTTTTTTGGTACAAAAATAAATTTACTAATGGATTCAAGTTTTATTAAGCAACTATTAGATAAATCTCCTAATATATTTGGAGTTGGTAGGTTGAAATATAATTTTTTCTCGAGTTTTATGTCTAAAAATTTAGGTGTATCGGAGGGTAAAGATTGGAAACATCGAAGACAAGTAAATGAGTTTATATTAGAAAGTGATAAATTACACAGTTATTCACAGCATTGGTACAATGCCATAAAACAGATAATGAATAAATACGGTAAAATTCCTTCAAATTCTGATGATTTTACAAAAATATCAAAACAAATAACAATGAAGATTGTATTTGGTGATGATAATATTAATGATAGTATATTCAAAGTATTTTCAGATGCAAATTCTATTCAAGCAATATATGGAATTGATATCACTAATAAAGAAAGTATGAAAGAATATATAAAATATTTGAAGGATTCTATTGATAATCCTTTACCATATTCCTTAGTCGAGCTTGGAACACAAGTTGAGAATAGTAAGAATGAAATGATTCATCAGATTCCTCATTTTATATTTCCAATAGTTGGTTTAGTTGGTGTAAGTGTACCAAGAATTTTACTTTTATTAAATAATCATCCCAAGGTATTTAAAAAGTTAATAAAGGAGATAAAATCAATAAATGGTTATAATGATGTAAAATCTATTTGGCAACTCAAGTATTTAAGGATGTGTATATTAGAAATGTTGAGATTGAATAATCCAGTTGTAACAAGTTATAGAACTTTGTTAGTGGATGAGTATAGTTTCGATGATTCTGAAAAGTTTAAGTATAAGAAAGGAGATCAGTTTGTTATTTTAAATAATCCTGTGTTGAGAGAGCCTGAATTTTGGAAAGATCCCGATAGATTTATTCCTGAGAGATGGCACGATTCAAATTTGGAGAAATCTTATTATGCTATTATGTTTAATCAAGGTCCTCAAAAATGTCCAGGTAAGGAGTTAGCTATCACTATAATATCAATAGTAGTAGTTGAAATAATTAGTAGGATTGGATTGTTAGATGATAGTGGTTCTATAAAGGAATCTTATCCTAAAATTGATATAAATAAGATTCCACAGATGATTAACCCTTATTCGATCAGATTTGTTTATGGTTGAATTATTATAATTCAACCATAAATCCAATTAAATCCACCTGCGTTTAATCCAAAACCTTTTGATCTACCCTCATTTGTTAACATAACACTAATTCCACTTGAGGTTATTTTATGGTTCGAGAAATTAAATATTTTTCCAGTATTTTTTCTTAAATTGCCTAAATTAGATATTTCGTAGTTAGGAAAATCTTCTATCTTTTTCCATATTTCTTCCATTAGTTTTGAGATTTATAACTGTTTATAAATCTCATATTAAAAATATTTTTATATCATTTTATTTTTAAAATAATTTGTACTTAATACATAATACAATTTAGTAATCTAATAGTACATTTCTTTCTTGGCGAAAACCATATCGAGTGCTTTAACTACAACATATACTACAAGAGTAGCGACGGCACTAAGGGTGGCATTTCCTCCTCCACCTCCCTGCATAATGAGAATAAAGACGAACAACCATCTTACGAGTTCGTTTTGTCCGAGCTGTCCAAGAAAGGAGCTAGAAGGCCACTGTGAAAACGCACCGATAGCAGTTAGCATGGGCATGTAGAGAGCGTTGGTGTTAAGAAAATCCATTGCTATAATACTTGTATAGACTAAAGCAAGAAAAATTTTTCAGAGATTATTTCTATATGACTTTGATTTGAGATAATCTAACGAATTTTTGAATATTCCTAAATATATTACCAGAGATTTCCTAAACAATACTCCTTGAGAAATAATCTCAATCTACTATATATATTATTTAATTATGGATAGATCAATTGATTATTTACTTTCTAAATTGAAAGTATTATCCAAATTACAATTCGGTCAAAAACTAATCTTTGAAGACTCTAAAATTCAAATAATGGAAACTGACAAAAATAATTGGGCTAGATTCGTAAAATGGTGGCTCGGCGAAACAAGATACTCTACATTAGATAAACTACAAGGATTCTTCCACGAAATAAAAGATATCATAACTAAACTAGCCAAAGAAGCTGAAAACTCAACCGAAAAACAACAAACCCTAAATAGAATACAAACTGAACTTACATCCGCCATGAGAGGATTAAACAATCTAATCCTTACCTACCAAGACGACCACACTGTTGTTTCCCAACTTGAAACTCTAACAGAAAACTTTAACATCGAAATTAATCGCCTAAACGATATTCTTGCTAAGTCAAGTTGGACATCCACCATAAAGTCAAACATTAATCAGTCCACAGTAGTTTCACCTCCTCCACCACCTCCACCAATTTCTTGCTCACCTCTTAAAATAAATCTTAATCTTGACGAAGATAGTAAATATAATATTACAGAACAATCTCTAGATAGCAGTTCCGAAATGTCATGAAATGGCAAAGTAAATAAGCGAAAAAATTTAACATTTTTCCCTAATGCTCACATAGAGAGACTTCACGAATTCGGTCACCATAATTCTCATCTTGATGATTACTTCGTTCAGCCATAAGTTTCAATCTATGTTCCAATGCTTGATCAAAACTTATAGGAGTTTCTAAAACATCTTTTGTAGAAAAAACCCTATCTGACGGGTCGATCAGCCAGAAAACTAGAATCTTTCGATGTCCTGGCTTGCTCTTGTCCTCCAATTCAAACGGTTCGACTAAATGTTGGTAAGTGTTTGGAAAGACCATAGCCAAACCTTCTTTAATTTCAACAGAAGGCAGAGCATTGACACTTAGAACATCATCAGTTATACCAAATATTTTTTGGACACCATCACGATCATCCTGCTCATAAGAAATATCACTTTCCTCAAATGCCCGACGAAAAGCTAATTTAGTGGTGCTAATATTTTCCACATCATAGTAATAAATACCTGTGGCCACAATCTTTTCATTCTCCATCCCCTCAACATGCCATGAACCCCCCTTGTACGCAGGATTCTCCGGAGTTAACTCAATATTAGCCATCTTAACTATCACTTGTAAGTTCTTTCCCAAAACCGATTCATTCTCTTTCTGAACGACAAAATCAGGCACCTTTGGCTGAATCGGTTCAAGTAAAGGGTAATAGTCATCTTGTATCACATCTATCACATCCCACATTTCATTATCGTCCGAATCGAATTCGTCACCTTCTTCTTTTTTATAAACTTCAATAGCAGAACTAAATTTATCACCTTCTTTATATTCAACTCCTACATTCTGAATTCTATCCTTCCGATTTTCCAAATCATTCAAAACTAATTCAAACAGCGGTAGCATCTGAAATAGAATTTGTCCAAGAACTGGATCAATTTCATCCGGTTGACCGTAATTATTAATTTTCGAAGTGAAGACCATTCCAGTCTTCTCAACACTTACCTCAGCCGGTAACCACTGATAAATTTCACTGACTGTATCCTTTCGCCATCTGTCTTTTTTAACCTTCAATTTAGGAATTACTTGTCCATTCTGATCACGAGAGATTCCCCGAATCAGAGGGTATAACGAAGGATGAATAAGATTTCGAACTTGATTATTACTATGCGGATGCCAATCAACTGGCTTCCGCTCAGCTAGAGTCTTACTCAATACCTGCAAACGATTTAGTCGATCTTGATCGATCAATTCCGAAGAACCCCAGACTCCATCGAGATAGCGATCGAAATCCTGCTTAGCCAACCATCGAAGTTCTGAAAGAGAATATTTAAAGATGTTTTCCGGATCATACTTTGAATCAATAGATTTGATCGACTCTGCCAGCCATTTTCTGATAATTCTTTCCTGATACCATTTAATCTTCTCAGCCACTAGTTCCGAAAATAGTCTTCTTATAAACTTGTTTACTTCTTCTTGATAAATCTTTTGACGCCAATTCGGTTTTTGCATGATTGTATATTCGATAGAAATAATTAATTGCTCCACAATTGAAAGAGGTTCATATTCATGATTAAAAAAAGTCTTCATTTTGACTCAGTTTATATTCCCTCTATTAAATCAATAATTTATAGATTTGACAAATTCCTTCTCAAGTGATGATGTAATTGATTTAGATCATTTTGACTATCTGTTATCCCCTATGTGTCTAAAATGGATTTAAATATTTTTTTAATTTATTTTTTTCCAGATAATAACTGTTCCGTCTGTTCTATCAAATTCCAATTGTCTTATAATCCTTATAATCTCAATCTTTTTCTCTGACTCTAAATCTTTTATAATCTTATAAAAATTTTTATTATATCCCTTTCTTATACATCTTCTCTTATGAAACTTTTCATTATCAGATAAAGGTTCTGGTAATTGCCATCCAACAGGTTCTATATGAAACCCAACTACCTCATTAAATCTTTCTAATAATTTTGTAAAAACTATCTTATCCAAGTTAGGAATTTGTTCTACAGAATAACTACTATAAACAAAAACATCAGTCTTCTCAGGAATCATAGTAAAATTTGGTTCATAATAATCAAAAGGATACGACTTTAATCTACCATTAAAGTATTTTTTGCTAAAATAATCAGCTACAAATCTACCAGATTCGGCATACTCCATTAAATAAATAGGTTGTGATAAACCTGCATTAGCTAGTGTTACACCATATCTACCCCAGCCTGATCCTAAATCAATAACTAAATCAGCATTTGGTATGTATTCCGTGAATGTTTCTAAAATAATATCAGTAACCTCCTGTCTAGTTACAGGTTTACCAATATCCTTCATCATTAATTTCTCCCACAATTCTTTACAAGATATATCAGGATTCAACTTTACTATTTCTTCAAGTGTATCTAAAATACTAGCCCATCTTATATCATTATACTTCTCGTATATTAATTGCTTTCTTAACTGAATTACATCAACGTTTCTTTTTGTATTCATTGATTAATATAGATTCATTTTACAAAATTATTTATGCAATTTTGTTAAGTTACTTAAAAATAAAGTCTTTTTAATAAAGTATATAGAAGCAAATATGGTTAACATTCCTGATGATGATCTTATCTATAAAATAAATATCGATCCATCAAAGATCAATGACAAAAATATTCTGATTACAGGGGGTACAGGTAGTTTCGGTAAGAAAATGATCTCGACTCTATTAAGATGCTTTACTCCAAAAAAAGTAATTATTTATTCTAGAGATGAATACAAACAATCACTTCTTAAAACAATGTTTAATCCTGTAAAGCACCCCTGTCTTAGATTTTTTATTGGAGATGTTAGAGATCTTCAAAGAATGACAATGGCATTCAAAGGAGTAGATATTGTATTTCATACAGCTGCCCTCAAAAGAATCCAAGAATGCGAATATAACCCTCAGGAAACCATTAAAACTAATATTATAGGTACAGAAAATGTTGTTAAGGCCGCTATTGCTAATAATGTTAAGTACGTCATTGGACTTTCAACTGATAAGGCATGTGCTCCAGTAAATCTTTATGGTGCAACCAAGCTTGTCGGAGAAAAAGTAATGATTAATGGTAACATTCTTTCAGGTAACTCCTCTGAAGATTCAAATGCTACTAAATTTGCGGTTGTAAGATATGGAAATCAGCTTAATAGCAGAGGTAGTTTGGTAGAAATTTTTAAGAGATTAAAAGATACTAATCAACCATTAACTGTAACAGATGCTTCTATGACAAGGTTCACTATACTTCTTCAGGAAGCCGTAAACTTTGTACTTATGTGTTTGGATAGAATGGTAGGTGGAGAGATCTTTATCCCTAAGCTTCCAAGCTATTCGGTTGAGCAAATGGTCAGGGCTTTTGATGGACTTGAGGATTATCAAATTATTGGTACAAGAGCTGGTGAAAAATATCATGAACTTATGATCAGTAGCGACGAATCCCACATGGCATGGGAGTTTGATAACTTCTTTATCATTATTCCATCAGATGAGCTCATGGTTTTCAATATGAATTCTTATAATCTAGCTGGATTGAGCGGTACTAGAAGAGCTCAGAATTTACCATATAGTAGTGGCAATACTACGATAATTTGCGATCATAGGCTAAAACGGTTAATCCAAGCAGAAATTCAATAAATATAAATTTTAAACCCTTGAAAGTTTAAAATGAGACGATTATAATTTTGATAATTGAAAATATAAATAAAATATAAATATAAAAAAATTATATTTATATATATTGGTTTGATAATTTATTAGAAAGATGTCTGAATTTATTCAATATGGTAAGCAAACTATTGAAGAATGTGATTTGGAGGCTGTTATAGAAGTTTTCAGAGAGAACAAATATCTTACAACTGGTCCTCGTGTTGCTAAATTCGAACAAGCAGTATGTGATATGATCGGTGTTAAGTATGCTTTTGCAGTTAACAGCGGAACAGCCGCTCTTCATTGTGCTACCCGTGCAATTAGATTAAAGTCAGGCGATGAAGTTATAGTACCGGCCATTACATTTGCAGCCTCAGCTAACTGTGCTTTATTTGAAGGTGCCACTCCAGTTTTTTGTGATGTTGATCCAGAAACATTAAACATTGATATTGAAAAAGCTGAACAATTGGTTAATAAGAATACTAAAGCAATTGTTGCTGTTGATTATGCTGGTCAACCTCCAAATTATCACGATCTTAGAAAATTATGCGACAAACATGATTTGGTACTGATTGAAGATGCAGCACATTCAATTGGTCACAAAATTGATTTTGATAGTAATGGAGATTCAGTTTGTCCTGCAAGAAAATATGTAGGTAGTTATGCTGATATGACTACATACAGTTTTCATCCAGTAAAGAATATGACAACAGGTGAAGGTGGTATGATTGTTACTAATAATGATGAATATGCTAAACGAATAAAAACATTTAGAACACATGGAATTTCCACTGAACATAATGAAAGAAAGTTACATGGTTATGATATTGTAGAACTTGGATTTAATTATCGTTTAACAGATTTTCAATGTGCTTTGGGATTAAGTCAATTAAAAAGAGTTTCAACTTGGGTAGCTAGAAGACAAGAAATTGCTAAGAAATATGACCAAGCCTTTAAGAATTTGGATAATGGGGTAAGTGATTTGTTAAGACCTTTAGCTAATAAAACATCGAGTTGTCATCATATTTATGTAATTTTATTGGAACTTGAAAAATTAGATTGTGATAGAGATATAATATTTGCAGAGTTGAAAGACAAAGGAATTGGAGTTAATGTTCATTATATTCCAGTTTACTGGCTTAGCTATTATAAAGACTTTCCACATGTTAAAAGTGAAAGAGGATTATGTCCGGTTGCAGAAGATGCTTATATGAGAATGATTACTATTCCACTATTTCCGACAATGACTGAAGAACAAATCGATAAAGTTATTAATGAAGTATGTAACGTTATTTCCAACCATCGAAGATAAATTTATATTTTTTTTTTGATTTTTTTTGATTTATTTATAAATTACTATTTTGAAAATGAGCAATTCACAAAAAACAATTTGTTTGAATTTAATTGTTAAAAATGATGCAGATATTATTTTAGATCGTTTGCAAAGTGTACATAATCACATAACTGATTATGTAATAATTAATATAGGTGGTCCAAGCGATACCACTGTTCCACTAATTCAACAATATTATAATACAAATCCATTGCCTGGTCACATAATCGATTTAGAATTTGTAAATTTTGGTGAAACAAGAACTGAAGCTTTAAATTTAGCTAAAAGTTTAAGTCAATCAGAGTATATTTTGTTTATTGATCCAGATATGCAATTTATTGCTGCCCCTGGGTGTAATTTAAAATCATACTTATTTGATATAGATGATATTATAACTGATGATGATGTTAACAATTTTCTGTTTAATCATAGTGTGAGTAGTTGTATGCATTACTTATTACCCCGATTAGTTAAGAGAAATATAGAGTGTAATTTTGTTGGTGTTACACATGAGTACTTTAATATTAATGGAAATAGAATACATATTGATAGCAATAAATTTGGTATAGAAATAATTGATAATTGCGGATTAAATACTAGGAATATAAATAAATTTGAATTGGATGCACAACTTTTAGAAAAAGAATTAGAAAAGAATGATTTATCAATAAGACAAAGATCAAGATCTTTATTTTATTTAGGGAATAGTTATAGAGATTGCAAAAAATATGATTTAGCTATAGAAAATTATCAAAATGCTCTAAATTTTGATGAGTGGGATGAACAAAGGTATTTGGAAAATCTTAATATTTATAAATGCTTATGTTTTAAAAATATAAATAATTATGAAATATTAGTTGAACCTCTTTACAAGGCTATTAAAGAAATTCCAGAAAGGATTGAGGCTTATTATTATTTAATGTGTGAAACCATTGATAAAAGAATTTGCACACTTGATTTTATTAAAGTTTATGATTTGGTATTCTGTAATTTTTCAATTCAAGATTTTCCATTTGATAATAACCAATTTACATTATTTAATGAATATAATGTAATTGAACAAAAATTTCCTTATTATATGGCTTTATTTTTATATTTGAGTGATAATATAGAT
>TARA_R100001163_G_scaffold65813_1_pt1 | contig 11373 bp, 13 predicted proteins | sample TARA_R100001163 | Tara Oceans TARA_R100001163 (sample SAMEA2621285) | marine metagenome | biome: marine biome (ENVO:00000447); feature: deep chlorophyll maximum layer (ENVO:xxxxxxxx); material: "saline water (ENVO:00002010), including plankton (ENVO:xxxxxxxx)" | depth 120 m
AAACACCACAACCACTTCTGGCGGTGTGGCTGGAACCCTTGCCGGTACGATTGCAACTGATGGTGCAATGACCATTACTGCTGGTGGCGCTGGAACCACCGCAACAGGTCAAGTGGTTCTCAGCCTTGAAGTGGACTGATGCGTTGGCTTTTGCTGCTGTTGTTATCCGCTCCAGCAACAGCAGCACCTGTCATCCCTAGCTTTACTCAGGGCACGATGACGTCCCACACGGAAACGACCAGCAAAGTTACCGAAACAATCGTCAGTGAGAACTATTCCACTGGCTTTGAATACAGCGCTAGCGGGGTAAACGTAGCCCCGGACTCTGCAATTAACCCTGTCTCCAATACAACGGTCAACGGATGGACCTCTTTAGGAGCACGACCAAATTGGTCAATCGTCAAACCTGGAGAAGCTTTTCAGTTCGTCGAAAGCCTGAAAGGACCAGGCTTATCAAACATAACGACCATTCAACGCACCACCGAAATAACAAGCGTTACCGATACGGTTTCCTCCTTCTCGGAATAATTGCTACTGCTCCAGTCAACGCACAAGACGTTGGCGGTATTTCCGCAACTGCATCTCCAACTGCCACATCATCTGGGTCGGTAAGTAATCAGGCCGTGCAAATTTTGCAAGGCACAGCCATCACCAACACCTACGGCGGCAGCATTCAGTGTCAAGGTCCAACGCTGACGGTTACTCCGTATCTAAATCGCACTAAGTCTTGGGGCTTTCCTTATGAGTACAGCTATCAAGACCCGGTCTATGACCTTGCCGATTTAAACGACGATGGTCTTTTAGATAATCCAGGAGATGTTTTGTTTTTTAAGGACACCAGAACTGGTCAGAAGGATAACCACAACTGGAATTTTGGCCTTTCTGTTCAAGCAACCATCCCATTAGATGGTGGCTTGCAAGAGCGTTGTAAAGCTGCTGTTGATACCCAACTTGCGCTCCAACAACAACACCTGGCCAACAAACGGCTTGACTTTGAGATTTCGCGCTTAAAACACTGTGGCGAACTTAAGCTCAAGGGCATTAGGTTTAAAAAAGGTTCACCCTATGAGAAGGTCTGTGCTGATGTCATCATTCATTCGCCGACGCCCCACACGCATCTCATCCCCTCAACGACCTCTGAAGCGCACGTCGGGCGCTAACACCTTTTGGAATTGGCTGGCGGCCCAAAGCTTTCTGCAGTTTTTGAGCGGTCTTTTTGATGACCGGTCGAATTAACTTCAACAAAAATGGTGTGCACAGTCCAGCTGTGACACCTATTACCGATGATGCTGCAACTGTTGTTGCCTGCGGAACCGTTGGTAACGCCTCAATAACCTGCTGAGGCAATGATTTTGGCTCTTGTTCTGACTCTATTGGTGATGCTGGCGTTGCTGGTTTCTCTTGTATGGGCAGTTTGATTTCGGGAGGCTTAGCTGCTGGTGGTTCTTTAGGCTTTGGCTTTGGTGGAACGATCTTCTGCGGCTCAACTTCAGGCTCCATATCTATTGGATTGAAGTGAGGCAGCTCAATTACTGGCACGCCAATTTCTAACGTGACAGGTGGCGCTTGCGGGATTGCTACCTGTGGCAGGTCGACAGAAGCATTAATCTCAGGCACAACAATCTCTCGAATCTCCATGCGGTTCACAGCAGGTCAGCTTTTGATTGAAGCTACCAAGCACAGAGAAGGACCGCCGCTGGTTTATGTCTGCAGATCCGGCAAATCTTCAATGCTGTTTACCGAGACCGAAAAACTACTTAAGTTTGTGCGCTGGCCTAAGTCAACGCCGACAGGCAAAGAACTGCGTGAATGGCTCAACCACTGCGGCGCTCCAGAAGTGGAGCCGCAAGCCTTAACTAAATTGGTGACCTGATCGCAGGGCCTGTTTCCGTTGGCAACTTTGGCATCTCAGGAATCTCCGGTACAGGCACCTGATCTAAAACTGTTTTGGTCAGCTCAGTCTTCAGATCGCTGATGTATTTCTTGGTCAACGATGGAATGCGTGAATAGAACACCACCGTTCCAGCAACTAGCGCTCCTGACATCACAAAGGATGCCAACGCCATGACGTTGAAAAGCTTTTGCATGAGGCTTCAAACGCACTCTTCTATGGTACGGCGTTCGTAGTAACGCTTTAGCTCCTCGCATTCGTAGGCTTTGCCGTGTTGGCCAAAGTTATGGAAAACCATCGCTCGTGCATTTTCATAACGAATCGCAGTCGGCAAAAGCTCTGTAGGGACTCGGGTCCCAGGCGGTGAAGATTTGCTGCCGTTGAGTTGAACGCTCATGAGCAAAGCCCTGAAAAAAATGCCCCTTTCCTGTGTGAGGGGAAGAAGGGGCATGTGCCTCTCTGCAGACCTGTTCTAGCTCAGAAAGCGTACTTTGCGCCAACCTTCAGGCCGTAGCCAGCATCTACATCTTCAAATTTGGCGACAGAAACCTCGCCGTAAATATCGAAGGATTCAGACACAGGCGCTCCAATGCCCATCTTGCCTGAGAAACCCAGCTCAGCATCACCACCATCAGGCTGGGCATAAGCAGGACCGCCTTGAATGTAAAGGCCACCTTTTTCCCAGCCCACATGGCCTTCAAAAATTGATCCGGTGAAATCTGAACCAGACCAACCAGCATTGAACTCAGGGTTTAGGTAGAGACCTTCGGCTTGAGCAGGAGATGCCAGCGCAGCACCCGCAATAACGACGGCACCACTCGCAATGAGATGTTTGAACATGAGGAGCAAAATTACTTACCTTGGCCACGGTATCGTTTCTTGCCCTTTTTGGGGCGGGAGTGTTGGCCATTTCCCTGTGTGGTTCGTTTGGGTTTACCGACAACAAATGTTTGCCCGTTAAGCGACTTAGCCATCAGCCAATAAATTGCTGATACTTCTGAGCAAGACCAGTAAACAGACCGTGCATCTCGTGATCACGCTTGTCGCGGCCATCATAGAAGTACAGCTCTTCAAGCCACTTTTGGCGATTAGACATCGCCTCTACGTCTTCCGCTCCAGGGTTAGCAGCGATCATCGGGTCAGGTCGTTTCATGAAGCAAACACTCGCTTGGGTTGTTCGGGCGTGACTTCAAACGCGTCCCAGCCCTCAGGCAGCGCACCTATGAAATTCACATGAAATCCCGCCATTGCAGTTGGTAGCTTGACGATTTTATCTATATCCTCATCGTCATAAACAGCATCGTTGTTATAGAGCGTTCCAATCACATCAATGGCGCGATTTGAGGTGTACGCCTGTAGCACTTCGTACTCAACACCCTCTTCGCCAATAACAGTGATGTAAAAACCAGCAGCTTTTGCAGCGGCGATCCATTCAGCCTCATCAGCAAACCGGAAGTAGCGACAAGACGTGTTCAGTAACTCTTCAGTCATAATTAGGAAGTAATTGACCGCAATGTTGCGTCAACCAAACGCGTTGGGAAATAAGCCAGGCGTTTGATATGACCATGAATCTGCTCAGCACTGTTGTACCAGTTGCCAATACTCATTTGATGGACAGTTGGCGGAGTGGCTGAGGTGTCCTGTACTACTGCGGCTCCACCCACTGAAAGCGCGTAGTCGTTAGTGGCATATGCAAAAGCAGACTTAGGGAATACTGCAGAAGAAATGTCCACTTGATTTACGCCAGCATTTTTCTGAAATGCTGTGACATTGGTTGATGCAAACAAAAGTTCATGTCTGTTTGATTCTGTTCCATCGTTAAATCCAGCTATACGAACACCGTTGCCAGTTGCATCCGCAAATAACGTCCCTTGACTCTGACTATAAAAATCCCCAAACTCAAGTCCTATGCCTGTCAAAGAATCACCTGATTGTGTAATTAATTGATCACTGTTCTGCGCAAGCAAAGAAGTAAAACCGTCGATCTGAGCAACGTCAGCCGCACGGGTAACGGTAGAACCTGCCGTAGGAATGTAAGAACTCAAAGTAGAAGCTTCTTCTAATTGCAAGCCCCATACGTCGATAACCGCCCCATTCCAAGACTCAGGGCTCAGCGTGTTGTGATTGCCTAAGTGGACGTTCATATTGGCTGGTGTCACCACTGCTGAAAATCTCTGCCATTCTCCAGTCACCGTGAACGTGGCAACTCTTGACGCACTTGGAGCCCCCCAAGAAAGAAACAAATCTTTCGTACTACCATCGTTAGTTTTTAAGTATCCAGACCACACATAGGTGCCGTTGTAAAGCCCTTGATAAATAATAGTCCAAGTGTTTCGAGTTACTCCAAATGTGACCGTATCTGCTGTAGTGGTGCCATCAGGCGCAACTACATTATCTGTCACAATAGAAACAATATTACTCTTGCTAGCACTAGAGGCATCTTCACTGTTTAACCATTCATTCGTTCTAGCTTCTTCAATCAACAGACCTAAACTTTCACCTGTTGCAGAATTATGGTCAAAGCGAGGCGCAGCAGATGACGCGGATTGAACTAGCCGATCCGCACCAACAAATGTTGCAGTGCTTGCACGGGAGAAATCTATAAAATTTGTGCCTGTAATGCGATCTTTTAATGTCTTTTTTCTGGCAAATAAAAGGTCTAAACTTGCAGCTTTAAATGTACCAAGACCATCAGCGCCGCCTGAGATGCTTTCGCGCAGGCCATTATTCAGCCCGTTATTCAGGCTAGTACGCAAGCTGACAGTCATGCTTCAGAGGGCTCCAACAACTGTTGCAACGGTAGGCGAACCACCGCTAATACTCACCAAACGCAACCGCACGTATTCCACAGGTGTACCGCTCAAGGAATGAATGGTAGTCCCGTTGGCAGTGATTGTCGTGTCTAGAGCCTCTTCGTCCAAGTTTGCAAAATTGGTGTTATCAAGGCTGCCCTCGAAACGCAAAATCACATTGGTGCTGATGCTGCTTACGGTCACCTGGAACGAAACCGCCTGAGCGTTAACTTTGATCGAATTGGTTGTGCCTGCTGATGTCAGGCTGGTTAGCGCTGCAGTCGTGAACGGATAAAGGGCCATGACAGCAACTAAGCAGGCTAAATCTGTGTTTTTAGTTTAGCAAGCCTTACCAAGGCGTTCCAGTGCCGGTAACAGGAGTGCGCTGCTGGTCAATTTGCCCCTGGAGCGCGGCTTCAATCTCAGCAACTTGTTCCGCACCGCCAAGCTTGTCTTTTGCCCATTCAACACAAGTTGCCTCAGTTAGATCTGCATAGGGGATGATGGTGCTGCCCTCAGCAGGTGCATCAAGGTTGACGCTGCCATACGCACCAGCTGAGTAGGTGCCATCATTTGCGTTTACTGAGTAGTAAACGACAGAAACGATGCCGTCAGCAACAGTACGTTCCAGTGTATTGACGGTCCAAGTAAACGTGGTGGTTGGGGTAGACATTGGGAGTGCCGTAATGAAACAAGCTTAAACGTGAACAGATTGATCAGCTAGTAAATACCAACTGCTCACCGCTTAGCTGTTCAAGCAAGCGAACTGCCTTCAACATGTCCACATTAATGCGTTTGCCGTCTTTTTCAGAGTAATAGCTCCATGCCATATCCTCTGAAGGGCCTTCGGGAATCAAGTCAAAGTTGTGCGGCGAAAGCGTTGTAACATTGCCAGCTTCGTCCCGAACTTTTAGCTCAGAGCTGCTGCTGACATCCTGCGCATAAAGCTTGATTCCATTGGTGGCGCTAGCCGAAGGAGCTGTGCCGTTAAAAATATTTAAGGCACCCTCCTCATCAATTCTCATCCGCTCAGCGTCACCGGAGGTGACAAACCGTAAAATCCTTGGCTCAGTGCCACCAGTAGTACCACCGCCAAAACGGATCATGTGTCCGTTTGCATCTGCGGCAGGAACAAGTCTCAGCTCGCCTTTGTTATCTACTGTAAGACTTAAATTTGCTGATGCGGTGCCTTCAACGGTTAGTTTTTGCGAGGGATTTGCCGTGCCAATACCTACGTCCCCGGTGGAAGTAATGCGCACTTTTTCTGAACTGTTAGTCCAGAACCGCATACTAGTACCAGAGTTATCGTATCTAATCTGTCCAGATGAAGCGGTGCCGGCATCACCAAACAACAGCCCAGCGGTGTGAGTAGCAGAAGAACCAGCCCTAATATTAATAAAAGTGTTTTCTGATCCACCAAGAGCATCAAGCAACTGCCCGGGATTTGACGTGCCAATGCCCACTCTTCCGGCGGAAGTAACAAACAATCTGCCCGTTCCATCAGTCGTAAAACCGAGCTTGTTCGCGGCAAGAAGATACATCCCCGTATTAGGGTCACTATCAAATGCAAATGCTGGAGCGCTTGCAGACCCAGTCCCGGCATTTTCAAGTAAGTCCGCAATCGTCACCTTTTTGGTGGCGTCTGCAGCAACATCTACAATTGGCAGCACGTCTGTGCTTACGGGATCGGTGAGCGCCGTAAGCTCTGTGATTTTGACGTTAGCCATGAGGTTACCTGCTGTAGCTTGACTTTAGCGCCAGCATGCGATATGTCGCAAGTCAGATGGAAAGCGCTGATACATCAACCGCCTTCCAAAGCAGTGACACGCGCCAACAAGTCTGCGTTCTGAGTTTCCAGCGTTTCAACTTTAGCAATAGCCTCTTGCAAAGCCTTCGTAAGCACAGAAACGATGGCATCTATGTTCAACGACTGAACCTCGTTTTCTGCATCTTTTGCGCCCTCACAGCCGCTCGGGATAACCTCCCCAACCTCGTGTGCAATAAAACCTTCTCTGACAACATCTTCCTCTTGGAATAGCTCGCCAAACGCAGCACGCTTAAATGTAACTGGGCGAAGCAGCTTGACCTTGTTAATGCCAGACGCAGTCTGCGTAGCTATTTCACGTTTGGTGCGATAGTCAGAGGTTAGGGTTACATTACCGACTTTAGAATTACTAACCCAAGCCTCCAAAACGCTTCCTGTCCAGTAATAATTAAATCTAAACCCATGAGTGGATCCGCCTGTGCCCTGAAGCCCTGCATATCCTTTGGCCAAAATAATGCCTCTTTCTGTAGCAGCATCAACAGCAGGGAAAAGATTTGTATATAAAGCTCCGTTGGCGGTAATCCTGAAAGCCTCCGTCAAAGCTGTATCTGTGCTGGCATTTCTGGTCTGGAAACTAATATTTCCAATAGTGTTATTGCTTCCGTCAGCTAAAGAACCTCTAATTGCTGCAAAACCGATGCTGCCTGCCGTATCGCCTTGACTGTTTGCAAATGCAACTCCGCCTCCTGAGCCTGTGGCGGTGCCATCTGAACTTAGACGGAATATATCGTCTGCATTTCCACTATCACTTATTGCCCCTGTTTGACCAGCTCCCCTGAGGTGCAGTTTGGATTTAACAGGCGCTGCAATTCCAACGCCTATTGCGTCTGCACTCGCATCAACCGTAAATAAATTACCATCAGCGTCACCCTCAATCCTAAAATCATAACTTGCCCCGCTGTCATTAAAAACAACTTCAGACGCTCCAAACTCAACGCGCTCAACGCCAGCAGTGGTAATGCCAAGTTGATTTGCTGCGGGGCTGAAGAGACCAGTATCAACGTCATCCGTAAAAGCCAAGCCAGGGGCAGACGCTGTTCCATCCTCAAGCAACATCGTTCCGTCAAGCTCGCGCAGCGTTATCCATGCGTTGTTTGCACTGTTGCGAATCTTGAGTAGATTATTTGACGTGTCTGCCCACCATTGATAAGCGTAGGTGGTGGATGGCGCAGAAGAATTGCTGTTATTGCTAACAATCGCCGCAAGGGCGTTATTCAAATCAGAACGGACTGCCGCGCCAGATCCATTGGCGATCACATAGTCATGAGTGGCCATCGCCTAGCTTGCTGCGGACAACATTGTTCGTATCTTAGACCCCCTTGCCATAGCCCACTGCGTTGAAGGTAAAATTGCGGTTTACGTTGTTATTGCTTGAGTCCAGCACGTCAACGCTAAAGCCTGTGCCGCTCACACTGCTGACGTTTACTCGTTCGCCAGCACCAAGGTTTTGAACCGTAATGCCAATACTTGGCAAGTAAGCGTTTACGCCGCCAAGTGCCGCAGTGCCAGTAAAAAAGGGTTTGTCGAACGTTACCGACTTAGTGCTAGTGCCTGAGGCAATCACAGCGTTACTAAACTCTTGCCTGACTTGAAAAGTCGCGTCAAAACCGAGCACACTCACCGCAATATTCTGACCAGGGTCTGAGCTAGTCAACTCAGTTTTAAATTGAAACGCACGTGCTAAAAACGTACCATTTGCAAATTCTTTCCATGCACTATATGTTGGCGATCCAGATGGGTTATCAGTAGTGCTTCGCATATAAAGCTTGGCGTTGACACCATCGGCTTGACCGCCGTCAAAGTCGGCCCAATCATCAACCAATCCAACGCGTGCATCGATAAGCTGATCAGGAAAATACGCCGCGGTGATAAATTTCCTTTTAAGGTCAAGAGCAAAGGAACCACCTAAATCAAGAGTGCTATCAAACTGGTACTCTGCAGAGGGCGAAATCTCTCCAGAATCATCTAGCGAAACAATTGCATCAAAATCTGCTACGTCATCTATCTTTCCTGCTAAGTCAATCGTCAAGGCGTCAAGCGTAGAGTCATAGAAACAATCGGTAAAAGTTCCGTTGAACACCGGAGACGTTTGGTCTTCTCGCTGTGCTTTAACAAGTAGCGGCCCCAAGGTGTCAGGGAGGTCAACCAGCACACTTGTCGCATTGACGCTCTTATTGCCTGTGTCATCTTCAAACTTGACAAGAATTTCACCCTCCAACAAAGGCACAATCGCCTCAGTAGAGTTGCCAGGAACAGCAGGAATCAAGTCAACAGAGTCAGGCCATGTTCCCGTTCCATCAGTTTCACCAGCGTGCCTAATGTGAACAAGGCCGTTGGTTTTAACATCTAAGTCAACGGTTTGATTCCATTTCAATCGTGCGGTATTAGCACTTAACACCTCAAGGAACAATTCCTGAACATCTCCTGGAGGAGCTGTTTTGCCAACGATGTTAAATGTTGCAGTCGCTGTTTCGCTTACTACTCCGACAAAACTAACAGCGTTAACTTGTACCTCAAGTACACCAATTTTAAGGGTTAAAAGTGTTAGGTTCGGAGCGTCAGTTTCGACTTCAGTAAAGTTGTCGTCGTCAAGTCTATACCTGACTTCAAAGTGATCAAAATTCTTTCCATCATGCTGCCAACTCAAGTCAAGACCTGTGTGAATCGTTAGGCCCTCTTCGTATAGATATTCCGTACCAGTGACACCTTCTGGCGCGTTAGGCGGATCAGTGAGCGTGGTGATCTTTCTTGTTGTCAGCTCAAGGTTTTGCTCAACCGCGTCATAGATGCTGGCGTTATAGGCAGCTGCACTGACGCCGTAAATGCCATCTCCTGCTTCAGCAACGGAAAGAACACGGAATTGCTGCGATTGGATATCATCGTTTTGAAACAGGAAAACAGATCCAGCTGCAGGTGCCTCGCTGAACGCAGTGGCTACGTTAATTTGAGCAGTGTCACCAACGATTGCAATGCTTGAAACGGTGCGCTGCTCTACAAGGCCAGTCGACAAGAGCACCGACAACAACGGATTATTTACAGCGAGTGCAGCCGTTAAATCAGTGCTGCTATCGGTTGTGACCTGAGTTGTCGTTGCAGACTTAACGCGGCCAGATCGACGTTTTGTTGACTTTACAGGGTCGGCAATGTCAACGACCATGCCGGGGCGCAGAACAATTCCGCTTTCGATAGCAACGCTAAAATTGCATACTTCAGACAATGTCTGCTCAGATAAAAGCGTCCACTTGCCGATACGATGCGCCTGCCCTTGGCTGTAACAGCCAATCGCCTTAATGTCTTTTTTGATAATGCCAAACTTAGCTACGGCAGCAGAATCTTCAACATATTCATACTGAACATCGCCAAACGTGTCGTAAGACTGCCAAGCCACAACAACTACGGTGTGCCGAGTTTTTTGTGAAGTACCTTGATATTCAAAGATGCCACCAACAACGTTGCTAGGTCCAAGTAAATATTGTGAATCTGTTGGCCTGTCCTGCAGTAGCTGCAACGTTCCAACACCGTAATAAGCAATGCCACGGAAAATTGCCGTCATCTGCTGGATGACGTTGTAAACCTCATCCCTGCTGTTGATCAGTATGTTGCAGCTGAATCGTGGCTCGAAGGTAGTGCTGCCTACACCGTCCGGCACAAGCTCGTTGCAATATTGACTGATTGCGTAAAAGTCAAACACATCAAGTGAGGATTTTGGTATTCCCGCTCCATACCTTTCAGAAGTCAGAAGATCGTAAAGTATCCACGCAGGATCGCTCGTCCAGGTTGCAGCCTTTAACGAGCCGTCAAAAATGCCTGAGTATGTAAGCATTCCAAGAGGATTAGCGCTTACAGTTGCATTGCTTGGAATTTGTACTTTGATTCCACGAATTAGATACTTGCGAGACGGAATACTGCTGAACTGACGCGAACTAATCCGCAGAGCATGTAAAGCTGAGTTGGGATAACGCAACTTTTCATCAACAATTTCAGTGAAGCTTTGGAAAATTGTAGTGCTGGCTCTATTGCTATCTGCTGCGTCGTCTTTACTAAGGCGCGAAAATTTAATGTCTACCGGGAAAGCGCCGTCAAGATCAACAATATACTCTTTTTGGTATTTGCTGCTGCTTTTGCCTCTTATTTTGTCATCAAAGAGAGTTACAAAACCACCTCCATTGTACTGGACTTCAATAGCAACTCTTGCCTTATGTCCCACGATATCGCCATCGTCTTTAATTTTTTGCAAAGACGGGATAGTCAGAGTTAGCCGAACACGATCGACGTTGCTATTAGAGATAGTTACAGTATGTGGATTATTTTCTGTAAGAGTAATGTTTACTGGAGTTTCTGATTCCGCAGCAGGAAAGCCGGGAATCAGCAATTGGTCTTGCGTTCCAAGGCGAACTTGTTGCCTATATCCCTTAAATTGTGCAAGTGGAGTGTCGTTTAAGCGTACTTCTTCAATTGCCTCAATTTCTCCTTCGCTAATCAAATCAAGAACGCTGGCAAATTGTTTTGACGCAAGGGTGTCATCATCCACGGTTGGCTGACTGCTGCCAGCACCGCCAGCTTTGCCGCCTCCACCAGCGCCTTGAATGAAATACTTGTTTTCGCTCATTGCCCTGTTACTCATCGTTGGTCAACATCAAGGCCACTAGAAATAACCGCCGATCCAACCCAAACACGACCATAGGCTATTGGTACGGGCAAACCCTGCCGACTTGTATTAACTACGTTTGAAATGCTGAATGACTCAAGCTGCACTGCCTCGTCAAGCGTGCTGTCAAGATCAGGCTGCGGTGAAATTGCTTGAGCGATTCCATAAAGAGTCAAGGAAGCGCCAACTTGGAGTAGTGCGATAGATCCAACAGCAG
>TARA_R100001163_G_scaffold42468_1_pt1 | contig 11316 bp, 16 predicted proteins | sample TARA_R100001163 | Tara Oceans TARA_R100001163 (sample SAMEA2621285) | marine metagenome | biome: marine biome (ENVO:00000447); feature: deep chlorophyll maximum layer (ENVO:xxxxxxxx); material: "saline water (ENVO:00002010), including plankton (ENVO:xxxxxxxx)" | depth 120 m
GTCCAGTAATCGAAGTAAGCCTCGAACTCTATTTCCATGCCGGGTAGGTTGAGGGAAGTTTGAATCTTGGTGTTTAGTTTATCCACAAGGTCATCGACCTCATTGAAAGGACATTGCACATACCCGGAATCGGTATGACCAGCAAGAGCCTTGTAACCTAAAACCTCACTTTCTGACAATAGCATGTTTATGCATTTTCTCCCATAGTGTGTGATTGTGGCACCAATGTCTGGGTCTATCCACCCACCACCCACAGCCTTCTGTGAGACATATCCGTAGCAGGCGTTACTGTTAACCTTCACAGCTAATTGCAACATGTTGTACTTGAACTTAGTATCTTCATCTTCAGCTTCATTCATTTTACGCTTGTACTTCTTTCTCAAGTCCATCATCTCACTAATGAGCGATGGTAAAACACCTGTTTTCTCTTGATTCCAGTGAGTCCCATTCTCTACTGTCCTGATATTACTACCGCTTTTGCTCTCTTTGGTGGTGATGCATAGGTTGGTATCTACGATAATCTGAGGGTACATAGCGGCAAAGTCAATACATGCAACGCCCGCCCATCTACCGGCTTTAGGTTCAGGCACATGCGCTGCTGTCATTTCCTCTCTTTTCCTATTGAATAATGATGGGCCCTTCAAGTCAGTCCTCCTGCCTATCAGCCCTCGAATGTAATTGGATACGTTATGTGTTGATTGGAATCGCACACCACAGAACTTCTGCATGGTGGTAAAGAAGGGAATTGCATTTACCTTCTCCGTGCATCTTCTGAGGAGAGTGGTATCACGTACACAGTAATCTACGAACTCATCAAAGTTCTCAACCCACCATGTGCGGACGTCCGCATCCATCTTCTCTCCCTGTTCTCCAAACTCCTCTGTGAGTTTGAGGTCTGTAGCTATGTCAGCAAGTTTACGGCTCTTGAACTGACCATTGCCACTCTTCTGCCATAGTGACTCAAGCCCAGTGCCTGTACCCCACCTAGCAGCAGTATCGAAGCACAACCTACCTAGAATGGGTTGTGCTGTTTCTTTGTATCCGTCCTTCCTTGGTCGGATGACTTCCCCTATCGGACTCAGTCTATCTGCCTTAGTACCGAGTCTGCGAATCAATTGGGGCAAGTCAGCCCACATGATTGCGTGAGCGATAAGCATGTCAGGGTCACACTTGTCTAAGTGCTGTAAGAAGGCCTCATGCATGTCATCTTCATTTGTGTGCATGTAGAGCATGTACCCACCCTCTCTATCGATGAAATCAATAGTCTCATCTTCATTGTCCTGATTCCAAGCAAACACCACGGGGTATTCAGCATGAGTGTCGTCTATCGCTATCATAGTGGTGGCACCCTCACATGGCTCATTGGGTTGCCACTCCATATCAAAATACCATATCCTTGGCTCTAGAAGTGGGTAGTCCCTGCTGTCTGGATACCTGTGTTTTAGCCATTGGTCTGGATATGATATGTCGGCTTCGTATGTTCTCAACTCATCTTTGATTTCCCAAAGATGTGATGGGTTGCTTACTTCTAACTTGAACAGAGTGTTTCCGTCGTTGCCCACTGCCTTGACGTCTCTATGGAACAGAGCACCGGGATATCTCGCTGATACTCTAGCTAGTCTTCTTTCTGGTGTGTAATCAGGCACCCAGCAGTGTGGGGCGATGTACTCGGGATGCTCAGGGCTCAACGTGCTTATCTTCAGACCATCTGTCGTATTCCTTGTCCTCACATACAGATGTGGCTTACTGAAACCATCCCAGCCGTCTGGATAGAAGTAGTCTACAATCATCAAATCACTCCTGTTGGTCAATGATGATTAGTAGTCTTTCTTCGTTACTGCCCTCTTGCTCCACAACCAATCCGGTTGCTTGGCCGAAGTGCACCTTAGCTGGTGATGGAGACACCAGACCTAGACAAGGCATCAACCATGGACCGAAGTTTGAGTAAACGGAATGAACAGGCCCTTCACTATCATCAAGTGTGCTTGTGGCGAATATCTTGACATCGTGCTCTTTGCCTACTGCCACTGATATCTCACCAGCATCTGCGTTGGCTGTTATCTTGAAGTCCGAGTTATTCGCTATCAATCTCTTTAGTGAGGAGATGCTATTGAAGTCCTTAAGGTTAGTAATACCATGCACATCATAATTGTCAACACCAAAGGAACGCCAGTTATCGGCTTCCGCATTTTTTACCAGCTTGTCGAAGTTAGGTAACATCTGTGTGCTTTTGCAATCAGTTATTGGTAAGTTCATCTTCAAGTTACCACATGAGACATACAGTGTCTTTCCGTTTGACATCTGCTTCAATTTAACCTGCCCCTTGCACTTCTTGACGAATGCCACTAACTTATCCAAGTTAGAGATGACAATCGAGCCTGCCTTATCTATTCCAGACGACAGAGTCTTCTTCACCCTAAGATAGTGAGTCTGATAACCCACAGCGTAAGTCATGATTTGTGTATCCTCACTCAGGTCTAGTCTGAGGTCATTGATATTCTGGGGGAACTGACCTATGTGGTTTAGTAGCTCATCCTTATCTAGAACTAACGTAGGCATCTCTACCACTCCAATTGATGTTCTGTATCACCATTGGAATCCACGACTAGGTCGTATGTCACATAACCCGTCTCCCCACACACGTCACATGTCACCTCAAAGCATACGAATGCGCTCTCTTTGTCTGTGACTATTTCTTCCAGTTTCACAATGGTAAATCCGTCTTCATGATTACAATTGATATTACCATCGAGATAATCGTGGTCGGCTGCTGTCATCCCCGGTGGATAGTTGTCTCTCATCTAATCACCTAGAGGTTCTGTAGTTCAGGCAGGCCGAACCACGTTGGCTTCTTGCCCTGCTCAGTTCTCAGTATGACATTCTTCTGACCCTGTAGGGCAGCATCGGTCTTACTCTTCTCAAATGTGGCTGTAAACTCGGATAGAGTCAAATTACCATCATCATCGTAGGTATCGTTCCTCTCACACTGTATGATTTGATACAGGTAGTTGTTGCTCGCCTTTTCCCAAGCAGGTCGCCATTGAGCGTTAGATTCATTGTTACTGCTGTAGTTCGTCATCTTGAGATGTGTCTCCCAGAACACCCTTACGCCCCTCTTAACCAGACCTCTGCACAGTGCAGTCATCTGATGGAAACGTGTGGTCCTAATAGCCCAGTCCCACTGGTATTCTACCCTTCTGCCAGTGCCAGCGCCTCTGTTGTCAGCGGCATCGATACCATCCTTAGCTAGACCAAGGTCAGCGATACGCATACAGTTAGTTGCTACGCTGTCCCATAGGTCTACCCCAGTAACAAGAACGCCCCAGTACTGGTCGTGCTCGCTCAAAGTGTATTGTAGGATTGACATAACCCTATCGTGTGTTGCAGGGTAATCGTATGCGGTCCTGTCACCAGTCTGCATAACCCAAGGGTCCCAGCACCTGATGCTCTTGTTGTTAGGATAAAACGCAGACTTAGTTGCAGCACCTCCACCATCGAAGTCAAGCACTGCGAGATGCTTAGGCTCCTCAGTCTCATCACAATACTTCTGGAAGAAGTCAAGCACGATTCCAGACTTACCTGTATTCTCATGTCCTATGATACCCATGAAGATGTGAGTCTTTGGGCCACCTTGATTCTGTAGCTCCTCAAACTCTGCTCTAAGTGCAGCGAATGCACCAGAGTCAGTTCTCTTAGTGACAGGAGTGGAGGCCAATTCCTCAGCCTCCTCCTCCTTCACTTGTATCTCCTTGGCTTTACCAAAGCCAGCCATCACGACTCCCTTCCTTGTGTCTCCCCGTCTTGTGCTGCTTGTTGCGTCAAGTTCAGTTCGTTCATATCTCGTTGTAACTGGGCTGAAGCATTGATAACTGTGTTTGCAAAGTTCTCCATGAGTCTTATGGAGACAAGCCTGTTGTTAGACTGAGCCTGAACTGCTTTCGCTTGCTCAAGAAGCTCATTGTAGGCTGCGTTCAACGCTTCGTTCCTCTGTACGGTTTCTGTTAGTTCTTCTTCCAATTGTTTCTTTGTTTTCTTATCTGTCATATTACCACCTCACATAAATTGCTCAGAGCCAGTGTTACCACCGCGCTGTCCCCTTCTGGAACGGCGAGCGCTTGCATACACTCCCATTGCCTTGATGTTTGGAATCATTTCTCCGTCTCTGGAGGACATAGCTAGTCGTCCGCAGACAAGCACAGGGCTTCTCTCTGCGTATGGCCATCTCTCTCCATCGTCCTCTTCAAATGTGAATGGGTGAGTAAGGTTGTTGCACGCACCTGATATCCAACAGGTTACATCACTTCCAATACCAGTTCCATTCATGTTCTGTAGTCTGGATGATGTTAGTGAAAGGGAGTAAGACATACCAGTCTCATCGTATTCACTCTCTCGTCCTTCAGGTTGCATTCTGTTAACGACTCCCTTGGTTATCACTATAGGACCAATCTTACCTTGTCTACCATCAGAGCCTTCAAACGTCCTGACATTTGCTGTATATGCCTCTGGTAGAGCATCTAACTCTACAAACATCTCACCCACAAAGTCTTCCCTCGTCCACAGTGTGAATGGATTCAAGAATTTCTTGACATCGTCTTCAACGAATTCGTTCGTGTACTCAACGTTATTCCAGAAGCTCATGTTAGTATTCAGTATGTCCTTGAACCTCTCGTCTGTTGTTGTGGGCATCCTTACCTGTATCTTACATGGTACACCGATACGAACCTCATGGTCCTTGTTGTCATCAGTGCAATCTATTCTCCATAGTAGGATGTCATTCGTGAACTCGTTTATCTCGTTACCCAAGAAGTAGTAATGCCTCCCAACGCTTGAATGTGGGTAAGGCCTACCTGCCTTGCTGAGAAGACAGATGTAATCATTACCGGCCTTGAATCCCATTGATGGGATATTCTCAACTGACTCATTAGTCTCGACAACACCGTTCACTGTGTTAATGACCCAAGTGTCGCCTTCCTTCATGTAATGGCCGACTTGTCCGCTACCTAGTGCCTCGTTGCTGTTTTCACTCCACATCTTTGCTCTGTAACGTACTATGTTGGCTCTTCTATCAGTGGACTTTGGGTCTACACCAACGAATGTGCCTACAAATGTGGTTGTGTCTGCACCGCCACCGCTGACACTGCTTCTCCTATCCATGATGATGAAGGACTCTGCCCAATCTATCAGCAGGTCCTCGCTCTCAGCGGCCCAGTCATCACATGAGTGCTCATTCAACAAATGTTTGATGAATGCCTCTTGCACCTTTTCTAGTGACTCACCTGTTCTATCAGCTTGCATACTGAGTCTTTCAACGACTTCAGCAGGCCACTCGTCTATCTTTCTCTCTTTCTTAAATGGATTATTCTCTTCAGTCATATTCCTTCCTCCTCAAGTATTCTCTTGATGACTGCCGTTAGGTCTTTCATCGTGATATTCAGGTTGGCAATCTGTACCTCAATACCTACGAGTCCACCTTTTACAGTGGACGCTGCTTCTTCTATGTCTATCGCTCTTATTTCGCTCATATTTTCTCACTTTCCGTTTTCATTTTTGCCACCATATAATCTAGGTAGGAATAGTCATCTCCGCTCCATGTGTGCTTGTGTGTAAGCACGTCGCCATACACAGCCATCACGGTCCACAGGACTGCATCATCAGTGTCTTTGAAATGTCTGCGTATGTTTCTGTAGAACCCGCTTAAGATGTGCGGTAGGGGTGTGCCAGCGTCAAGAAGCGCATGAAGGTTATGGCGCAGTTGCTGCCATTTATTCGTTAAAGCAAGCTCTGCGTTATCTTGCGATGTCATTGAGTCTAGTAAGTCGAGCCTGTCTTGTAAGTCGTGCAGATTCATTCCATCAAGAAACATCACACACGCTCTCATGTCACCATTCATTAGCTCCACTAACTTTGATAGCATGGATGGTAACTCAAACCATCTTGCGTGCCACTCTCTATCTAATACAGATATTAGCCTCTCAGACCCAGCGTCTGGTGAGACTGGTTTGAAAGCGTACACCTTACACCTTGATTTAATTGCAGGCCTTATTTTTTCTAAGTCATTACAAGTTAGAATCAACATTGCATTGTTGCTGTACTTTTCTATAATCTGACGCATGGCGTCTTGGGCAGCGGGGGTTAGTCCATCTGCTTCATCCAGTAGGACGACTTTTCTTTCAGGTCCTATTGACTTTGCTCTCATAGCAAACTTGAGTTCGTTTCTAATGAAGTCTATTCCTCTATCGTCACTTGCATTCGTCTCTATGAAGTTCATCGCATTGTAGTGCTGGCCAAGCATAGTGCTGGCTACTACTGTTGCGGCGCTTGTCTTTCCAATACCCGGAGGACCATGAAAGAGCAGTGCTTGAGGATAGGAGCCGTCTTGCTCCCAAGACTCAACATCTTTCACTAATCTATCTAGTCCCACAAGGTCTTCTAGGGTTCGGGGAATCGCCCGTTCTACTAATTCCATGGCACCGTAGGGACTATTCCTTTAAATACTAAATTGAGTTTTCGACCTTTTCGTACATCTCATCGTACGTGGGAGCCCATTCTACAAACTTCTCCCAGTTAGCAGGGGCGGGATTGTCAAACAGCCAGCTCATCACCTTGAAGCCCTTACGGTCGGACAGAGTTACACCATGCACTTTCTCTATCTTTTCAAAGAGCAGAACAAACTGCTTGACCTCATCCACTCTATGGTAGGACCTCTTTAGTTTAAGCCCGTAGTTGTTGAGGAAGGTCTCGACACATTGCTTCTGTTCATCCGTGCCTGACCTGAATAGAGAGCGCCACCTTATTCTTCTCTGTAACCTGACACTGGATGTGCTGTCTCCCCTCTCCTCGAACCAAGAGCTAAACCTTACTTCAGTCAAGGCAATCCCCAGTCCTACTGCATCCTTATCCATTTGCACCACCAACTAAGTCAACGTACTGCACAACATGCTCTATGCCCATACCCTCTCTCAGACCAACGTAAGACGGGGTGCTCAACATATTTGTGTCTCTATCGACAAAGGGAGAGGATACAGACACCACCACACATTGTTCGATTGGGACCTCAGACCAATCACTCTCTCCTTTGATTCTGTTCGGCATGAGTCTATCTAAGTGAAACATGATACTGGATTGCTCATTTGGCTCGTACACTGGACAAACACATGAGTCAATGTAATCATCGAAGCCATCCAGTGTCTGTAGCCTCAGTGTCATTGACCCGTCCTTCTCCTGCTTGTAGGCCGCTAACCTTAGATTGTGTATGTGGTGGTTCCTGATGAGCACGTACCCACCCTCGTCCACTGGGTTGTACGCCTTTACATTAGGGAACCTGACACTGTGCTCGTCGTTGACTCTCATCAGCGCGTGCCAAGATGGTATGGGTGTTGGCCATGCTATCTCCGCATTGTCAGTGGAGTCGTGGTATCTTGCTAACCTGTCTTGCAACTCAAGTTCGGGTTGTTCTGGGTAAATCACATCCACCACTGTGCCTGTCTTGGTTCTCTCGACGATTGCACTGTCCTCTTGCATCATGACAGTCACACCACTCATAGGTATCTCCTGATAGAGAGCACCGTTATACTCATCCAGCCCAGTCACTCTCTGCTTGCTCCAAGGGTACAACGGTCTCTTTCTCAATGCCACCCTTGGGCTTTGGTGCCACTCACCGGGTTTGAACAACCGAGTCATGTTGTTGAACATACACTCTATGATTTCCTCATCAGACAGGTAAGCCCTGCTTCCCCTAACCACATCTGCCTTGATATCCAACTGTGAGCCTATCAAAGTGAGGAAGCCACTCTTCGTTATTATCGACCTGTCCCTTATCATTGTGGACCAGAACAGTCTTGCCTCTGGCTCACTCAACTGCTTAGATGTAGGGATGAAGGAGAAGTCCTTCAATATCGCTTTTCTTAAACGCAAGACTTCATCCAACGTCAGCATCGACTGCTCTATGTCACTGCTCTCAGATGCAAGCAACTGTGACACTGAGCCTGTCAGTAACTCCCTCAGTATCTCCACTGGAGTCTCTAACTCAGTAGCTACCTTCAGTATAGCCATCGTCTCTGTGATTGTGTCCTCTCTGTCTGGAAACAGTATGGCATATGCCGAGAGAGCATCCTCCATTTCGAACTTGAGACGGTGCAAGGCTCTCTTGTCACCGAGCCTCCTGCTCTCCCACGCTATGGCGAACTCAGCGTATTGCATCACTTACGGGGTCAGGTATCTTGCATTAAGGACTTTTGCCCGCGCTAGAAAGTGCTAAGAGATTTGTAGTGCTCCGGCTATCATGAGCGCAGCGTTTGAGGAGGCGTGGATATTCCTCAAGTTTCAACCCACTCAAGGGAAGTTCTTAGGGGAAGGGGCAAATCAAGTGGTCTACGCTAAAGAGGGAGACCCTAATGTCGCTAAGGTAGGTGGTGCGCATACCCTTGAGGACATGTACTTACTCAATCGTTTAGCAGCGGAGAGGCCTGACCTGTTTGTCTCACAAGAGCCCATACCAATAACGGAGGAACTTCCGATGGAGGCGCTGTCTAGGTTTGGAAATAGGGCTCCTGTCCTCTCGGTACAGGAGAGGGGGCAACCATTAGAGGAAACAGGCGTACCGGGACCAGTCGAGAATCGCCGTATTTCGAGTATGATGTTCGACCAACCCGGAGGTGAGTTGATTGAGGCACTTGGTTTGGCTGATGCTAAAATTCCAAATTGGATGAGAAGACATCAAACCCCAACTGGAGGCATACCAGTGAGTAGATTGACTGAAGACCCCTCTCAAACTGGACAAGCGTTCCTGATGGACCCGATGTTCTACGGCCCTGAGAATCCACCCGGAATTGAGGGTCAAATCGCATACGCAGCAAGAAAAACCCCACGAAGATTTGGTGTAGACTACACAGTGCCAGAGGAACAGGCTGAGTCATTCGCCAGACGAGTGGATGAGTTACCCTTCATGGACTTCGTTGACCCTGCCTTCGCTGAGGAGATGCCTATGAGCGATGCTCAAGCGAGATTGCTCCACGATACCGTAGGAGAGCAGGATGAGCGAATCAGAACTAATCTTGGGAAGATTGGCGTTCTTTGAAAGCCTCAACGTGCGAGCCACCTCTAGGATAGGCATCGGCAATCAGATGACTGATTCCCGGCTCACCCTTGAACTTGGGGAACGTACCACAATGCTCCACCTCGTTCTCATGTCTAGGCTCTGTGGTGTCATTCAAGTTCGCTTGTGTAACAATCCACATGAAGTCAGCAATCTCCCTCTTGAACAACTCCTCGTCGTGACCGTCACATCTCATTATCTGGTCAATCATACCAAGCATGCCTCTAAGCGTTCTTGTGTATCTCGTATTCTCTTTGCTCTGTATTTGTTCTATTTTTATCATATTCTTCTCCTCCTTATTCATGAGCATCCCTCGCAGTACTTGCGGAGTTTGCCCTTACCAGTCTGTGTGAAGCTCTGTTTGCATGTACCACATTGGTACTGCCTCACAACGGGTTGGTATAATCCCCCCATCCTCTCTCTGGACCTCTTGTTCCTGCGCTTCCTGTAGCACTCAGCACAGAACTTACGCACTCGGCCCCTACCTTTGAGAATACCAAGGGGCTCATCACATGCCTGACAGTTGCCCTGCTCCCTCTCGATAACCACCTTGTTCTTGTCTCTGTATTTCTTGTAGTCATTCTTCCTTCTCTCCTCTCTACACACACCACAGTATATCCTAGTGCCACCTTTACCAGTTTGAACAATCATCTTGTCACAGGTCTTACACTTGTGCTTTCTCACAATCTTCTTCCTTGGCTTCTTCTTCAGTCTCCTGTTCGCATCCTTGCAGGCCTGAGAGCACAACTGTGGTCTTCCACCCCTCTTGATGACAAAGGTGAACTCCTTACCACAGTGCATGCAATTCTCAGTGCTTGTTCTAGGCTTCACTTCAGAAATTTCCAAGGACACTCCAGTCTACCTCCTCTTTCTGTCTGGGCAACTTGCTGAAGTCAAACTCAGTGGTCGCAACTCCCTTGATTGCGAAGGAAGTGCAAGTATCACCTGCTCTTGTTGACCAAGTCTCACCAAGGATATCACCCATAGCCGCTGTGATAGCAGTCGCATACTTCTCATCACTTGATGACCACTTACTCTCATCAGCCATCTCTCTCGCTATGTCTTCTATCGCATTCTTCACGACAATACTGTACTCATCGTCTGGTGCATCCTTAGGCACGAAGTTCCTGATTGCTATCTTGAGCAATCTGCTCATTATCTTCTTTGTAGGCAACTTGGCAGTAACTCTCTGTCTGACCTGCTTACACCTTCTGTACCCATGTCCGTTCGTCTTTCCTGTCTCTTTTCTCTCTGTACCAATGGTCATGGATGCTCCTGTCTTCATATCGACAACAAGTATGTGTGGGTCTGAGTAATAGTCCTCATCCGCATCATGCATGTCTTTCTCAATCTTAGACAAGAGTGCTCCTGCTTTCTTCAATGCAGTCCCGCTCCCATCGGTCCAATCCATTCTCTCTATTTCCATGTTCTCTCTCCTTCTATTCCTTTAAATAGTCAAGGTTTCTTGAAATCTATCAGATATAACCTTGACCCCCTTTCTTCACTATCATCATGTTCTTTCATGATGTCGTCCTCATTCACTTTCACTTTCACTTTCAGCAGTGTGTTTCTTCTATACTGCTCCTTCCATATCATTTGGATGCAGTCATTGCATAGCATACCATTCTTGGCTGCCTTCTTGCTAGGCTCCTTGTATGGTCTACCACACAGTGTCTTACCCAATATGGTGAAGCAAATCATGCCCCCTTCTCCTTGTGGTCAGGATGAGTCTTAGGCAACTTGTGCCTACGCCTACCCATCATGTTCTCAATCAACTCAAGGACATTGCTACCTGCTTTGGTAAACCTGTCCTTAGACACCTTATCATCACACATACGAGATTGTAACCTACCAAGGTCTATCTCGGATATGACATGACTGAGTATCTCGTACTCAGCGTGTGTCACGCTCGCCGCTCTCTCTTCGTTGTTTCCGTTCTTCCTCATCTTTCATCTCTCCTATCAGTTGTTGGAGTGCGTCATGCAGTTCCACTGCCTGCTCTATGGACAAGCGCACTCCATGCTTGGTCCATGTACCGGGTACCTTTGACTGGTTCAACAGCCTCAGGTCTACCCACAGTTGTTTGTAGTACTCAATCCCCCTCAAGAATATCATACCCTTTCCATCTCTCCACTTGTGCTCCAAGCAGGGCGAACGCCATGCTACTATGTCGTCCATGCCTACTCCTCTTCATTCACGATTCTTATGATTTCACAGTACGT
>TARA_R100001163_G_scaffold9379_3_pt1 | contig 11179 bp, 10 predicted proteins | sample TARA_R100001163 | Tara Oceans TARA_R100001163 (sample SAMEA2621285) | marine metagenome | biome: marine biome (ENVO:00000447); feature: deep chlorophyll maximum layer (ENVO:xxxxxxxx); material: "saline water (ENVO:00002010), including plankton (ENVO:xxxxxxxx)" | depth 120 m
ATCAAGTGCTGCTGCTCCTACTTTTGCTGAAATGGTTTCTATGGAGACTGCTGTTAGAGTTGATAATGCACTACTTGGCGATCTAGCTTATATTGTGCATCCATCAAACTATGGCACATTGAAAACTACTGAAAAAGCAACCAACACAGCACAATTTGTTGCTGTTAATGACGAGATCAATGGCTATAAAGCAGTTGTATCTCCACAGCTAACTGCTAATAATTATGTGTTTGGTAACTTTAATGACTTACTTGTTGGTATGTTTGGTGGTCTTGATATTGTTGTAGATCCTTATACTGCTTCAAGCTCAGGAACAGTGAGAATTGTTGCTTTACAAAGTGTTGACGTCGCTGTGAGACATGCAGTCTCATTCTGCGCAGCTTCATAATTGAGTGGTTTTAACGACTGAAAAAATGGGTGGCGCTATTGCCACCCAACTTAAAAAAGGTGAATTTATGAAATATTTAATATTAACTGACACAGTTGCAAACAAAGAAAAGGTTAAAGCAGGCGATGTTGTTGAACTACCAGTAGATGAAGGTAGAGCTTTAGTTGGCTATGGCAAAGCTGAAGAGTTTAAGGGCAAAGCTAAAAAAGAAACCAATAGAAGCGTAGGACTTGAAGAGTCTGATGCTCCAAAGCCAAAGAAAAGAACTAAGAAGTAATGGCTCTTGAGTTTGATAGAGATTTTAATGGCTATCTTGATGCAGATTTAGGTCATGGTATGACTGTTACCTATACTCCTCAAGGTGGCTCTGGATCATCTATCAATATTGTCTTGGAGCAAGAATATTTTGGTATTGATGTTGGTACTGTAGATGTTGAAGGTTTTCAACCAATAGCATTTTGCAAAACAACTGATGTACCTAGTGTTGCTCATGGCGATAGTATAGTTGCTCCTGCATATAAAAATCTTGATGGCACTACCATCAAGGCAAGTGCTACCTATAAAGTTATAAATGTGCAACCTGACAATACTGGAATAACGCAACTTATTCTCCAGGAGCAGTAATGGCAAACCATGTGCGCCAGCAAATTCGCGAGAGAGTAGGTACTGTTTTAACAGGTCTTACTACTACAGCTTCTAGAGTCTTTGAAAGCAGAGTTTATGCTTTGCAAGATAGTGAACTTCCTGCTTTAATCATTTATTCAAAATCAGAAACTTCAGAGCCTTTAGTGATGCACACCGATAGAGTGACAGAACGTGAATTATCTTTAATTGTTGAGTGTTATGCAAAGGCAAATTCTAATTTTGATGATACTATTGATACAATATGCAAGGAAGTTGAAGAAGCTATAGCTGCTGATACTACTCTAAATAACTTGGCTAAAGATGTTTACATAGAGTCAACAGAAATAGAGTTTAATGCAGAAGGCGAAAGTCCTGTTGGTTATGCAACTTTGACATTTTTAACAACTTACCATGTTAAGGAAACAAATCCTGATGTGGCAGTTTAGCGAGGAAAATTATGAAATTAGTTAGTCCAAATGGCAAAACTATTATAGATGCACAACCTGATAGTGTTGAGTATCTAAAAAGCAAGGGTTGGAAAGAAGAAGCAACCCCATCGAAAGATAAAGTTAAATCTTCTTCTAAAACTAAAAACGAGGAATAATTATGGCAACTTTTTTAGGCAAGGGTGGCACTGTTCAGGTTGGATCAAACGCTATCGCTGAAATTAGAAGTTACAATATTGATGAGAATATTGACGTAGTTGAAGATACATCTATGGGTGATGCAGCAAAAAGCTACTTAGCTTCAATAAAAGATTTTAGTGGATCGGTTGATGTGCTTTACGATGATACCGATACAAATGGTCAGACAGCTTTATCTGTTGGCTCATCTGTGACACTTAACTTTGCTCCTGAAGGAACAGGAAGTGGTGCTGTTAAATTGACTGGTACAGCAATTGTTACAGGTAAAACTGTTACTGCTACACACGATGGTCTGGTTGAGTCATCAATAAATGTGCAAGGTACTGGCGGCTTAACTACTACTACTTATTAATTATGTCAGCAATAGATAACGCAACAAGGCATTTTGATAGCATAGATACAAAAATTATAGAAGTCCCTGAATGGGGAGAGGATGCAGATAATCCCTTAAAGATTTACTGTAAACCAATTACCCTTTCGGAGACTTCTAAATTTATGAAGCTAGCAAAGGATGATGAAATACAATTGCTTGCTTATGTATTAATTTACAAGGCTTTAGATGCAGATGGAGAAAAGTTATTTAACATTGCTGATAGAAGCGCTTTTCTAGATAGAGTTGATAGAAGCGTTTTAATAAGAGTTGCTTCCGAAATTATGGGTAACATAGACCAGGAAGAAATTAAAAAAAAGTAATTGAAGATAGGCAGCTACAAATAAAATTTGTTTTAGCTGAAAAATTACACAAAACTCTAGCTGAAATAGAAGAAATGACTTTAGAGGAATTTCATGGGTGGATGGCTTATCTTGAGATACAGAATGAAGAAAGGGAAAAGCAACTAAGTGAACAAAAGAATAAAATTTAGGAAATTCAATAATGGCTAGGTCAGATATACATATAAGAATGTTTGGTGACAACCGAACTTCTAAAATGTTTAATCAATTTAGAAAAGATACAAGGTCATCAAGCCATGCTATAAACAATCTTCGTAATCAAATTATTGCAGCTTTTTCTGTAAGAGAATTGGTAACAGCAGGAGACACCTTTGTAAACCTACAAAACAGAATGGGTGCTTTGACTGGCAACGCTACGGACACAGCAGATGCAATGGCACACATGAAAAGAATTGCAATTGAGTCTAGATCAGATTTTAGTGCTGTAGGTGATTTGTTTGCAAAAATAACTTTTGCTACTAAAGAAATGGGTTTGTCCCAACAAGAAGTAGCCGATGCGACACAAACAGTCGCAAACACCTTTATTATTTCTGGTGCTTCTGCAATAGAAGCTGCAAATGCTTCAAGACAGTTAGCTCAAGGTTTAGCTTCTGGTACGTTGCGTGGTGACGAGCTTAATTCGGTCATGGAGCAAAACTCTGCTTTAGCAGAATTACTTGCAAAAGGTCTTGGTGTATCAACAGGGCAATTAAGAGAAATGGGAGCAGCAGGTAAAATCACTGCGGAAAATATATTGCCAACATTAATATCTGCAACTGATGAAACAAACAAAACTATTGCAGACATGAATATGACTATAGGGCAGTCAATTTCTTTACTTAAAACACAATTTACAACTTTAATAGGCGAATTTGAAAAAGCTACTGGAGTTTTTGGTACTACTGCGTCAGCTATTGGCATGTTAGCAAAAAATATGGAGCTTTTATTAATACCTGCGACAGCATTAGCTGTAAGCGCAATACCAAAACTTGTATCAGGTATTGTAGCTTTAGGTGTAGCTGTAAGAGCAAATCCATTGACTACTTTTGCAACAGGTCTTGCATCATTAGTTGCTCTTTTAAAAATGACAGAAAAAGAAGTGGGAAGTATAGACGAAAGAATTGCAGACTTATTCGACACACAACAAAAATTAATAGAGCAGCTTGATGGACTTGATCCTGCAAGTAAAAAATATGCAAAAATTATACGCATGATTCAGGTGACTACAGACACTATTGAAGAATTGCAGATTGAACAAATTAAGTTAAATGAATCTATTGATCAAACTCCAGAATCAATGAGTAACTTCTTAAGTGAATATAATAAAATTATTGAGAAGTCTAAAGAAGGCATACAAGTTGTTAAAACTTTTGGCGAAACTATTGAAGGTAAGCTGACTAATGCATTTACTGACTTTTTTGATATTGCAAGTGAAGGGTTTGGTAATTTTAAAAATTTAGCAACCTCAATAATAAGAGCTATAGTTGCTGAATTAGTGCAACTGCTTATTGTACAAAAAGCAGTAGGCATGATTAAAAGCTCAATAGATGCTTTTGCTTTTGGAGCAACAGCAAAGCCAGGACAATTATTAAATCTTGGTAATGTTGGTTATGAGGGTGGTGGCTATACAGGCATGGGTGTTAGATCAGGCGGTATAGATGGACGTGGTGGTTTCCCAGCAATATTACATCCAAACGAAACAGTAATAGATCACACAAAAGGACAGAGCATGGGTGCTACTGTAAACTTTAATATAACCACAGTAGATGCAACAGGTTTTGATGAACTGCTTGCAAGTAGAAAAAACATGATTATTAGCATGATCAATCAAGCTTATAACTCAAGAGGTAAAATGGGTATAGCATAATGTCAGGTACTTTTCCAACAACAATAAAACCAAGCAGCTTTGAATTACAAGACAATAGACCAAATCTAATCAATCAATCAGTTTCAGGTAAGAGAGTAACTAGAAAATATGGCGCACAGTACTTTACTTTGGATGTAACTTTACCAACTTTATCAAAAGATGATGCAATGGATGTTTTTGCTTTTCTTAAAAAACAGCAAAATTCTTTTGATAAATTTGATTTTCAATATCCAATTACAAACAGAGGTGCTAACAGATCACAAACTGATATAGTTGTTAATGGATCGCATAGCGTTGGTGATAATACTATTGCATTATCAGGCTTTGATAATTCAACAACAGATGTTTTAAAAGCAGGTGATATTATCAAGTTTGCAAATCACGATAAAGTTTATATGCTAGAATCTGATTTAGATTCGGATGGAAGTGGTAACGGAACTGCAACAATATCACCAAGCATAATAGCTACACTTGCTAACAGTGAAGCTGTAACAGTGGATCAACCAAATTTAAAAGTATATCTAGATAGCGATGTACTGTATTCAACAAATACATCAGGTTTATTTTCAATCAGTTTTACCTTGCGTGAGTGCATTGAGTAATGTCAAGAAACTTAAGTTCATCTTTATTAACGCAACTAGCAAATCCAACCAATACCTTTTGCTTTTTACTTGAAATAAATACATCTACAGTTTTTCGGTTAACTGATAATCAGTTTGATGTAACTTATGATTCTAATACTTATACATCTTCTGGTGAAATAATATCTGTTAGTACAACACCAGAGACAGGAGAGCTTAAAGTAGAAGAAACAAGCATAGAACTTTCTAATATTAATTCAACACTTATATCTGTATTCGATGACCAAAACTATATAGATAATACTGTGAATATTTATCTTGGTTTTTTTGATTCTAATAATGCTTTTATAGATGCCTTTACTTATTTTTCTGGCAATATAAAAAACGTAGAAGTTAATGAAAGCAAAACAGATTCTAAAATTACCTTAACTTGTTCAAATCATTGGTCTAACTGGAATCTTAAAAAAGGTAGGCACTTTACCGATGAATCGCAGCAATTAGCTTTCGCTAGCGATGTCGGTCTAGAATATGCCCACGTTACAAAATCAGACATAAGATGGGGTAGCTAATGGGTGTATTAAACTTTTTAAAAATAGCTTTTTATGTAGTAACAACTATTGTTGGTGTCAAAAACTTTAGAACAGCAAAGAAACTACAAGATCAAGGACAAGATATATTAGCTACTAAAACAGGTCAGGGTGGAAAAATACCTATCATATATGGCAGAAGAAGAGTCGGCTCTACCCTTTTATACATGGACACTGACTCTGGTAATTCTAAAGAACTATTTATTATTTATGGACTGTGCTTGGGTGAAGTAGAATCCATTGAGCTAGATACTATAGAAATTAATGGCGTGCCTTTATCAGATACAAAAGTTTTTAGAGATGGCTATTATACAGGATCAGATAAAATATCTAGTGGAGCAGGATCATTAAATACTGTTAGTCAGATTGGTACATCTTCAGGAAGTTTTAGAGGTGATGGCAGGTCTGGTACTGATCCGACAAAAATTTATAGAATGGTATTAAATGCTCATCATGGAGCAGATGATCAAGCTGTAGATCCTATGCTTAATGCATCACAATCATCAAAATTTACAAGTAATCACAGGCTTAGAGGTATTGCTTACATTGCTGCATCTTTTCAGTATGACGAAAAGGGTATGTTTACTTCTGTTCCAGAATTGACAGTAGTTGTTAAGGGAAGAAAACTTTACGATCCTAGACTTGATGGCTCAATAACAGGTGGTACAGGTTCGCACAGAATAGATGATCCCACTACTTATGAATGGTCAAATAATGCAGCTTTAACTTTGCTTGACTATATGCATCAAGATTATGGTAAGGGTTTATCAACATCTTCTATAGATTTACAGTCTTTTCAAACAGCAGCTAACACAGCAGATACTATTGTTGATGTTCCTGATTATAGTGGTTCGTATGCTTCTGCTACTTTTTCAGCAGACGTTGAAGATAATTTTATTACAGTAAATGAAGCAACATGGAAAAAAATTAAAGGTGGTGAATTATTAAGTGTTAAAGATAGCGGTGGGTCAGTAATCATAAATCAAAACAATGTAATTGATTCGCAAAGATTTACACCACATACAGAAAGCACAAATTTTAGAATTTATATAGATGGAGTACCACCTGCAAAAGTAAGCAAAAGCGTTACGTTTTCTGCTACAAATGGAGATGCAACTATTACTGTGTCTTGTACTTCACATGGTGCATCTGCTAACGATAGAGTGCTTTTTTCAGGTGCAACAAGTCTTGGTGGCAATATTACAGCAACAGTTTTAAACAAAGGCTATACCATTGCAACAGTTGTAGATGCTAACAGTTTCACGATTGAAGCAACTGATCTAAACTTAACAACTGTATTAGCTAACAGTTCTGATACAGGAAATGGTGGTGGAGGTGCTGTTGGTAAATTTATGTATGCAGATGAATCTGGTCTTTTCTTAGCACAGACTAGAAGATTGCAATGTGATGGTGTTTTAGATACCAATGAAACTGTATTAGATAACGCAAGAGATTTACTATCTAATATGCGAGGATTCTTAAATTACATAGATGGTAAATACAGCGTTCTAGTAGAAGATGCAACATCATCATCCTTTAGTATTACCGATGATCATATAATAGATCAGGGTATAAAAATACGTTATGAAGATAAAGCAGATAAACTTAATAAAGTTGTAGTACAGTTTTTTAACGCACAGAAAAAATACGAATCAGATACAAAAACTGTATTTCATAATAATAGCACTTCAACTTATAAAAATGATGATGGTGGTGAAGAGCTTGAAACCACAGCAGAATTCCAATATATAACTAATCCTTATAACGCTTTTAATATGGGTAAAGGCATACTTGAAAGAAGTAGAAGACAAAAAACAATCAGCTTTATCGGAACGCCAAGATTATTAAATCTTACAGCAGGAGATGTAGTTACAATAACCTACACGCCTTACAACTTATCAAATGCTGCTTATAGAATAGAAACAATTAATTTATTAGATAATGGATTAGTAGGTATACAAGCAATAGAATATTTTGATCTTTATACATGGTCATCTACACCACCAGAAGAAAATGTAGGTGGTGAACCAGATTTACCAACAGGTACAGAAGCAGAGCCACCAACCAACCTAACATTTACCGATGCTACTTCAACCAGAAGAGCTTTTTTAACCTGGACTGCTGCAACCAATTATCCTGCAAAAGAATTTAGAGTAATTATAAAAAACTCATCTGGGCAAGAAATACATAACAGAATTGTAAGTGATGCTTTTATAGATTTAGATTTTATCGCTGTAGCAAATGGTTATGTTGCATCTATAACATCAATTAGTAGTACTGGTGCTGAATCAAGTGCAACTTCTATTACCTTTAATGTAACCCAACAACCTGTAAAGTTAGGTGACATACAAGCAAATGCTATTACAGCAAATGAAATTAATGTGACTGATTTATCTGCAATATCAGCAGACTTAGGATCAATTACAGCAGGAAGCATAAACATAGGATCAGGAGCTTTTACAGTTAGTTCTTCTGGTGTTATGACTGCGACAGGAGCAACAGTATCAGGTGCAATTACAGCTTCATCTTTGAATGTCACAGGTGCAACTGTTACAGGAACAATTGATGCCAGTAAAATTACACTTAATGGCGATCCGTTAACTGATATATTTGCACTAGCAGGTAGTGGTACAGCACAAACACTTTCACTCGGTCCGGATAACAAAAACTTATTAAAGGTTGATGGAATTCAACTAAAATACTTTGCTTTTGACCTAGTGCAAAATCAAGGCACAGAAGTTTTGCAAATGGATTTAGATGATTTAGAGCTATTTAATACAAGACTTGATCACAAACAGACAACAATTAAAAGTGAAGGGTCTATTGTTTTATCATCTATTTCTTCTCCATCTTCAACATCTAACAAACTATATAATGTGGGTGGTAGCTTACATTTTAACGGAACAGCACTAGGCACAGGAACAGGAGACATAACAGAGGTTGTAGCAGGCACTAATCTTAATGGTGGTGGATCTTCTGGAAGTGTTACCCTTAATTTAGATTCAACCATTACAGGCAATCATACATTTTCAAACAATCTTACAGTGGGTGGCGATCTTACGGTTCAAGGCACAACCACAACCATTGACACGACAAATTTAGAAGTCAAAGACAAAAACATAACCCTAAACTATTCAACAGGTGATTCTTCTGCAAATGCAAATGGAGCAGGTATAACTATTCAAGATGCAGTAGATGCTTCAACAGATGCGACTATTCTTTGGAATAACACAAATGATCGGTTTGCTTTTTCACATAGTATTATTTTGCCAGATGATGAAAAATTACAATTTGGTGCAAGTAACGATTTGCAGATATTTCATCAAACAAGTAATGGTAATTCAATTATAAAAGAATCAGGTGGTGGCATCCTAAGTTTTCAAACTAATGGTGCAGAAGTATCTATATTTGATACTGCAAATTCACAAAATATGGCAAGATTTATAACAGGCGCCGATGTTAGATTATTTCATAATGGTACAGTAAAACTTGCCACGTCTAGTTCAGGTGTTGAAATTAGTGGTGATATAACAATTTCTGATGCCACTCCAACGCTTACTTTTACAGATACAGATAATAACTATGATGCAACAATAGCAGGTCTTAGTGGCTCATTAGTCTTAACCGCTGATTCAGGTGCAGAGTTCGGCACAGAAACAATACAATTTCATACAGGCGGCAGTCAAAGAGCAACTTTTGATTCTTCTGGGAATCTTGGGATAGGAACTGCATCGCCTAGCTCAAAACTACATATTTCAAATAATGCTGCTCCTGGTGACTTAACATTATTAACTTTACAAAATGGTAATTCAACAGGAGATATTTCTACTCCAAATACTTATATAGATTTTCAATTCAAAGATTCAAACTCAAATGTTGTTCCTCAAGCAAGAATTGGTGCTCATGCAGGAGATGGCACAGACGCTAATACTCAGGCAAAAGAAGGTAAAGGTTATTTAACTTTCCACACTAGCGATACTACAAATACAAGTGGAACAGAAGCACCACCTGAAAGAATGAGAATTGCTCATGACGGAGATGTTGGAATCGGAACCGCAAGTCCTTCTTCTATTCTTCATGTCGTTGGTGGTTCTGCAACTATCCCAACGCTAAGTAGTTCATTCCCATTTACCATCTCAAATAACGGAAATTCAGGTATGAATATCATATCTTCAGGAACTACTAATGCAGGACAAATTAATTTTGGTGATGAAGGTGATGCTGATGCAGGTATCCTTAGATATGACCACAACGATAATTCAATGCGATTTACTACTAATGCATCAGAAGCAATGCGTATTGATTCTTCAGGAAATGTTGGCGTGGGATCTAGCTCACCAAGTAGTAAACTAACAGTTGCAGGTGATATAGAACAAACAACAGGTGATTTAAAATATACAGGTGGTATAAATTGGGATATAGCACATCATGGGGCATCACAAAATATAGTATTTAGTACAACACCTTCAGGCGGCTCTGCAACTGAACGTATGAGAATTAGGCATGATGGTCGTGTTGGAATCGGAACCGCAAGTCCTTCGGCACCATTGCATGTTGTGGGTAACTCTTACGTTCAAAGTGGTACTTTATTTACTGATGCAATTACAGCTTATTCAGGATCAAGCATAAGTATTAATGCAGGAAGTTCACATTTAGCTGCAACTGTAAATGGTTCAGAAAGGATGCGTATTGCATCTAATGGCTCTATAGCCATCGGTCACACTAGTCCATCTTCTACTTTTATATTAGATGTAAATGGACAAATAAGAAGTTTTGGTAATAGTCCTGCTTTTAATCTAAGAGAAGATGATTCATCAAATCAACATTGGCAAATAGGCTCATACAGCGGATCATTTGCTGTTAGAAATGTCACAGGAAGTTCATATCCATTAACTATTAATACTTCAGGAGATGCCACCTTTGCAGGTAATGTAACAGCATATTCAGATGAAAGATTAAAAGAAAATATACAAACCTTAGATGGTAAAAAAGCTCTACAAATGCGAGGTGTGAGCTTTACTAAAGATGGCAGAGAGGGAAGTGGTGTGATTGCTCAAGAAATAGAAAAGATCGCACCAGAGCTAGTCTTAACAGCAGACGATGAGCAAGGCACAAAGTCTGTTGCTTATGGCAACTTGGTAGGTTATTTAATAGAAGCAATTAAAGATCAACAAGTACAAATAGATGAACTTAAAGCAAAGCTAGATGGCAGTTCCTAATTTTTTAAATGTAACTAATTTAAGCATAAATGACGTGCATACTTTTGTTGGTGGCTCTTCTGGCACTTCAGTTTCTTTAAATGATGCAGATATTAGAGCTATAAGCAATACCCATCCAGAGTTTAATGGCGGTGGTTTAAATACAAGCTCTGGTACACAAATATCTATGGGACAATTAAGAGGTGCTTCTGATATAGCAGTATCAGCAGGAAGCTATAGTGCAACAACACCCTTTACCCAATGGGGTGATGAGGATTGTACTACCACTGCAACTGCTACACCTACTAGCTCATGTTCTGTAGTAGCAACTTTACAAACTGCAAATAATAGAGTAGAGCTTGTAAGCACCTCTGGTAATTCAGTCGATGGCTTTACGCAACAAACAACATATATTAATTACACTAACTGCGAAGGTAATAGTGTAGATTTCCAAATCAAATGCACTTCTAATGCAACCATTGTAGATAATGGCGCAGGCTCAAGCATTACAGGTACTTTTAACAGCTTTATTAGTATGACCAACGGATCTGCTGTTACTTTTGCTTGGGAAGCGGTAGC
>TARA_R100001163_G_C5068302_1_pt1 | contig 11158 bp, 14 predicted proteins | sample TARA_R100001163 | Tara Oceans TARA_R100001163 (sample SAMEA2621285) | marine metagenome | biome: marine biome (ENVO:00000447); feature: deep chlorophyll maximum layer (ENVO:xxxxxxxx); material: "saline water (ENVO:00002010), including plankton (ENVO:xxxxxxxx)" | depth 120 m
ACATCCTGTGGTAATTACAATCCAATTGAAGAAGTGGAGTGGTGATTTCAGATGAGTAGGTTCAAGCAGAAAAGACGCTCTTTCAAGAGAAGGGAGAATGAGCAGTTGGCAATCAACGATGTGCTTGAATCAATGGCGATGTATCATTTCACATCAGGTCATGCAAATGTGGGTTCTTGCATACAGGAATCTCAGATATTCAAGATGCTATTGAAGAAGCATTACAATCTCAATTCAAAACTGGTCTGTTCGGATATTACAATTTGGAATAATATGGCTTCGGCTATCATCGAACATTGGAACGATGGAAACGAATTATCTGAGGAAGCAGAGACTATCTTAGATGACCTTGAATCAAGGGGATGCCCTGCACCCTATATCACCGAATGTGGACACGATACAGTTGGTATTGACAAGGGTGGATATCAGGGTCATGTCGTAGTCCAAACAGAGTTCTTTGTTGTTGATGTGACGATGGGTCAATTCAATCGTGATAGGCTCGACCCAATGGGTCATTTCATGGTGTGGGAGAAACACCAGTTCGTTCCCTTTGCGGAGCATCAAGAAGATTGGATGCTCAAGGACAGGAAGAACTTCCCAACCATCGACAGAGAGATGAGAGATGACTATGGAACTATCAAACCAGTGAAGGGAGTTATCTATCTCGACCTTCCACCAATCTGCCTCAAACAAAGTGATGAAACTGCCGTTGTAAAGGTTGGAGATTGGACAAGGATTATGCTCCAACTCCGACACGACCTGAACATAGAGGACACCTATGCAAGATGGAACGCCAAATCGTTCAGAGAGGGAACGAGAAGAATTGTCGAAATCATTGGACAAGCAAGTGAATTGTTCTCAATCATGCAAGGACAGAATAAAGAATCTTGAACGGCTTCTCAAGAAGGCTCGGAAGTCCGAGAAGTTTTGGAAGAAACTCCACACTGATTGTGTATCAAGAAATCTCGACCTTTCACTCTCGTTGAAGTGGTCATCGAAAGAGAATATCGACTATTGGTCAAAGTTGCAAAAACCGATGAAAGGAGAATGGGCAATTCCTGAGAAAAAAAATCAGAAAAAATCTCGATAACTCCGTGTCGAACTCGACAGTCGATTTTACTGGACACCCGATATTTTGCGGAGTTCATATACTCTCGATTTTTTCATTGATATTGGGAATAAGAATAGTCAGATATGTGCATCAGGATGGAAATAGTCAGATTTGGTCAAATAGAGGCTCATAGAGCGTGTCTTTTCGTTTTGAGGTCAATACATACCACTGGACAGAGAAACGCTCTCTATGGCGTTTTATTCAGATTCGTAGCAAATGAGTGAAAAACCAGTGCATTTTGGCGAGTTCGTGAGTGATTCGTTCCTACTCGTTGAGATGCCTGATGATGAAATGTGGTTTGTGACCGACAACATAGCAAATCGAACCCATTTACTCACTCTCAAGAATACTCCACAGTTAGTCGCTCAATTATCTCAGATGTTTGAGGTGATGGGGTATGATGTTGCTATCCGAAATGTCGTTGTGAATAATCCAATTGAAGAAGTGTCGAAGTGGACAGTCAACTATGATGCTTTCAGTGATTTCAACACTTTCAGATTCACTCTCAGAAATTATTGATTCTGTCGATACCGACATTCATATAGGTGGGAGAATCAGTTCAGTTTGCAACCGATAATATCACTTGATAACATGGGGTGAGGGGGTCGGTTGCAGGGTGTGTTGTTTCCCGTTCATAAGCCCCCTCATCCCACCTAACCAACTTCGACATTAACCCTGATTTTATCTTGCGTGATATGGGTAGCGAAGCGACTTCTTCACCACTTGCTCAAGTTGGTGCAATCATGATGTTGATTATGCTGACTACTGCATCTATGATGCCCCCATTACCAGCACGAATAGTTCCCTTTTGGGATGATGGTGCTTGTCAGTGGTTCAATGGAACCGTTGTCGATAAGAGAATCGAGAACGATAATGGAATTACTGCCGACTACATCTTTGTCGTCAATGGAACCATCGACAACTCAACAGAAGTCGAACTGGAAGTCTATGGTGACGCTCTTTTCTTTGCTTTGATTCCAATTGGTTCTCATGAGGAACGAGAGGTCTGTGATACTGTTGAATTGAAAACGGCCATCGCAGATGGGATAATACAATTCATTTCGTAGTTCATATAGGTGGGATTCTCCGTTGGTATTATGGAACCCAACTGGGTATTCCCAGCATCCATGAGCCCAACTGATTTTGGTAGGCAAATGCAGATTATTCTATTTGCAAATCCAAGCATGACTTTTGCATATCGAAGAACTGATGAAAACATCGAAGTTTTTGCAATCGAAAGTTTCGTGCAGATTTCTGAGGATGGTGAATGAACTTGTCGAACTCGACACTGACGAATCCAATTTCTGTCGAGGATTTGCTCCGAGTTCGGGAAGTTTATCGAGAACTCAGAATCGAAAGAAACGATATCTTCGGTGACTTGCCTCATGGAACCAAATGGCTCCGCATGAGATACCTGAAAAAAGGAACAGTCAGGACTCTTGCTTCTGTATCTTTCAACCCACCAACTTTGTCGATACACAAGATGGCTTTCGACTATCTTCACCCACTACTACTCAAGGGATTGATTCACCATGAGTTGTTGCACTTGACGATGGGTGCAGATATCGGTCACAAAGGTGATTTCAGACAGGTCGAGAAAGAGTGGTCGAGATACAAGGAATATCTCACCCATCGAAAGAGATTCGTGAAGAAGATTCAGGAGCATGAATATCGAGAAGGTCGGCTCCTGAAATACAGGTGTCCTCATTGCACACAGGTTGTCTATCGAACACGAAAACTCAAACCCGAATCTGCTTGCACCAAATGTTGTGATTTATTCAATAACGGAAATTACTCAGAAACCTATTCCTTCATAACGGTGGGAAAATCAGGAAGGGATTGAGAAGCATGAGCGACTATACAAAAGCCGAAATAAAAGCAATGACCAAGACTGCCATAATGAACGCATTCACTGCACATGATTGTGTGGGTGATGACAAGAGGGCTGGAGCAGTGAAATACACTGCAATATCCCTCGATGGAAGTTATCAGAGAATCGCCGCAATCTATGGCTCCGCAGGTGGTGGAGCATCCATTTGGATTAAGGAAGATGCGTGGGAGATAATCAAGCCGAATGTATCACCTGATGATATCCGAATCGAAGATGTCGATTTGACCAAGCGTGGCTTCCAGTGGGCAATCCATTTCGATGACCCAAACGACAACCTGATTCAGACTGTCGTGGATGCCTGTGTTGATGTTGGTAAGGTCAGATGGGAGAGGGCTCAGAAGCGAAGGGCAGACGATGCTCGCAGGGCAAAAGTAAGAGCCGAGCGAGAAGCACGAATGGCCGAGCGAAAGAGAAATCCATTTGCCGATGCTGAGTGATTCTGATTTTCTTGGATGGTGCAAGAACTGGGGAGTGAAATGGTGCATCCCAATTTTCCGTTTTCACAGGATTCAGCCAACCTACTTTTCTTTGTGGGCATGACTGCAAATCTCTGAATCCAACCCCGCTTGATACACTATTCCAAGTTAGTCAGAAAACAAAGCATTGATATGCAACACACGACCTCACGGCAAGTGATGACGACGAAATCAGGACATACACACCCCGATATACAAGCACTGAATGACGCAATAGATGCTGGACTGGTAGCCAGTAAGGACATAGATTTCGCTAACTCCTTACTCAACCAGTTCAATTCCAAAGGAAGATTATCCAGTGGGCAAATGCATTGGGTCAAGAAACTCGGTCAAGCACCAGTGACTCGACCACACCCAAAGGTGGATAAATTACGAGCCGTAGTTGATTCTCTTGAGGGTCGAGATATCTCATTTGGAAATGACCTAATCAGAAAGTGGGATAGGTATGGAAAGATATCTCCCAAGCAGTTGTATTGGGTTGAGAAACTCACTGAAAAGGGTGAGGCTTCAACACCTGACGAAGCGAATAAGCAAGATGGATGGGATGCAGTTGTCGAGATGTTCGACCAGTTTGAGGGAAGTGAAAATGGCCGACCTCTAAAGAGGCCAACAATCACCCTTGTTGTCGAGTCCGATACACAATCTGCACCGGAACCTCAAGTTCCACGATGGGGAACGAAGGGAGTTGAAACATTCAATCCATATCAGAGGGAAGTTGTAGTCAGGCCAACCAAGACTACTCGCAAGACTACCTCAGTCGATGTGGATGGAAACAGAAAAACCAACTTCGATGATACCCACTTCTTGACTATCACAGAGGCCGAGAGAGCATACTCTCAGGACAGTAAGAGGTATCTCCAAGAAGGCAAGGCAATCAAGAGAGGAACAGTCCTTAGAGGAATGAAAACAATGACCCCTACACTGAACCTTCCAATTGATGTTCAGATTGTCTTGGAGTCACTAAAGAAAGACCCAATCTCAACAGTTCGCAGACTTGGCCGAAAGACAGGTTCCTGTTGCTTCTGCAACCTACCTCTGTCCACTCCTGAATCACTCGTTCATGGCTATGGAGCAACCTGTGCAAAGAACGGCAACCTACCTCACGGCAAGAAGTCTGCAAGGGCTATCGAGGCTGAGATGGAGAATGCAATCACAAGGATGGTTATGCTCATGGAAGGTGGAGAGTGGGCAGTAGTCGATTTGGAAACTAACGAAGTCATCATGACCTTTGAAACTCAGGAGTTAGCACAATCTGCTCTTGACGAGTGGTCAGAACTCAAAATCAAAACATCATCAGGAGAGTTGCTCTGAATGGCGAAGATAACGAACTCTAACGGTGTATGTGTGGTGTGTGGGCTCCCAGCCTTCATCTCCGGCGATGAGTCCACCCCACACTGCCAATGTGAGTTCGATGAACACTCGCTTTGGGTCGAGTGGGAATACACCAATTTGCTCTTTAACCCCGAATCAGCCTGAACTGCTCATGGGCAACAATCGTGCGTTCAGTTTAGCATCAGGAAACAACTTCGTTTCAATAGCACCGACCAACCTACTTTCCATTGCTGGAAACACAACTAATTCTTCGGCAACTTTGAAACTATACGATGGAAAAGTTGTTGGTGATATTACAGCCACAAATCTCATTCATACATTCACTCTTGCTCAGGGTGCAATCCAATATGGATTCGATGGACTTTTCTTTCCAGCAGGTTTGATTTGTGTTCTAACTCTGAACAGTGCAACTTGTGATATTCTAATCGAACACGATTGAGATTTTTTCAATTGCAAAATTGCGTGTCGGTTTCGATTTGCTCCGTGTCGGGTTCGACATTATGATTTCCTGATTTTCCAAATCTGATTTTTGACTGATTTTTTCCAAATCTGACTATTTCGACCTTAGAATTACATCCAAGAGGGTGTCTGAACCCCAATTTTCCGAGTTTTGACCATTTAGAGCCAATCTGAGGCCATCAAATGCCTTTCAGGTCAATACCTACCACCGACCCAACAAAACGGCTCAGATTGCGTTTTATTGATATTCGTAAAAATTAGTCGCCAAATACTCTCATTTGAGGCAATCCACTCTCGTTATCGAAGTCGATAGCAAGCCTCGCATAGAGCAAAGCATGGAAAGCGTGGTCATCTCCATCTCTGCCGAACTTTGTCTTGCTTTGGGCATGAGTTGGCCTCATGTTCTGTTCATCTGATTCTGCTGATGAGTTCAAAGATGTCCATTCATGCAAAACCCATTCCAAATCTGTCGTTTTGTATGGAAGTGATATTTCCTCATTTTTGATTGCCTCAATTGTTGCTTCGATGTAGGTAGTTCTATCGACAACAACCATGTAAATTAGATTTCGATTATTGTCTCTTTTCTTGTATTGGAATGGAGTCAGAGGCCGACTGGAATAATAGCAAGATTTGACCATATCTCCATACTCCCTTTGGAGTTCTTTCACCTGCCTTGCTCCATACCCAATATCACATACGACTTGGACACAGTTGTATCGCTCAATCAGATTCTTGATTTCCTCAACTTCATCATTTTCAAAATCTGCTCTTGAATCCAACTTGAGGCAGTTCACAATTTCTCCATTCTTTCTCATGATGACGACTGTTGTTTGATTTCCCCAATCAACACCCATCACAGTTTCTTCCGGTGCTTCCACGAATCTCAGAACCTTCCTGTCGGTATCGACACTTCTCAGAGCCTCATCGAAAGTCAGAGGTTTTGTCGAACCAGCAAAGAACTCTCCAAGAACTTCGTTTGCATATCTTCGTGGTGTGTAAGTTGCCTTCTTCATTTTGATATCTTCATCTGTAATCTCAGGATGCATTTTCTGACTGATGTGATAGCCGATGATATCCTCATCTGAATCACCGTGAATCCACTCCTGTCCATTCCATTCTCCCTTGCTGGATTTCTCCCATAGTTTCCAAAAGTCAGAACCCTGTTCTCTCGCAGTTCCACTAACGAGAACCCACTTGTATTCTGATAGTGCCAACATCTCGACCAACATAGGCAAAACATCTGCTCCTGAATCCTGATATTCGTCAATGCATACCATGTCGGCTTCGATACCTAACAGACCATGTGCATCTCCCCAATTGGAGTAAGCATAGAGATGATTCAACGACCTCGCTCCAACATCGAAAGTTTGGTGACTAACAGATTGCTTGATTCTCGGTTTCATCAGGCATCCACCATTGATGCTCGACATCAATGCTCCATTGAATCTCTCATCGACAAACCTACTCACTTGGGGTTGTCTTGGGGCAGTATAGACTGCGTTGAAGTATGGTATGTTCAGGAGCCCATACATGAGCAGATTACAGATGGTTTCAGTTTTCTCAACCTTCCTACTACACTTCAAAACAATCATCTTGGTTTTGGCTGATTTCTTACTGGGTTGAAAGTGCCTGTAAATCTCAATCAAATATGGTCGCTCATGTAGGCTGAACTCCTTGCCGTTGATGGTGCGAAAATACTGAGCCCACCTATCAGGATATATTGCAATCTCCCTTGCTTGTGTTGCAGTTAATCTAACACTCAGAGCATCGCTCATGAACATATCAGAAAAGTTGGGGGTCAATATGGTTGTGATTCAGATTTGAAAATAAAAAAAAGGGAGATGGCCGAAGCCATCCCCCAGTTTCAAGGTAGTTCTAACTCATGTGGAGCGACCATAATGGTTGCAAGAACCATGTTGACTCCAATCATAGTGTGTTGGAGTGCAATTTTTTGTGCAGATGCATCTTGGTTCTGTTCTCTGTGTTCCATCAGGGTTTGCACCGTAAAAGATTCCACCACATACCCAGTTTGCATATCCGTGTGTTTTAGCCATTCAAAATACCCCCATTAAACCGGAGATTGCCCACTCCAAAAAACAGATGTGTCCGAATAACATTTGGAGATGAGATGCAATGAACTCTCCACTGCGTAGCATCTCCCTTCGGAGAGGTCTGTTCCATATTGCTCGTATTGCGTTGGCCCACATTCTTAGCGTTGACATGGCCCTGCGGGTGTGGCTTCCACTTATCAATACTTCCTAATCTGACTATCTCTAAATATCAATACAAAACCTTTGCACTTACAACCAAATGATGACTAAAATTACGAAATAGTAAAAACCCTCAACTCAGCACATTTTGAATCAAGGTATTAGCATGGCTCTTGCAGACTCCCCTATCCAGCCACCAACTCGCCCGAAGAAACCCTTCACATTCAACGACATGATGCTCTTAGTTCTCGGTGTTCCACTGATTCTATGTTGGCTTGCATTCGCTTGCTATGTCATCTATTCAGGAATCCAAGACGACACTGGTTTAGTTCAAGAAAATCTTGATTTCTATGTGGCTCTAATTGCTATCATTGGTTCCCCTGCTTTACTGTTCATGAACTCCGTCTTGGAATCATGGAAAGGAGAGCAAGCGGCAGAGTTAGCGGCACTACCTGTTCGTATTGATTCTGAACTACTAAACGCAACTGCTTTCTTAACTCACGGAAAGGAATTGGAGATGGTTAGAGTTGCTCATGAAAATGAACAGGCGGCACTAAGGCAGAAGCACGATTTAGACATGGATGAATACAACACAAAGAAAGGAAAAAAAGGAGTGTGAATAAATGGAAATAATGGGCGTTGAAATGGAACTTTGGATTGCGGCTTTGGCCGCTACACTCGCACTGGTCGTTTGGGGATTGAAGAAATACAAGACCATCATGGCTGATGGTAAAATCAGCCTCGATGAAGTCATTGATACCCTGACCGAAAGCGAGAGTAAAATCGAAGATGTCGTTGATGCAGTTGAATCCGTTTCTGATGCTATGGAAGCCAAGAAAAAAGCAGAGTTGATTGAACTTTGCAAAGAGAAGGGGCTTGCCACATCGGGAACTAAGGCTGAACTCATCGCAAGACTTGTCGAAGCCGACACAGAGTAAATGAGAAAGTTGAGGGATTTTTTTGACAGATGCAGACGAACTAAAACATCTGCGAGAATCCCTGAAAGAACTCAGAGAGGATATATCGACAATGAAGGATAATCACCTTGCTCACATGGAGCGAGATATGTCCTTGATGAGAACTCACATTGCCGTCATCAAAACACGATTAGACCCAGTTGAAAAGTTCGTGGAGTCTTGGAATCAAAAGATGATGTTAATTTTCTTGGGTGCGGTTTCAGCCAGCATTGGAATACCAATGATGTTGTGACCCGATACCGTCAATATCCTCGCCCCTGAATGGAGTGGAGTAGGAGAGAATGGCGTTGTCGCAAGAAGAAGCAGATTCAATCATTGAGGTCGTCAATGAGAGGGCTATGGAACTACGCCAATTGATAATCACAATCGCTTCAATAATTGCTCTCATTTTACCTGCCGCAGAAGGTTTGGGAATAGTCGATTTCACACCAATGGGGAATGGAGATGATGAGTGGATTGGAGATGATGACTGGGAGTGGGGAGATGACTTCACTTGCGGTGATGGTTCGACCATTGAAGCATCGCTTGTCGATGACGGCTACAAGAACTGTCGAGATGGTTCTGATGAGCCCGAAGATGATGAGGAAGATTGTGTCGAAACCGATAGTTGCGAGGAACCTGATATCATCTATGGTTGCACCGATGAAGATGCTCTGAATTATGATGAAGATGCATGGGAAGATGATGGCTCTTGCGAGTATGAGGAAGAACCCGAAGAAACATGGGGTTGCACTGACCCAGCCGCAAGAAACTATGACCGATATGCAGACAATGATGATGGCTCCTGTGAGTATGAAGAACAGGGGGAACCATGCGACCCTGAGATGTATGATGCATATTGGGAATACGGGGAAGAAAATGAAACATTTACTTTCCATTGGGATGCTGATTTAGCCTGTCAAAATGAGCCTCACAATCTCACAGTAATTTGGACAATTTACGACAATGAAACTGGGAACTTCACTGGCTTCCAAAATGAACTCACATACGAAACTTACTACCAAGATTGGGATTATGTAAATCTGACAGAATGTTGTGTTGCATCGGGCAAATACGACATCTTTGCAACCTTTGAGTTCAAGGGAGAATACAGCCAAGCAGGGGGCTGGTATGGGATTGAGGTCTGATGGATGAATCGTGTTGTTTAATCATCGCTTTGTTTATTCTTTCATTCATGTTTCTTAACCCCGATAAACTTCCATGATGAGGTATGGTGAAAAACCGCAACTCAGCACGAAAGCCTATGGCGGAGCGTCAGCGAAGCATTCTTGACCGTATTTTGCGAAGGCGACCTGACCCTTCCGATGCTGAAAAGATATCAGACTTGATTAACGGAAAAAATATGCCCGATTCAGATGGATTGACTTGGGATGGTAAGACACTTGCATCATTAGCAAAAATAGGAACATCGACTTCGGTGGGCAGACAGAAAAGAACTGGTGCAGATACCCAAGTTTCCTACGACCTTCTCAGGCAGATTTCACTCAAGTCTGAGGTCGTAAATGCAATCCTTCGTAGGTGTGTTGACGATACTCTTGCGAATGGCTATCAATTCGTTCTTGCAGACGGCAAAGAGGATGGGAGTCAGGAGCAACTTGATAAGATTCGTGATTTCTTCAAGAGGCCAAATCCTGATGATATGGGAGATGAGTGGCTGGAGTCGCTTCTGTTCGATTTAATCCTGTTCGGGGATGCCTACTTGGAACTCGATGGAAGTGCCGACAAATCATCTGTAAATGGGGAAGAATGGGTATATGGTGGCGACCTTCAAGCAGTGTGGACTATTCCATCAGAAACTATGAAACTCGTTCCAGCAAATCAGACACCAAAGCCACCAAAAATGGCCTACATTCAGAACATTGACAAAGAGGTAAGAAAGTTCGATGCAAATAAGGTAATTCACATCTCAAAGTTCAGGCAGGGAAGGGGCTACGGTTCAAGCCCTTTGATTCCTCTAATGGAGATTATTGCAGGGCAGTTGAATCTGTCCAACTATCTCAATATGCTTTACACTGGAACATTGCCCAAAACAATCCTCAATGTGGGTGATATTTCCAACAGTGAAATGAAGTCCATGTTGGGTCTGATAGAGCAACAACTCTCAGGTGGAAAATCACCATTTGGACTCATAGCAATCAATGGTGGAACTGGATTCAATATGCACCGTTTGATTGACTCGACAAGGGAAGGAGCCCAGTTGGATTTGCTTTACTATTATCGAGAAGAAATCTGTGCAGTTTTCGGAATCCCACCAATGAAACTTGGCTGGGTTCAGACAGGTAAATTAGCCAATCCTGAGCAACAATTGGATGCTTGGTATGATGTTATCGAATCATATCATTCAAGACTATCCTCAATGATGAATAATCGCATTCTTCCACTACTCGGAATTACCGACTGGAGTTTCAAGTTCATCAGTATCAGACCATCAAGAGAAACAGAGCGAGCAGAGACTCTCAAGGCTCAAGCAACTGCTCTTGCAACTCTTAGGCAAGAAGGAGCAATATCAGTCAACGAAGCAAGAGAAATCTTGGGCTTCCCACTGATTCAAGATGAACAGGCAAACGACCCATTCTATCTCAGTCCAAAACTCTCAATCAACAAACCAAGCACAAACACAAATGATGTTCATGATGTCGATTCCGACACGATAGGTTTGGATGAATTATTTCCAAATCCGATGGATGAAGATGATGATGAGG
>TARA_R100001163_G_scaffold65818_1_pt1 | contig 11081 bp, 14 predicted proteins | sample TARA_R100001163 | Tara Oceans TARA_R100001163 (sample SAMEA2621285) | marine metagenome | biome: marine biome (ENVO:00000447); feature: deep chlorophyll maximum layer (ENVO:xxxxxxxx); material: "saline water (ENVO:00002010), including plankton (ENVO:xxxxxxxx)" | depth 120 m
ACAATCGACAATCAAGTTCCTGAGTGGAGAGCAATGGATGCTTCGCACCACTGGGGCAAAAGACTGGTTCATGCTTTTTACGAAGTTGAGAACCCTAAGTTCTTAAGCCAGTGCGACGACCAATTAACTTTCGATTTCGATTTGGTGGCGTAATGTTGGAAACAGCTCTCATGTGTCTAGCCTTGAATATATACTTCGAGGCTAGATCAGAACCGATACAAGGTCAAATAGCAATAGCTGAGGTCACTCTTAACAGAGTGGCTTCACCTAATTTCCCGAATGATGTCTGCTCAGTTGTTTTACAAGACAACATTGCTGGTTGTCAATTTAGTTGGTGGTGCGATGGCAAGTCGGATTACCCAAGAGAAAACAACTCTTTGAGAACCTCTAAAGCAATAGCAAAGATGATGCTGGAGGAAGGGCAATATATCAGTGTTGTTGGTGACGATGCAACTTATTACCATAGCACAGATGTTGATCCTTATTGGGCAAGTGAATTCGAAAAAGTAAAAACAGTTGGAAAACATATTTTTTATAAGAAAAAAGGCAAAGAATGGTTGCGTCCTTTGCCCAGACCCAAAGATCTTTTTGAGTAAAAAGTTGTAAGTCATTGTTTTTAAAGTGAACAAAGTTCTTTACCTTTCTGTCTAAATAAGATAGAATACTTGTATAAGCTGAGAAAGGAAATAAAAATGAAAATTTTAGTTCAACATGCGGAGAGCAACCGAGATGGTGAAGTAACTGGATATACAGATGTAGCAGAGGTTAATGCATCAAATTTTAAAGATGTAGATGCAGCACTCGAGTATGCTTATCGTTACACAAATAATGTAATGGGTTCTTGGTCTATTAAGGAACAATTTTTGCCAATGCGTGATGGCAACGAAATGCCAAACGGTGATTACAATGACGATGTTACTGTACTGCGTCATCGTCCAGATGGCATGGGTCAAAGATCGTCTATGATGGGTGACCGAATGATTGTTGATGGGAAAACTTACGAGATTGCAGCGTTCGGTTTTAAAATGATGGAGGCAGTGTAATGGGAATATTCATGCCTTCATATTCTGGATACAGCAGACCTTGGACTCACGAGCAGATTGTTGCTCGTGGGATCCAAAAGAGAAAAATTGCAGCACAACGGAAAGCAAGACTTATGGCTCCTGAAAATAAAGTTAAATTCGAAAAAGAAAATCCAGGACTCATAGATGCTCTTAGAGAGCTGACTTCTTGGAACAGCTTTGCTGCTTCTTTAGTAGAGCAGTTCGACGATCGTGGTTCGCTTTCCGAAAAGCAGACTGGTGCTGCTGTTGCGATGCTTATGAAAGTAAAAGCCAATAAGGCTAATAGAGCTGAGGCACCAACTGTTGATCTTGGTAATGTAGTTGCTATGTTCAACAAAGCTCATGAGGCTATTAAAACTCCTAAGTTCCGTTTTGAGGACTTGGTTATTTCTCGTGCACCTGACAATGGTGCTAATGCTGGTGCTCTATATGTTAAGGTTGATGGCGAGTATGCTGGCAAAGTTAAGGAAGGCAAGTGGTTTGGTTTACGCACCGCACCTCAGGAGACGCTCTCTAAGCTTCAGCAGATAGCCAATAGCCCACTTGAATCAGCTGTAGCCTATGGACGTAAAACAGGGAACTGTGCAATGTGTGGTCGTTCGCTTACTAAGCACGAAAGTGTAGATCGTGGCATTGGACCAATATGCGCAGAAAGGTTCGGACTATGACCTGCCCTGATTGCGATGGTGAGGGTCGTCGTGAATATGAGAAGCCTGTCGTTGATTATGTCAACGGTGGGTTCCTCGACACTGTTTGGGACACCTGCGAAACTTGCGACGGCTCAGGCGAGGTTGAAGACAAATGATAATAACTAAGGCAGATTATGGAAAGTATTTAGTCATCAAGTCAAAGCTTGATGGCGATACTTTTGAAAAGCTATCTACACTTCCAGGATTTAAGAAGTGGATTGGCAGGGATCTTCTGTTCGATCCAACAGGTGCGAACATAGATAGAATTCATAAATACTTTCCTAATGCTAATTGGGATGAGTCTGCTTCTCCAGCACTCGATAAATATATTAGCAATCTAAAAGAGATGGAAGCTAATATTAAAATGAAACACTCTGAGTTGCCAAGCAACGACGATTATGATTTTAAAACCAAACCTTTTGACCACCAGCGCAAAGCTTTTTACATGAGCCGAGACAAAAAGGCTTTTGCTTTATTGATGGAACAAGGCACAGGTAAAACTAAAGTTATCATTGACACTGCTGCATATCTTTACGCAAAAGGTAAAATAACTTCCATTGTTGTAATTGCTCCTAATGGAGTGCACCGAAACTGGCTGAGAGAAATAGACATACACATGCCAGACTGGTGTCCTAGAAAGTCTTTCTATTATTCTTCCGGAATGACCAAAAAGCGAATAGAAGAATATGAAGATGTTCTAGGTGCATCTGATTGTCTTAAAGTTTTCACTTTTAATGTAGAAGCTTTTACAAGTCCAAAGGCAATATATTATATGCAGAAAATATTGGTCAGTAATAAAATTCTTCTTGTTGTAGATGAAAGTTCTAGGATTAAACGTCCAGGAGCCAAGCGAACAAAGATAATAACTAAGTTCGGCAAGCAAGTTGATTACAAAAGAATAATGACTGGAACTCCAGTTACCAAAGGTCCAGAAGATGTTTATTCTCAGTTCAAGTTTTTAGATCCACAAATATTAGGATATGACAGCTTTTATTCGTTTCGTGCCAGATACTGCGTTATGGGTGGCTTTGAGAACAAGCAGATTATATCTTATCAGAATGTAGAAGAACTAACCAGAAACATAGAAGGTCACAGTTTTAGAGTTTTAAAGAAAGACTGCCTAGACTTACCCGATAAAATATATCAGCGTCATTATGTCGAGATGACTCCTAAACAAAAGAAACTTTACCAAACTATGAAGAAGTCTTTCGTTGCTGAGCTAGAAGGCAACATGATAGAAGCACCTGAAGCAATAACTCGTTTGCTAAGGCTTCAGCAGATACTTTGCGGTTGGTTTCCGAGTGAGGAAGGTGGACAACAAATAGACGACAAAAACCCTCGAATCGAAGCTCTAAAAGAGATACTTAGCGACATCGACTCTAAAGTTATCATTTGGGCACGTTTCAAGGCTGATTTAAGAGCCATAGAGAGGGCATTAGGAGATTTAGCAGTAAGTTATCATGGAGATGTAACAAGTGACGCTAGAGAGGTTGCAGTTGAGCGTTTCCAAAATGATCCAAGCATTAGATATTTTATAGGTCAACCACAATCTGGTGGTATAGGCTTAACGCTTACTGCTGCAGATTATGCTATTTATTATTCCAACAGTTTCGATCTAGAACAACGGATGCAATCGGAAGATAGATGCCACCGCATCGGAACTAAAAATAACGTCACCTATATCGACATCGAAACACGCAAGTCCGTCGATAGCAAAATAATAAAAGCTCTGCGAGAGAAAAAGAACCTCGCCGATGTTATAACCAAAGATCCAATATCCCTATTCATGGAGGAAATCAATGAGTGAAAAAAACTTCTGGACGCTAATAAGAAACAACTTGCCTTTGAAAATGTATCGTGTTGAGAACAGAGTTGCCCAAGGCATGCCAGATGTTCATTACATTGTTAATGGAAAGTCAGGATGGATAGAACTAAAATACATTAATAAATGGCCAAAGAGACGTTTCGTCAGTGGTCTTAGATTAAATCAAGCAATGTGGGCAAATACATATATTTCCCATGGAGGTAATAGTTGGATATTAATCCGTGTCGACAGAGACTTTACAGTCCTTGTTAGTGGCATTCATGCTAGAAAACTTTTCGACAGACCATCGAAAAAACATCTTATGGACATGTCCTCTTGGAGTAAACGAGGAAATTTAAGCACAGAAGACTGGGAGTCTCTGGCGAAAACTATTTCTCTTTCTCATACTGAATAGATGCTTTGTTTTCTGATTTAGCAGAGTAAGCATTGAAACCCATAAATGCAGCCACAACACCAGATGCTGCAATCACATAAACGGAAGCAATATCAGTTATAAGAGTTGCTGCTTTATCGAAACCGAGAACCGAAGCAAGTAAAATTATGAACGGATAGATCAACATTCCTGCTAATGCAAAACCTGTAAATCTTCTTTCGGCATTTCGTTTAAGATCACGATCTACCATCTCTAGTCTTCGATCTTCTAAAGCCAATTTATTCCATTCGCTTTTTTCTATAACACCATTTTTATTTTTATCAGCTTTTTCGAATTCTGTCATATGCATACCTTTCGACAACTTTTCTGTCATGTCCTAATATAATCAACTTACCATTTTTATCGTAAGCTGAAAACTTATTTTTTCGCTCTATTATTGTTGGGCGTTCACTTCTAGGCAAGTCACTTTCATCGAGTTGTGTGTCACCATTATTTTTGCTTTTTCTGCCTGTTCGAGACATTGCTGTTTATCCGAATAAGTTCCTATTTGGTAATAATATAACCTATCTGAACTTATAAAATGTAAAAATATTAAAATATAAACCATTACCACTGACCTCTAGATTTACCGATAAAGTATATTACTATTCCAAACACAGCAAGTCCAATTACAACAATCCCAATACCAACCAACCAGTTTATGATATTGTCTATTTTTTCTTGCCTTTTATAAATCATTTCTTTTTGTAATTTTCTTTGTTCAGCCTCGATATTTATAATCGACTTCCAAGCACTTGGTCCATAATAAAGAGATATATAATTTTTCAATTCCTCTCTCATTTCTTGAGCTTTTTGTTGAGCTGCCCAAATTTCAATCGCTGAAGTGTCAAATCCTGGTTGCACTTTTTTCCAAAGAGGAGGATTCTTGGCTTTATTACCAAGATAGTCTAGATCAGACACAGCCTTACCGAACTTAGAAAGATCAGTTCCAAGTTGACTTATTTCTTTTCCAACGGAAACTGCTTTCTTTATGCCGTTAAAAGCGAGAGTACAGGCTGCAATTGCACTTGCTGGATCTACCATCTAAACGAAACCTCTTTTTTGAATTAAAATAGAAGTGACGAAAATAATTACTGACTACTCAATACTTTTTCTTTTGTGCTTGGTGATACTGTGTTAATAATACCCTCTAAAGCACCTGAAACAACAGGGTCAGCTATCTCACTGATTGGCTCAGTTACGTCTGTCAAAGCTGTAACTCTTGGTTGAGAAGCACCCAATGCATTTATAGCTTTCCGGAAAACTTGTAAAGCTGCATCTATCTGGGTGTCATCAGTTAAAGCTCTTTGTAAAACATCGGCATCTTCGGAAACAACCAGCTCTGCTATTTGCTTGAACTGATCATCTGTAAATGGTGGCTTTTTACCACCGAACAACCTAGTAACAATATTTGTCGTTGCTCCAATATCCATTCCAGCTGAATTGACAACCCTAGTAATGTCAGCGACTGTTTGACCAACTTGACCAACTCGAGTCGCAGAACCCTCTCTACCAGCAGTTGGTGAACCTTTAAATATACCAGCCTCAGCTTTTGCAGCACCACTTGCTAGATTTATTTTAGTTACGATTTCATCGAGGCTGTCTCCAGGATATAATATCTGCAGAATGTCACGTGTTTCAGTATCGCCAGCAAGTTTGTTAACTGTGCCTATTTTTTGCGAACCTTTGGCTTTTCTTTTAAGTGCTGATGCTGCACCTGCTCTAAGAGCTGCAATAGCATCTTCATTTCCTGCATCTACAAGTTTTTGGAAAGTTATTGCGAACTGTTCTGGGTCAGTTTTTGTAGAGAATATTTTCTGGCCAGCTTCGAACTGTTTTACAGAGTCTTCTATCATTGCCCAGTTTTTACGAGTTGCTTGTAAATCTGGTGATATGTCATCAAGAACATTCTTAATTGTTGTTTCATAACCTTTCATTGTTCTGGCTTTATTGTTGTTTCCGGATCTAGTTGCACTATCTTTTAAATCCATAAAAGCTCGTTTTACTAGCTCACCCTCTTTTAAAGACAAAGATCTACTTAACTGGAGTTTTGCATTCTTACCTTTTCCGACCATTTTAAAAGGAGAGGGAAGACCAGACTCATCGAAAAATTTATTGATTACATTTCTAGAGTTTCTACTCGCAAGTGCCAAAGAAAGAACAGCATCATCTATTTCTTTAAATGCCTGTCCAGATGCAGCTTCGAAAATTTTATCATAAGCTGCACCTTCAGCTGCTTTTAATTTATCTGTGTTATTTGCAAAAGTTGCAAAAATATTATCTGCTTCTGTATTCGGTGCTAAATCATCTTGTAAAGATTGATAAAGATCTTCCACGAATTTATTTTTACGACCAACAATTGCATCTCTGATAACTGCAGATCCTGGACCAGCAGTTTTAACGAAACCTGAAACAACTCGATATGCCTCCTCAGACATTTCCGGAATTATTTCACCTTTAGAAACTCTTTCTAGGATCTCATCGACGCTTAAACCACTGTCGGAAATTATTCTAATAAGTTCGTCTTCTACTTTTTTGCCGACTTTGCCTGTTATTTTTCTTCTCGTGTAATCAATCAAAGGTGATGCTGCTGCCTGAACACCTTGAGCTAATTTAGCAAAAGCTGGGTTTGCAATTGCGCCTGTAATTGTTGCTGTGGGTGCATCTTTTAAACGAGCCAAGCCTTGTTCTTCTGAGCCACCTGTGCCCATAGCAAAACCTTGCGTTGCACCTATTCCTAAAAGCCTCATCCAAGTTGGTGCTGTTGCAGCTGCAGATGTACCACCTGTGAATGGTGTTGCTGCGAGTGCCACAGCTGTCGGGACAAAAGCACCACCTATTTCATATTTCAAAGAGCCTTCTTTAGACTGAGCTGATTTTAACTTTTCTCTCTCGTCTGCCAAAGCCTCGTCATAAGTAACATTTGGACTCAAAGCTTTTACACCAGCAATAGCTTCGTCTGCCCAATTAAATAGTAAGCCTGTAGCAGTTAGCCTTGCTCTGTCTGCCATTGTAAGACCAGATTCTGGGTCTACCTGATCGTCTGGTAAAACCTCGATTCCTAATTCTGCACGAAGCCTAGCAAGCTTTTCTTCTTTTGTTTCAGACATTCTATGGATTCCTTTCAGGCTTCGCTAGTTCAGCCGCGATCATATCTAGCATCTGATCTGTATATAAATTTCCAGCATTTGGATTAGCTAACATTTCTTTTAGTGCTTGAGTTGTTTTTGAAGTAAGAGAGTCTTTGAAAAATAAATCTTGACCTAGTTCAGTTTTTGCTATTTTTTCATTCGCATAGCCTTGAGGATTTAATATCTCGTATGTTTCACCTCCGCTCGTGTAACTTAAATATTGCACACCACTAGGATAAATAACACTGAATGCATCACCTGAAGCATTTATCATGCCTCTTGTTGCTTCTTCACGCAGTGCTTGCTTTTGCCTTATAGTTTCAGGACTGTCGCCAACTTTCGGGAAGTATTGTAAAAGTGCATCAGCATATTCTGAAGCAGCAATGGCTGCGCCAGATTCGTTTCTTAACTGAGCTGCAACCCAGTTCTGAGCAGCAACGTGGAATTGTTGAGCTTCCGGAGTGATACCGATATTGCCGAGTCCAAGTGCAGTCATTGTTCTTATTTTAGCAACATCTTCTAAAGTTAAAACATAACCTTCAGCAAGCATATTTCTTAGGATGCCTTCATTAAATAACATTCTACTTCCGAATGTTGCAGAGGTGCTTTGGTTCTGGTCAAATTTTTGCGAGCGTTCTGCTATTATTTTGTTAAGATCTAGACCATCTGGTATTGGCAAGTTCGTAGTCGAGGAAAGATCAATTCCTGGTTTTGTTCTTGTAACTTCTTTGCCATCTACAATTTCCGTGAACTCACCACCAACAACTAACTTTTGGTAATTTGCAGAATATTCGTTTTTCTCTGCTTGGCTTACACCACCTGCGAGGTTTGGATCTGCGAGTCGAGTTCCGATGTCGTTAACAGAAGCGAACAGTCTTTCATACTGAGAACCCTGCGGAGCTTTACCAGCTGCAGCACTTAAAAAGTTTTGACCTTTTACAAATTGATCAGGAGTCAAGGTGACGTTTCCTAGAGTGTCTCTTTGTAAATTAGTTCCTAGTGCTGTATTTAATGCAGCAAGGTTTTCTTCCGAAACGAAATATGCTTTAGGAGTGCCAACGGAAGTAGAAGAAGTGTCAGCTATAGAAAAAGAACCTGCTGGAAGTAAAGCAACCTGTGCATTTGTAAGGTCGATTGTTTTGTTATCAGGAAGAGCGACTCCAGGAAAAGCAGTAGCAAATGCTGTTTCATCAAGTATTTTAACAGCATATGGTTTTGTTGGTTTCCCAGCTGTTGTTTTTGTATATTCTAACAATGCTCCTGGATCTGCATTAATTACATCCGATGCAGCTTTATTCGTTAGAGTAACATTGTCTCCTTTTTTACCGAGACCTTCAACATCTTTTTGCAATGTATAGGACTTAGTTGTTAGCCCACCGACTGTTGTTTTGTCTGGCTTAAGAGATGATGCCAAAGAGATAGCTGTCTGGGGAATGGAAGCATCTAGCTTGCGATTGTATTGTTTAACATCCATTAAGTATTCAGCTGGGTCTGTAGCAGCAGCTGCAGCTGAACCTAATAGAGTCGCTCCTGGTTTTGAGGCTTCTCTCCCAAGTGCTGTAAAGTATTTTAATGCTGCGATGGCTGGATCAAATTTTTCACGTTTCGGAGAAAGTGCTTTAGCAAGTGCCATAGCTTCTTGAGCTTGTTTAGATCCACCTGCTAGAGTTGTAATGGCATCTAATGCACCACCAGTAAACATTGCTGGGTTTGAACCTGATGCTCCGTATTCCCTTCTTTTTAATTCTTCGTCAAAAATATTTACCATACTTATCACCTACTAGCATAATATGCAGCTGCAGCACTTCCACCAGCACCTAGAAGCTGACCAAATAAACTAGGAGCTTGACCTGTTTGCGAACCAACTCTGTAACCCATCGTTGAGCTTTGATACGGAACACCTTGCAATGCACCGAGTGCAAAGTTTAGAGCTTCTCTTTCTCTGAATCTGTCTTCCATGTCTTGCTGATTTGCAAGATCGATTGCTGCTTGATCTAATCTTCTTTGAGCTTCGCCACTTGATATTAATCCTTGAGCTGCAGCTTCTTGTAAACTTTGCGTCAGAGGTGCTAAGTCTCTAAAAGACTGCATTTGTGCTAATCTGCTTGCTTCTTCAGCTTGATATCCTGTTCTTAATGCATCTTCAGCTGCAAATCTAGATGATCTGTCTGCATCGAATTGGCTTCTGCGCATTGACTCTGCATCGAATCTAGCATCACGATCCCTGTCAAATCTGTCTGCTGCAAAACCTAATCCTTCGGCTGCAGCTCTTGCTCTTAGGTCAGCTGCACCCATAGCACCTTCAGAACCAAGCATTGCCTCCGTTATACCTAAACGAGAACCACCGAAAGCACCACCTCTTGCAGCTTGAGCACGAGCCTGAACTTGGTTTCTTAAAGTTTGTTTTTCTAGTTCTCTTACAGATGCATCTTGAGCACCTTGATAAATATCTAAAAAAGGCTGTGCTTGCGCTAGGCTAAATTCACCACCCAACAACTCTTCGTTCGTCATTCCAGAATATGGATCACCCATAAGCTCTTCACGAGTCGCAGCATCATAGCCTTGACCCAAAGTGTCAGAAATAGATTCAGCTTCATCTATAAAAGGTTTGTAACTAGATCTTCCATCTCTTAATATCTGGGCAGCAAGCCTTTCGTCTTCTGTTAGCCTTTCACCATCGTAAGATGCAAATTGAGGAAGTGTTGGGTCTCTTCCTGGATCTGTACTTGCTATTCCAACAGCTTGATCAAAAAGAGCTTTACCTCCTGCCGATACCCATGCTGGTAAATCTGAAGATCCGAACTCTACTCCATACTCAGGAAGATCCAGTGTTGCTGGAGTTAAACACCCTTGTCCCATCTAACTTACCTCCGTAAATAAAGAACCAGCCTTTACAAAGCCAAGCCTATTGAAAAAATTATCTTTACGATCCATGTCTCCAGAATAAACGTGACCCAATTTAACTTTTACTTTAAGCTCTTTTCCGATTTTAATAAAGCATTTTACTAATTTTATTGCTGCTCTTGATTTTCTATTGTTTGGATGTACAAAAAACCACACATCCGATAAAAATTTTTCTTCAGACCACCAGTCGGAAGACAAGTTGCCAGCTTGCGAACCAATGATCTTTCCTTCTTTTTCTGCGACCAGAACAATGCCTTTGTCTATCATATGTTTTATCATATGTAAAACTTTACCTTCACTCATAGGCGAGGTGTATGTTTCAGTCCCATTATGCATAGCACTTAACAACTCATATACCTCTTGAATATCATTAGCATCTGCCCTTCTTATTATCATCGCATCCCGCCAAGTGCTCCCATTTGCTGCTGAGCTGGCTGTTGCTGTTTAGATGCACCTTCTATTTGCCGAATTATTTGCTCTAGTTCAGGAAGCAACTTTGCTAAAACTCTTGCACTCTCAGGAGTTATAGCTTTGTCAAGCGTTCTAAGCTCCTCTGGGGACATAAGTGATAGTCTTGCTACAAGTACAGCACCGATCTCTTCAGAAGGTTGCATGAGCCTCTGCTGGGCTTCAGCAGGCATTTGCCTCATTGGGTTTTGCATTTCCCCACCTTGCATTGGTGGACGCTCACCCATTTCATTTGGGTTCATTTCTTCAGCCATGTTGAATCTCCTTTTTGTTATAAAGCACTGACCAATTTGTTTCTTTACAGAACTTTCCTACAACCCAGCAAGTTGGCTCTAAAATTTTCCTGTAAACTTTACCTAAATAGTCAGGCTTGTCTCTTTCACCATATATGTAGGCAATCTCATTTGCACGATGCCCAGCAACGTGTTTCCAAAATTTAACGAATTTTCCTTTGCGCATCTGCTTGACCATCCACACAGCCCAAACATGATAGCCATTAACGTGGGTTGGTGTTAAATAATCACGAGTAAATCTATAATCTAAAACAACTTGTTTTCTGGTCAATAAACCTTGTCTCATAAGTTCGTT
>TARA_R100001163_G_C5068292_1_pt1 | contig 11062 bp, 3 predicted proteins | sample TARA_R100001163 | Tara Oceans TARA_R100001163 (sample SAMEA2621285) | marine metagenome | biome: marine biome (ENVO:00000447); feature: deep chlorophyll maximum layer (ENVO:xxxxxxxx); material: "saline water (ENVO:00002010), including plankton (ENVO:xxxxxxxx)" | depth 120 m
TCACAAGTCCAATGAGTATGACCGAATATCCAAGCAACAACAGGATCTCCCATTAATTCTGATAAATCGCTTACAAACGCATGATTCAATGCTCTTTCATCGCCCTCTTGTTCATATTCAGGTGGGGAAGTACCATTCTTAAGAGGTGCATGATGTGTTAAAATAATAACTTTTTTACCATTTTCTTTAGCTTTATTAATTTCATCTTCTAAGAAATCTTTAGCAACCGCATGGAGTTCATTTGTGAATTCTATCTTTAATTGTTCTTTATTAATTGAAATTTTGCGATAATCCATCATATTCTTATAAACTTCTCCAAAATGTTTAAAAGGAATATGACTCCATAATGTAGCACCAAGAATCACGTAATCTTTAAATTTACTATCTTTTGAAAATTCATAAATATCATCATTTAAATAATATACATTTTTCAAATCTTCTACTAATTCTAACATTTTTCTCTCGGTTTTCTCCATATCACCTAAATCATAATACTCATGATTCCCAGCAATCAAAAATACCTTTTGATACTTCTCGCTACACCATTTCAAAAATTTTGAATAGTGAGCTTTTGAAGGATAACCTATATCACCAACCAAGGCTAAGAATGGAGCAATAATAGGTATTTCAATAAATCTACTATTTCCTAAAAATTCTAAATGAATATCAGATATATATTGTATTTCTAATTTGTCATTCATTATATCTTGATTAATTTTGATTTATAGATAATAGTTCTAAGATACTTAATAAATAAATCAATTAATTTTTTTTAAATGAGTCAAACCGTAAAATCACCGCCTAAACCACCTATTCGTTATGGATTAATCGGAGCAGGTCAGTTAGGAAAACTACTCATTCAGGATTCAAATGAATCTCCGATGTTATTTAATATTTATAGTAATACACCATATCCATTATCAAGACATCAAATATCATATACTCAGGGAGATCTACAGGATCGTGATGCAATTATAGATTGGGCATTAGACAAAAAAATAGATGTGTTAACATATGAAATTGAAAATGTTAATATAGATGCATTGCAAGAAATAAAAAAAGCAGGAATAAAAGTAATTCCAGATCCAAATATTTTAGCAATAATTCAAAATAAACTCAACCAAAAGAAATGGTTACTTTCTAATGGTTTTCCAACATCTAATCTTATCACAGAAATAAAATATCCGGATGATATAAGAAATCCTGATAAATACAATCACAAAGGATTTGTTCACAAATTGGTAACGGGAGGATATGATGGGAGAGGAGTGTTGGTTGATCCCAGTCCTGGATCTGAACCACTTCCAGGACCATATTTTGTCGAAAAAAAAGTGGATATAAAAAAAGAAATTTCTGTCGTTATTGGTAGAGATCAGTATGGAAACACATTTATTTATGAGCCAAGTTTCGTTGTAACTGATCACAACTTACATATGTTGGATTATTTGGTTTGCCCAGCACCTGATCTTACTGCGGATCAGATAACAGAAATACAATTAATGGTTACAAGACTTGCGGTTACACTTGATTTGGTAGGTATATTAGCTGTAGAATTATTTATTGACAATTCAAATAAAATTTATGTGAATGAGATGTCACCAAGACCTCATAATACTGGTCACCACACAATTGAACGATATAACATTAGTCAAAATGAATTGTTAAGAAGAATACTTAGAAATAAGCAGATCAAACAGTCTGAATTGAAAATAAACATAAGAACACCAGCTCCAGCTCCAGCTCCAGCTCCAGTACCAGAACAAGGAAATAAATACTATACTTTACTTACAAATATAGTAGGTATCAGTAAAATAGATGATTGTAAGTTTGTGACATCGTATTTTTGTAATAATAATTATAGTGTACATTGGTATGGCAAGTATACATCTAGTCCTGGAAGAAAGATGGGACATATAACTTATCACAGCTCTTATCCTTTTGAAAAAAATATTGAACCAGCTGAATATTATCCTGAAATTATAAGGATGAAGAATGCTGGATCTATTTTAGATAAAAATCTAAATATAGATTCAATGGTATCTCCAATTATTCCAACTAATACACATGAAAATACAATCGAAGTGGCTGTAATAATGGGAAGTAAATCGGATTTACCCACTGTAAAACCAACACTACAAACATTGAATAGCTTTCGCATTCCTTATAAGCTCGAGGTAGTATCTGCGCATCGTACACCACAAAAGATGATTGAATTTGCAATGACCGCTAAATCTCAAGGATACAAGGTAATAATAGCTGCGGCTGGAGGTGCGGCTCATCTTCCTGGAATGACTGCATCTGCTACTACTTTACCTGTTATTGGTATTCCAGTTAATTCATCAAATTCCATTCAAGGCATTGATAGTTTGTTATCTATAAATCAAATGCCGAGTGGAATTCCTGTGGCAACAATGGCGATAAATGGTGCACAAAATGCAGCCTTATATGCAATACGTATTTTAGCAATTAGTAATCATAGACTTAGTATTTTATTAGATCATTATTCAGATTACTTAAAACAAAAAGTAAAAGATCAAAACTCAACTTTATTCGATTAATCCAAATCAAAGTAATTATTAAATTTAATTTTTTTATAATTTATATATTTTTTTTTATATAAATTATTTAGAACATTTCCAGAGTAGCAACAAGCATCAGGTGATCTGAAGGTTCAGTCACGGTTGGCAATGGTGTAGTAAAATATTCTTCTGGATTGTCTTGTCCAGGCAATTCACGAACTTCTTTAATGTCCCAATCACCCATAAGAAAGATGTAATCAAGAGTTGCAATAAATGGATTAACAGATCTTTCTGATTGAGCATAATTTGTGAATTTAGGTTCAGTCTTTGTATCCTCGCTTACTGCTGCATAAACAGAAATCATAGGCTTGAAAAAATCATAACCAGGGTCTTTAACAACTGGATTGAATCCTCCTAAGATATTATGACCAGATTTCCCTTGAATAATTGCTTTGTATTGTGGTGAATCTGGTTTTATATTGAAATCTCCGGCAAAAATGATATTCTTTACTCCTTGTTTATGAGCCCATTTTTGGATAGTAAGAGCTGAATAGTATGAGTGAAGCGTCATTACATTGGGTCGTGTAAAATCACACGGCATGTGGTATGTACCAATTATGAATGATTTTGAAGTATCATAATTATTTCTACTTGGTTGTTGTAAGTGAAACATTAACAAGCTATTCCATTTGGATTTAGCCCGATTCCAATGATCTCGTTCTGTTTCTTCTTTCTTTTTAGTCTCACTCAACAACCAATCTGGCATATATCCTTTAATGTTTTTAGCCATATCTGAATAACTAATACGATTAACTAGATCCCATACACCAATATTATCCAAAAATCCCTTATTATCAACAATTTGTTGACTATTGCTGATATCGGGAATCTCATCAGCGACTCTAACGTATTTGCAATCAATCAAATCTAGCTCTAAATCTGGTATTCTTGAGAAGGCTATTGCTACTCCCATATAATCATTAATTTGTCGACCATAAAGTCTAAAGTTGAAATTAAAGTGTGGAAAGAAGAATTTTTGCAATCTTCCAGCCCAATCTTGACTTACTTCTTGGAAGCAAAATACCAGCATTTGATGTTTATTTATGGCATCTTCTATTTCTCCTTGAATTTTAAGCTCTATTTTGTCCCATCTTTCTTCAGGGTTGCATGCTTCTGGCTTACAATGTGGAAACCACTCAGGACTGCACAATTGAGGGCATAAAAGGTTGTATTGAATCACACGAATCATCTTTTATTGGTATTGATTTAAAATTCTTTCTAATATCCAAATTTCAAATCAAAAATAAAATGATTATTAATCAAAGTAATAATGTTTTAAAATGAAGGACTTTTCAGTGGTTTTAGTCCTTGAATTACAAAATAATTCACTTCATCCATCATTTCAATATCAATCCAATTATTATGGAAATCTGACATAATTTTTTGTTTTGAAGGGAAATAATAATTAGTATTATCTTCTTTTACAATGGGAAATATCTTATTAACAAGATAGTCTACAGCTGATTCCTTAGATAAAAACAGATAAAAATAATTAATTTGATTACATTCGTCTAATTCTTTGTGAAATACTAAATAAAAGGTATTTTTATTTAAATAATGAGTGATATTTTCGTGTGGATGATGATTTATAATTTCCACATCTTTTTCAATATAATAGTGACCATCATCTAAAAATATTTCACGAACCTTAGCTTTACTAAGAAATCTATCTAATTCAATATAAGACTTGAAAGGAAAATCAACTTCCAATTCTCTACTATCACAATATTCTTTTATGGATTTCTGTAAGTAATGATAAGCTGATTTCATAGATGAATATAATAAAGGTTCATCTTCACTATCTTCCATATAAACCGGATGACTTAAAACAATATGAAATCTCTTAGCGTAATGTAAAATTTTGTCATTTATTAATTTATTGTCAAATAAAAGGTTATTTTCACTCATTATAATGCTTATTAATTAAAGGAAAGAATCAAGTTTTTTATTATCCTTTTTTTCAAAGTAATAATGCATTAATACATTATTATTTATTAATTATAATTATGTTTTTTATTGTCCTAAAATCAGATCAAGCAGGGCCATTCGCAGCCACATACCATTTTCCATTTGTCTAAAATAGGCTGCTCTGGGATCATTATCAATTTCTTTACTTATTTCATCTACTCTTGGTAGAGGATGCATAACAACAAGATTAGATTTAGCTTTGGTTAAATTTTTGGGAGTAACACGATAATCTTCAAAATTTTCTCTAGCCTCTTCGCTCATTCTTTCTAATTGAATTCTAGTTAAGTAAAGTACGTCTACTTCACCAATAATATCATCCAAACTTTCGTGTACAGTTTGTGTTACACCACGTTCTCTTACATATTCGATAATTTCACGTGGCATTCCACCTAGTCCACCTGGACTTACATACTTCAATTCTACATCATAGTTTGCTAACAATTTAGCAAGAGAGTGTACAGTCCTTCCATTTTCTAAGTCTCCAACCAATGCAATCTTTAATCCATTAACTGTTCCTCTTTCCTGTCGAATGGTATAAATATCAAGTAATGCTTGAGTAGGATGTTCATGACTTCCATTGCCGGCATTAATAACAGGAACATGTCTTTCACCGTGACTTCTATCTGCATCTCCCTTCAAGCTCATAAGATCAATATCTTGACTACTTCTGATAACAACTAAATCTGTGTATGACTTTATGCATTTAACGAAATCTGAAAAGCTTTCACCTTTCTTTACGCTACTAGTATCAACAGAAGTTTCAATAATTTTTCCTCCCATGCGCTGTACAGCTGCACTAAAACTACATTTAGTACGGGTACTTGGTTCATAAAAGATCATTCCAACAATTTTACTTTCTAATCTTCTAACTAAATCACGGCTATCTATTGCACGTAGTTGGTCAGCACGTTGAAACATGACACGCAAATCAAACTTATCTAATTCTTCTACGGAAAATAAACTGCGATTTTTCCAACTCTTCATACTAGCTACTAATCTTTCTTCCAGTTCATTTTTGCTATGTAATACGTTGTCAATGGATTCTGTTAATGCTCTAACATTTCCATCTCCGTCAGATGATGAATAATCATTCACTTTAGATTTAACTCTGCTAACTCCTGTAAGCAAACCTAAGTTTCTACCATATCCTGGTTTAGCTAAGATTTGCCCATCTACGTAAACAACCTTATTTCGCAAAACTACACGTCTGACCATACCAACAACCTTTCTGCCTGCGAATGGCGTCCATCCAGCCTTTGAGAATCTAGGTTTCATTGGTATTGTCCATTCTTTATCAAGATCTACTTCGATATAAGTATTATCATTGTCTATAACATTTTCTAGGTGAAATATTTTAATTGGATTTGTGTGATACTTTTCGACGATTTGATTTATTGTTAATCTTCCTTCATTAACTGCAGTCAATAACAATGGCAATACAGTTTCTAAACCAGGAAATCCAGGTGGAACATGTTCACTAACAGATTTTTCTTCCCATGTATGCGGAGCATGATCTGTTGCAAAACAATCAATAACATCCATATTATCCCACAATGCTTGTACATCATCAGTTGTCATCAATGGAGGCTTAACATCACCACACGATCCCATTTTCTTTAGATCTTCAACGTTCATAAAAAGATGATGGGGAGCGACTTCGCAGGTAACCTTCATACCAATTTTTTTACTCATTTTGATAATTTCAATTTCATCACGTCTTGCAACATGACAAACATGAATTCTCTTACCATATATATTTGCTACATGCAATACACCTGATAAAGTCTTGCCTTCGGCATGAACACATAAAGGTCTATCATCACATGGCCATGCTTCTATATGTTTTGCCCAATCACCAACATTTTCCAATAAAAGTGGACCATAAGTATTATTAAGATACATCTTAAGAGCTATAGCTCTATCAGCTAATCCACTTAATTTATTATAATTATTGCTATTAGCGCCTACATATAGACCGTAATCACAATAACTTTTACTTGCACTTAATTTTTCAACAACATTGAGTTCATCACTTCCAATTATAGCAGGATCTGTATTGGGCATGGCACAGATAGTTGTAATACCACCAGCAAGTGCAGATGCAGTTCCAGTTTTCCAATCTTCTTTCCATTCTGCTCCAGGTTCACGCATATGTACATGTACATCAACAAGACCTGGAAGTTTTATTGTATTGAAGCTTGTCATACAATCGACAGTTGTATCAGTCCATATTGTTCTAGAGTTTGATTCAAATAATTCTAGACTCTTAACCAATAATTTGGCACATTTAATATCAGTAATTATTGGGACAGAATTATCAACAGCAGTTCTACGAATAATGTATCCCATTGTTTCTCTATCGTTCTCGTTAGTGCAAACCCGCCCCTTACGTGATGCATTAATGATTAAACCAATCTGTCCCTTCTCTACTAGATATTCGAAACTATTGGTATCAACAGCAGTTTGATCGAATCTCATTTCTTTAATATCAATTGCATTTTCTAACAGAAAATCACAAGTACCACGTGTACCCCATAACTTGTAGCCCATGTTTACTAAGTTCTTTGCACTTTCTATAAAATCTTCCTTGAATCTGTATGTTCCAAGTGAAATTAGAATACCGCAACCAGCATCAGGGAGTTTAAAATCACTAGCTTGCAATGCCTTTAGATATGCTTCATATCTATTATTACCATAACATGCCACTTCACCTGTAGATACCATTTCTACTCCTAAAGTGAAGTCTGCTTTTTTAAGTCTTGAGAAAGAAAATTTAGCGACTTTTACGCCGATCGCATGTGGATCTATTTTTCTATCAATTTCAGCAATTCTACTATGAACGTCATAATTAGGGTTATCGCTTGAGATCATTGCTTCAATTGCAACTTTAATAAGATTAACTTTAAGAGTTTTAGATACGAATGGGAATGTACGACTTACACGCAGATTACATTCGATAACCTTGACTTGATCATTCTTAACCATGAACTGCATATTGAATGGTCCTTTAATATCAATAGATCTAGCAATTTTTCTTACAACCCTTTCTATTCTACGCTTTGTAGTTAAATTAACATCTACAGCTGGTAAAATAAGAGTTGAATCACCACTATGTACACCAGCATTCTCTACGTGTTCACTAATTGCCATTACATAAATTTGTCCATTAGCAGCAACAGCGTCTACCTCAATTTCTTTAGCATCTGTGATATATTTACTAATTACAACGGGATGATCTCTTGAAACCTGAGTGGCACAATTTAAGTAAGTAGCTAGATCATCATCGGAATAGCAAACGTTCATTGCCGCTCCACTAAGTACATAACTTGGTCTGATAAGACATGGATATCCTACTTGATTAGCCCAAGAACTTGCTTCATCCACGGTACTAAATTCTCTCCATTCTGGTTGTTGTACTTCGATTTGATCCAATAGTCTGCTAAATTTGTATCTATTTTCAGCAATATCAATAACTTCTGGACTAGTACCAGCAACATTAACACCTGAATGATGTAATTGCATAGCGATATTATTTGCGACTTGGCCACCCATAGCCAGAATAACGTTAGCTGGATTTTCTAAATCATAGATATCCATAACTGATTCGTAACTTAATTCATCGAAGTATAACTGGTCAGCTTCATCATAATCGGTTGAAACTGTTTCTGGATTACAGTTGATCATTGTTGTGTGATATCCTAATTTTCGTAATTCACGAACAGCATTAACACAGCACCAATCAAATTCTACACTGCTACCAATTCTATAAACACCGGATCCCAATACAATAATACCATCTTGATGATTAAACGAAACATCACTTGAATTAGCAAGATATTTATCCATAGTTTTATTGACATGTACATCTGAATATGTAGTATAAAGATAGTTAGTATAGCATGGAAATTCTGCGGCCACTGTATCGATTTGCTTAACAACCGGCAATAAACCTAATTCTTTACGGCGATTTCTTATTACTGTTTCAGTGCTTTCGCATGCTTTGCTAATTAACTTATCACTCATTCCCAATTTTTTAGCTAAGATTAATACGTTATCGCTTGGATAATTATCTGTGCTAAATGTCTGAATCTCATGATAACTATTAATAATATTTACCATCTTTTGCAAAAACCATTTATCTATTCCGCTCATCGAATTGCATTCTTCAATACTGTACCCATACTTTGATCCTTTAAACAAACATGTTGCTAAAACTTTCATTCGTTGGTATGTAGGTTGACGTAGGACATCAGGATCATCCGCCATTAATCCGGGAGTAAAACCTTCACCTTGATCATCAGCCATACGTAAAGCTTTTTGAAAAGCTTCTTCAAACTTTCTACCAATACCCATAGCTTCTCCAATACTTTTCATACTACTATCCAGATGAATTGATACTTGTGGAAATTTACGGAGATCCCACCTTGGTACTTTTACTACGCAATAATCCATACTTGGTTCGAATAGAGCACACGTATTCTTTGTAATTGAATTTTCTACATCAAGTAATGATTCGCCTAAACTTAATCTGGCAGCCACATAAGCGAGTGGATAGCCTGTTGCTTTACTTGCCAATGCAGAAGATCTACTTAATCTGGCATTTACTTCAATAATGTAATATTGTCTTGATTTGGGATCTAATGCAAATTGGATGTTGCATTCACCTACGACACCAAGACTTCTAATTACTTTAATAGCAGAAGTACGTAACATTTGAAAATCTGTATCATCTAAAGTTTGGGATGGAGCAACGACAATTGATTCTCCAGTGTGTACACCAAGAGGATCTATGTTTTCCATATTACAAACGCAAATACAGTTATCAAATCTATCTCTGACTACTTCGTATTCTAATTCTTTCCAACCCCATAGACTTTTATCTATAATTACCTGACTTGAATGACTAAATGCAACTTTTAATAAATCATTCAATTCTTCTAAATTATTAGCAAAACCTGATCCAAGTCCACCAAGTGCATATGCAGCTCTTACTAGTACAGGATAACCTATGGATTCTGCTCCAGTAACTGCTTCATCTGGATTGTTGGCAATTAAACTTTCAATTGCTTCTTCTTCAATGTCATCCAATCTAATCTTAAATCTATCACGATCTTCAGTATCAATAACACTTTCAATCGGACTTCCAAGTACTTCTATCCCGTATCTTTCAAATACTTTATCTTTATAAAGTTTAACACCACAATTTAGTGCTGTTTGTCCACCAAATGATACAGTGATACAATCAGGACGTTCAACTTTGATCACTCTAAGTACATATTCTGGTGTGACTGGTAGAAAATAAACTTTATCTGCAAAACCTGGAGATGTTTGATTTGTAGCAATATTAGGATTAATTAAAACAGTGTGAATACCAGCCTCACGATATGCTTTAATTGCCTGACTACCTGAATAATCAAATTCACCTGATTGACCGATAGAAAGACCACCTGATCCAAGAATCAATACTTTCTTTCTATTCTTAAATTCATTTTTAGTTTCTTTATTATTATCTTTATTTTCAACTTTATTTTCAGGAATATTTATTGTCATATTTTTGTATATTTCGTGCATACGGTTTTCTACGAATAGTTGGAATAGAAATTCACTGTCTTCTGGTCCTGGTTTAGCTTCCGGATGAAACTGAACAGAATAGAAAGGACCAAAAGTACAATAAATTCCTTCATTAGATCCGTCATTTGCATTAACAAATAACTGTTTCCACCCATGTGGCAATGTATCAGCATCTACAGCATAGCCATGATTTTGGGATGTTACAATACCACGTTTACTACCTACTAGTTGGCATGGAATATTTAATGCACGATTACCGTATTTCATTTTGTATGTTTTTGCCCCGATTGCCAAACTAATAATTTGGTGACCTAAGCAAATACCAAAAAGGGGTCTTCTAGATTCTATGGGTTTTATTAATTCTTTATCAATGAAATTTCTAATATTTTTAATTAAGTCGCCACAGTGGGTTGGATCACCAGGACCATTTGAAATAAAAAGTGCATCAAAATCTTCTTTTTCGGAAATAGGATAATTCCATGGAACAATTTTTAATTGCACATTAAATTTAAGTAGACATCTTATCTGATTCATTTTTAATCCACAATCTACTAATAAAATTTTCTTTCCATTTTCGTTGTTTTCTAAATATTTGGTGCTTGAGATTGTCATTATTTCTTTAGTGCTAACTTTATCGACTAAGTTTGAACTATCCCAATTGTAATCAACTTCAATAGAATTATCATATACAATTTGAGCACGAACAACACCATGTTCTCTAATAATTTTTGTTAATTCACGTGTATCTACACCATACATACCTGGAATACATTGATCCTTTAGCCATTTATCTATACTTTGGCTGGCATTCCAGTGACTAAATTCTTTACTGAATTCTGAAACTATGAGGGCATTTAAATGAATTTTGTTGCTTTCAAAATATTTTAGTACTCCATTATCATCCAATTCATTTGAATTTGGAACACCGTAATTTCCGATAAGAG
>TARA_R100001163_G_C5068290_1_pt1 | contig 11044 bp, 15 predicted proteins | sample TARA_R100001163 | Tara Oceans TARA_R100001163 (sample SAMEA2621285) | marine metagenome | biome: marine biome (ENVO:00000447); feature: deep chlorophyll maximum layer (ENVO:xxxxxxxx); material: "saline water (ENVO:00002010), including plankton (ENVO:xxxxxxxx)" | depth 120 m
ATAATAATAGAAACATCAGGAGCATGTTCTTTTAAACTTTTATATGTGTTTTTTAGATGTTCTAAAGTATTATAACTTGGAATTATAACAGTATGTTCTAATTTTTTCATTGGATTCCTTTTATCATTTCATATTCATCAAATATGGGTAAACTTTTCCATTTCCCCAACCATTTTTGTTGATTTCTCATTTCACATTCTCTTTGTCTTTGAGAAGATTTACCATCATTTTCTTCTAATCTGTGGCTTCCTCTTGCACCGAAATGCCAAACTACACTTTTACTTGTTAGTATAAATTTAAAATTATTTTGTAACATTCTTAAAAATAAGTCCATATCTTCCCAACTAGCAGGGGCAAATAAAGGATCATTTCCACCTATTTCATCCCAATCCTTTTTTCTAATTAAAGCACTAACACCTTCTCCTTTTGGTATTTCAAAATCGTTAACTTTAACAAATTCTTGAGCCCATTCTTCAAATAATTTTTGATCAAAATCATTATAATAAGCACCAAATGATTCTTTAGGAAGTATTACCGTTCCTGGTCTTGATGATGGGTTATTAAACATGTTAGGTTCTACTCTATGAGAGTTTACCCACATTTTTTCATTTGGATATTTATCAAATATATCCATCAAATGTTTATCCCAATTTTTTGTAACATAAAAATCAGAATGTAAAAACATTATAAATTCAGTTTTAACACGATCAGCGCAGAAATTCATCCCCCCTCCTATACCCAACGGTACATCATTTTTATCAACGTAATATTCCAATTGATATTTATCACTATTTTCTTTTAACCATTCATCAGTACCATCTGAGCAATTTTCTGCATGTATAATAAATGGTGCATCTTTGTAGAAGCTGTTAGCTCTTACTGATTTTATTGCGATTTTAAGATATGGTAAGTTGTTGAATGTACTTATACAAAATGTAACTTTATTAGTCATATTATCTTAATATTAATTCATTTTTAACCCACAACGAATCACTTTGATCGTGTGCTATTCTAGCAAATAATAATTGAGTAAATCCATTTTTTATTAAAAAATTACTCACATCATCATAACTACATTGCTTTTTCCAAACTACTTTATGCTCCAATTCAATTTGTATGCATTTTGTCTTGTTTAACATTATTCCAAATCCATCTAAAACTTCTAAACTAAAGCCCTCTACATCAATTTTAACCAAATCAACATTATCAATACATAACTGTTTTAGTATATCATCAATCCTCCATCCATCTACCTCAACCTTATTACTTTTAAATCCATCATCAACTAAATCTAATACAGAAGACATACCTGGGTTGGATTCCATTTCAAGGTCTGCAGCATTAAATGTTATTGGTTGGGTTAAATTGGAAATTGCACAATTATTAACATTAAACTCAGGATATCGTTTTTCAATTTGATTAGATAATTCTGGGTGGGCTTCAAATATATAACAGTTAGAGGGGGGTATATTAAACATTTCTTGTATAGTTTTTGTATCATGACCATCTCGAGATCCAATCTCAATAAAATTTTGAGGTTTGAAATTTAAAACTTCTTTTAGTCCGATGTGAATTGCCCAAAGATCTATTCTTGCCATATCTATCCGTTATATTGTTCGCCGTGTTGTCTTAATTGTTTATATAATTCAAAATATTGAGATTGTGAAAAATATTGATACATTCCAGCCTCTGCTCGCTGGCAAAATTCTGATACCCCAATATCTATTTTTTCTTGTTTAAATGTTTGAGAATTTAAATGACAAATAGAATGATTATCTGAAACTATAGTTTTAATATTGTTAGTTTCTGTTATACAACCAGTATAAAAATCTAATCCCCACCCATAAATTAATTCTTGAGGATATTCATTTATTAATTCTAATACATCACGTCTAATTAATGGACATTGAAAATCCACCCATTTAACTTCTCTTAAACCTTTACCCCAATGCCACATTTGCTTCCAATGACATTGTTCTATTGATGCATTGATTACTGAAGGAGAATATACCCCAGCGTCTGCTTTCTTTGCTTCTTGAATAGAAGTTGTTAAAAATGCAGGACCGTGAAATATTAAGTCATTATTTAAAAAGTATAAATATTCATGATTAGTTTGTGTTAAAAAATAATCTAACACAACATTAAAACCTCCTCCAAAAAATATATTTTGATCAAGTTTATGAGTGGTGGATTGAGCTGGTTGTTCTTTTGATCCATTATCAACTACCATTAATTCACAATCTTTAAACAAAGGGTCACGAGCTAGTTGGTTAACAAGATTATCTGTTAAATGTGGTAGATTGTGGTTTAGTGTTGCTATTAACATAGTTTAAAATCTTAAATTTGAAGTCTCCTTACTCGGCATAACGATACCTAGATAATTTTGTGATAATGTTTCTTCTGTATTTCCTGCCATTTTACAGTCATTCATTTGTTGGAGATAATGAAAAGGTTTAAACCAACTTTCACAAGGTATCATTGGTATAACTTTAGATGTTAACATATATTCCCCATACCAAATTAATTCCCCAGGAACATGTTTTAATAAATCACTATATGTTAAATTATTTGGTTTTAAATAATGTTCTTTCATATGGTCAAATACTTTAACAGACCAAAGATTTGGGCAAGTCCAATCATAATATTTCCCTTTTCTTCCAAATATATCCATTACTTTTTGTCTGTCTGATTGGTATGATTTTAATATATTTTGGAGCATGGATGGGTTAGTTTGGGCAACCCATGAAAATAAATCTTTATTTTCGTGTATAGTTGTATATGGAGTATTTTCATCATACATAAAATCGGATAGAAAAAAATCTCTTATAAAATATGAATCTCCATCAATCCAAAAATAATTTTTACATAAGTTCATTTCACTAAACTTCATTTTTACTAATTGTTGAGTAAACCATGTTTGAGATATATCAGACCCAATTATTTCCTCATCAGTTATTAGTTCACAATAGGTTGTATCAATTGTATTTTTAAATAATGTAATATCATTATTTGGGATAGAAAGATATACTTTAATATTATCTTTATTATGTTTATTGATGGTATCAATAAGTTGTTTTGTCCACAAAACATGTGGACCATATGATTTTACTAAAAAAACTAAATTATCCATTAATTAAATAAATTTAAAATTTTATATTTTTCAATATAATGTATTCCTTTTTTTGAACATTGGAAATCACTATGAAATGCTCGCAATACATGTTCTTGAAAATAATATCTATGTTGTTGACTTCCAAATTCTTTTAAAGAATCTAGTTTATTGTTATAATAATCTTCAATATCAATATATAAATTTGGATTCCATTCATTTTGGGTACTTGGTGTATAATATTGTATTAAACTTATATTTTTATTTCTAATCAAAGCAGCGCCAAATCCTGAAATTAATCTATGTTCAAAATGGCTATCACATTCATTAGGGAGAAAAATAACATCCACTCCATCTAATCTTTGTTCTATTTGATTAATCCATTTATCTTCTGTTAGATCTCTTATTAATGTTTGATCTGTAAAACATAATTCAATATTCTTACACCCTGAAGTTTTCCATACATTTCTAACTTCATCTAACCTTTTTTCCCCTGTGGAAGGGTCACAGTCTCCTCCTTGTGCTAATTGTAATAGTTCAAATTTAGTATGAGGATATTTCATTATAGTACCTAACATACTATATTCCACATCATCTGGATGGGGGGATAAACAAAGGGCTTTATTAAAGTTGAACAGTTTCATATAAACAATCTAGTGTATGTTTCTTATTTAAATTTTCTTGGTAGATAACTTTAATTCCTTCTTTATTAAATAAAGATTCATCTAAGTAATTTTTACCTCCCTGTCCTGCTAAGTACGTTGTAGCACCATAATACTTACAAAGCATTAATAATCTTTCTGAGGATTTTAAATCTGTAGCAAAGTCTGGTACTATTGGGGTATCTATCTTTAATTGGTTTCTAAAATATTTTATGATACATTGATTAGTGTGATATAGATCATTACTAATAAAACAATCCATTTCATCTAGAATATCTTTATATCTGAATAGTCTTTTTTTGATTTTTGTCCATTCAAATTGGGGATTTGAATATTGTTTTTCTATTATAGGTTGTGTACCTTTTTTTACACTTAATGTATTCCATAACCCTTGCATTTGGAATCGATTTTGAAAACCATTCTTTTCAAATTGACAATTACCAAGCAATACAAATATATCAGCTTGTTCCATTTTTTGGAAAAATGGATACCATGGCATAAAATTTGGTTGATGTATTGTTAATATCATAATAATCCTAATTCTATTTTTTCTTCTTTACTTACATCATTTATATGTCTAAATCTAGCATTGTATTTATTTGCTATTCTTAAACTTTGGTTATAATCTTCATCATATCCACTAGGTTGAGCATTTGTTGATTGACCTTGGAAAGCTAATGTACCATCCTCATTTTTTAAAGCATTATCAAGAAAATATGGATGGTACCCTCCTAAAGGATCTAAACCCATAGTAATAAAATCTCTACATTCTGTAAATTTCATTAACCACATAGTAGCAGTTTGTCCTGTTGATCTAGGCCATTCATCTAATTTAGGAGCTGGTTCTCCTCCTTCTTGGATACGTTTTGATTCCTCCTCTCTTTTATTATCGTTATCGTGTAATTCATATACAATAAAATCAGTATTATTAAACCTTTCAGGAAAAAATTCAGCTAATCTATAAAAATGAAAATCACATGATTGATTATTAAATCTAGGATTATATTGAGAATGGAGATATGAAGGGGTAATAATGGTTGATACTTTATCAAAATCACTATCTTTCATTTGTTCCATTGATTCTAAATCATTAAAAAATGACCATTTAGGTTCACTATGCATCCATATTGAATTATTTATAGTTGCTACATCATATTTATCAGACTTATCTAAAAATCTAGCACTAGGACCTTTACCAAGAATTATTACTGGTTTCATTTATTATTTCTTTTATATATAAATTCTGCAAAATCAAAATCAATATTATTATCAATATCTACTGTTTCTTCACCTTCAAGTATATAAAATGAAGGGTTATTACCAACAACATTTTTACATGATATCATATCTTCTCTTTTAATAATACTAATACCATATGTTAGTTTAATTATATCTGGAAGGTCTTGTGTGTTGGGTGAATGTTTTGGGTCATAATTTAAGGGTTTGTTTTCTAACCACATATGATCTTTAACATATGCTGCAGTTAACATACTATCATAATCTTCTTTTATATTAGAAAATCTATTAATGAAATCATAATATGTTTGGGGTTTTATTAGAGGAGCAGTTACTGGGGTATACATTAAAAAATCTCCTTCACAACATTGAGCTAGATTTTCAAAAAATTCACTATTAGAACATTCTGAACTAGCAAAATATTCTTCTCTAACATGATAATCTACATTGTGTTTTTTAGCAATATCTATAGCAATTTCTGAGTCTGTGCTAACTATTATTTTGTCAATTGTTTTAATTTCTTTAAGAGTTTTTAGTTTTAACTCCAATAAATTAGAACCTGCAAATTCTTTAAAATTTTTATTTTTTACTCTTTGAGAGCCTTTTCTAACTGGTACTAATGCTGTAATTGTTTTTCTCATTTTAATATATTTTTCCAATCTTTCACATTGATAGCTAAATCATCTATATAGATATCAGCCATTACTTTTGGGCTAGGACCTGATATTTTCTTTTGGTTGGGTAAATTTTTATTTATAGCATCAAATTCTAATCCTTTCTCACGACACCAATTGATGGCTTCAGTCAATACAGGATATTCTTTGTTATCTCCTCTATTAGTCCATAGAATTAATTTATGTCCTTCTTTTCTCATTTGGATTAATGTTTCCATCAGTTTCTTTTGGTCTTGGGTTTGGTTTCCTATTTTAGGAAAAGCAAATTCACATAAAGTTCCGTCAAAATCAACAGCTATTCTTAATTTCTTATCCATTTGTATTTATATTTATTAGTTCTTTTGCTATATTGTATGCTTCTTTTATTAAATTAATATCTGTATAGAAATTATCATCTGAAACAAAATCTTCTACAATGTCTCTAGCATATGTTCCAATAGCGATACCATTACATCTCACTCCTGATTGATTAGCTAATGTCTTAGATAAAGCATTAGTACCCCCTGATAATATAATTGGGATATGACTTCGGTGTGATTTTGATCTATATATTCGTTTAGAAATTAACTTTGCTTTACCAGGACCCTCTTTCTTTTCCTTCTTGTTAACTCTCATATTAAACTTTTTATTAATAACATCTGCACATGCTACAGCTTGTAGAGTAGAATTAAAATTATTTTCTCCTCCACTCATAGGATAACCGTCTGCTTGTATTATTAATTTATCTTCTGATATTTTTTTAGCTTGTTCTATTCTGCGTTCTAATTTAGAATTTCCTAAATTTAGTCTATCTAAACACATTGAATTATAATTGTTAGGATTTATTTCATTTATTAATTCCCATTCTTGAATTGTAACCTTATCCTCACCTACTGCTGCATGTAATTCAAAGGTTTCAGCTCCCGCTTCCATACATTCAGGTAATAATTCTCTTAATTCTCTAGAATTATGTCTATATGAAATAATATCATCTTTAGGACATATATCACTACATTTTCCACAACCAATACATAGATCTTTTATTACTATTTCCTTTTCTTGATCTTCAGTTTCAAAATTACCATTTAATTCTTGAAATAAATCTAAATCCTCTGTAAATGATTCTGGAATAGCTTCTGTGGGGCAAACAGGTATACATAAATTACACCCAACACAAGTATAAGGGTCTATATATGATTTTCTAACATGATGATCTCCAGGCATTCCAATACTAACCATAATAAATGGTCTTATTTCTATTTCTACACCTAATTGGTCTTGTAATTCAAAAGCTTTATCTATTCCTTTCATAGCATGTTTTACAACCTCAACATTTGCTGATATGTCTAATATTTTAGCTCCTGCCAATGTGTAAACTAATGCTAATTTTTCAACATATAATGCATCTTCATTACCCGCTCCACATATCATTTTAAAGCATCTTTCTTCTTCTAAAATATTTTTTAGTATTTTAAATCGTTCTGACATTGTATTATATTCTATTTAGGATTAAATTAGATCTATCTATATATTCTTTTCCTATTCCGTTATAATATTCAGATTTATATACTAACCATTCTGATTCAAATAATAAAACTGATTTTATCAAGGGTGATAAATTTTTTATATTATTTTTATTTAATTTTATAATAATATTTCTAGTTTCTATATAATCTAATAAATTTTGTTTATATACTTTTTTAATAAAATCTCCACTTTTTGGTGATACATTACCCCCCATTAAAGTAGTCATATTATATTTTTTACATTTTGTTAAAATATCATAAACTATATCTTGCATTTGAGGTGAATCAACATAATCTTTTCCAAAACCATAAGATTTTGTTAAATCTGATCTTCCTATTACAATACCTGCTAGTAATTTAGAAGATGGGGATGATAATATATTATCTAAATTTTGATAAGCAGTTTTAGTCTCTATATTAATATAAAATTTATTATATTGTAAATGAGTTATTGATTCAATAAATTTTTGTAGAGCAAATTTTGATTCTACCATAGGAGCTACAATCCCTTCAGCATTTATTGAATGACAAAAATTTATATCATTTTTAGCTTCACATCCTCCTATTTTAACACTTAATTTCAAACCACATAATTCTGTAATTCGCCTCATTGTTAATATATCATTATATTTAGCCCCTTCATCTTCAGTGGATTGTTTTATTCCTATAACATTATATTCTTTATGTATAGTTTTTAATTTATTTACTAAATCTTTCATATTTATAATATACTAATCATTTATTAAAAATCCAAAGAAGTATCAATTAAAATTGGAACTTTTGAATTCTTTATTAATTTTTTAACACTTCCTTGTTGTACATTTGGTTTGCGTTGTTTAGCAAAATCATAAAAGGATTTCCTATCTCCTCCTAAATGACAAACTCCTACTTTAGTACTAAGACTTACTTCTACCAGTTCTGGTGTAAGCTCATCAACATATAATTTAGAAGACCATTTATCTGTGTAAGCTGTATCAAATGGGAAATCTCTATCACAAAATTCTGTGCGTATTACTAATGAATTGTTATGAGTTAATGCAGTATATTCTCCTGCTGCTTTAGTTTTTGAATATTTTGTAAGTGGGTTGATTGGGTCTGATGGTTTATAGTTTCCTTTTTGTCCATCAAAAACATGTGATGTTGATATGAATATTAATCTAACATCTGCTGCCATACATGCATATGTAACATTACATGTTCCTATAATATTAGTTTGTAGAGCTATTAATGGGTTTTTTTCAACATCCTTAAACTTAGCAATTGCTGCACAATGTATAACTATATTTGGTTTGTATTCTGCTATAGAATTAATAACTGAGGGGAGATCTTGTATATTACATTCATTATGAGATGGGGCTCTACAATCTATGTTTCTCTTAGCAAATTCTTGAAGAAGTTCACCACCTAATAAACCTGACCCTCCAGTTAACCACACTTTCATTATATTAATTTTTTAAAAGTTTTAATATTATAAAAATGTTCTTGAGAAAAATCAAATATTTCTGGGTTGATATTATCTAATATCTCATTTATAGAATGTTCTGGGTTGTGGTTTGGTTCAAATCCTAACTCATCTTGGATTTTTGAAATACTTACTTTATAATTTCTAATATCTTTTGTATCTAACATCTCTAACTCTGTATTGTAACCACGAGATTTTAAACAACCCTGAATCATCTGTCCTAATTGTCCAATGGTGTAATTCCCCCCAGCTACATTATACACACCAGCAATGTCTTCATTAGCTTCAATTGCTAATTCATATGCTTGTATAATATCTCTTATATCCACTAATGGCCTCCATAATTTAGGGCTATTTACTGTTATTTTTTTCTTAGTAAGTGCTGTCATTAACATCGTGTTAACAACCAAATCAAATCTCATTTTATTAGACCACCCTCCAACAGTTCCTTTTCTAAATAATATAGGTTTAAAATTATCATCTTCTAAAATCATAACCCCTTTCTCACATTGTAATTTAGAAATACCATAAGCGTATGATGGTTTAACTGGGCTATTTTCATTTAGTGTTTTGTTTTTAGTATAACCATAAACACTACATGAACTGGCACAAATGAATCTTTTTACACCAGCTTCTTTTGCTGCAAAGGCAAGATATGTTGGGGTAGCACTATTTTCTACAAAATTTAAATCAGGTCTATACATAGCCATGGGATCGTTAGATAATCCAGCTAAAAATAAAACTGCATCGTATCCTTTTAGATCTTCTGATTTTACTTTATTAATATCTTGTTTAATTTTAGTAATATTTTCATTTAATTGATCACCAAACCAAAAATGATCCATTACAGTAACATTATATTTTTTACTTAATTTATTACTAAGTCTTGTGCCTATAAATCCTGCACCTCCTGCTACTAATATATTTTTTTTCATATTTTAAATTTGGGGTTTTGATTATATTGTTTAAAAGTTTGAGCATTCTTATCCTTTTCAGATAAAATAATATTTTTATGAGGAAAATTCCCCCAATTAATATCTAATCCTGATTCTAATGGGTGTATTGCACCTTCAGCATTTCCATTATGTAATGAAGTTGTTTTATAACATAAATGAGTATTATCTTCTAATGCTAAAAAACCTTGTGCAAATCCAGGAGGAACCCATAATAAATTATTGTTTTTATCATTTAATTCAAATAATTTCCATTTACCATATGTACTAGAATTTTTTCTAATATCTACTACAACATCATATCCACTCCCATGAACAACTCTTAATAATTTTCCCATAGGAGTATCCCATTGGTAATGTAATCCTCTTATTACACCTTTTTTTGATTTTGAATGATTATCTTGTACAAACTTATAACCAATTTCCCGTTCGATTTTTTCATTAAAAGATTCCATAAAAAATCCCCTATCATCTTCATATATAATCGGTTGTATTATTCTAACACTATCCATTATACTCCTACCTTATATAAAAATTCTTTGTCTTGATATAATTCTCTTCCTGGAAGAGTATCGCGATGTGCTTCTGTAAACCATTCAGTAAATGATTGTTCATCAACAACTCCAGTATGCCTATTATTAGTTTTAAATATTTTTTGACTTTCTAATCTTAAATTATATAACATATTCATATCCATCTTATCAAAATGTACTAAATATAAACCTGGGTATTCTGTTACATCTGATTCGGGGTGGTTTTGAAGTTCTGGGTGGTAATGAGTATCTGCATGGGGCCATCTTCCACATTTAGTTCCATGTCTGCCTATAATCCAATCTACTGGTATACGTGTTATACATGCTTTACTTTTAGAAGGGAACCATCTGAACCATGATCTTTGTTCTGCTATTGGTTTATTTAAATCAAAATCTTCTTCATCTCCAGATTGAATAACTTCTATACCTCTAGGACGGATTATAGGTTCACTAAATGTATCTAATACTTTACGTAAATCACCACTATCATGCCATAGTAATTCATCTCTATCTAAAAATATAACAACATCAACCCCTTCCTGTAGTAGTTTATGTTGGATTTTATTAATTATTGAATGTTCTCTATCATGATATGCACCATAGTCATATTCAACTAAATCATCCCAAACTACACATTGATTATCATCATATATATCATCAATACTTTCAACCCTTTTAGCATCAATATTATAAGATTCTTTAAGAGATTTTACCATATCAAAATGGGATATATTATTTACCAAAAAAATTAAATCTTTTGGTTCAAATCCATTTTTTAACCAATGTTTAACAGATATATCCATTAAATAATTTGGAGGTCGTTCACAATTTGTAATTAATTTTATATTTCTCATATTTCACTATAAAATTTATTTTGTTTTTCTTGACGTTCAATAGATTTTTCATGTAT
>TARA_R100001163_G_scaffold12529_2_pt1 | contig 11034 bp, 17 predicted proteins | sample TARA_R100001163 | Tara Oceans TARA_R100001163 (sample SAMEA2621285) | marine metagenome | biome: marine biome (ENVO:00000447); feature: deep chlorophyll maximum layer (ENVO:xxxxxxxx); material: "saline water (ENVO:00002010), including plankton (ENVO:xxxxxxxx)" | depth 120 m
CACTTTGTTTACCAAAAATACCTGGTTCAACAGCATGAGGTATATATGTACTAGGCACATCTGGTGCGACGTTTTGTACAATGTCGTAAGTTAACTTAGAGATGCAAGCTATATGATCGTTTGATTTATAATAAGATTTATTAAATTTAGGATATGGATAATTATCCCAAACATGATAGTATACGATTGGTATATTAGTTCTAATTTCGTCTTCTATATCCCATAGCCAGCCCCAAAATCTTGGATCTGTCATAATCCACATAATGTCTGGACGCTCTGTTCTCATCAAAGAACGAATCATTTCTTGGGTACCATAGCCATCAACAGGGTAAATAACTAAATCGTCTCCGTATTGTTCTGTCCTTACGGGGTTATAATTATGGTGTTTTACAGCGCCGCCTAGGCATATAAAACTAAATTTACCTGTGTCTAGCAGGGATGTAACCATATAATTAGTTTGTGTCCCCACACCAGATGGTGATAAGGGATGGTCACTCAGTACTAATACTTTAATCTTTTCGGCAGTATTAGGGGCCGGCTCTAACTCGATAGTCAACTTTTCCTCTCTTATGAGCAGTGTTCAGATTTAAAAAACTCGCACATTCCAAAAGGACTTGAACAGGATGCACGATTTTTTAGATGTTTGCCTTTGTCTATATTATGCAATGCTTTGTTAAGTAAGTTAAGTGCATTCTCTGTTTTTTTCTTTCCACTGGTCACTCTAAAAAGTTCAACATGATCTTTTTTTGCGGTTCTTTTTAAGAGAGCAAAGTGAGTTTCAATATTGTCTACATCTATATTATGTTTTTTAGCAAAATAATGTTTATAAAATGTTAACTGGTAAGTGACCATGGGATCTGATCTCTTTTTACTATTCCAGCCCCAAGAACAAGTTTTCCAGTCAAGAATATGATACTTGCCATCAGGAGTTTTGACAACAAGATCGATAAATCCTTTAAAATCAAATTCCTTACCTACATATTCTCGTATAGGTTCAAATAGCTGTTCCTCTACTGAGACTACTTCAAACTCGCCAAAGTATTTTTCTAGTCCAGGAATCGCTAACGGAGCAAGTGTGTTGCCTTGTTCTCGCATTTCGCGAACCAGTTTTTTATTTAGATTTTCTTTTACATTTTCAGGAAGACCGTAAAGCTCCTCAAGAAACTTTTGTTGAAAGTGTTCTTTCTCGTTGAGATCTTGATTAGCTAGTTTTTCTTCACACACAGAGTGTAAAGCGGTTCCAAACGCAGTATATTCATTACCCTCAAAACCTTTTAGCTTATCAATATAAACTAGTTTGTGTTTATGAGGGCATTCGTTCCAAATTTTAAACGCAGAAAAAGATATATGTGACATCTATTCCTCTTCAGTGCTAAGGTGAGTGCTTTTTGTATTAGCAGTTGTAGTCACGGTAGTTTTTCTTTTAGTTTTCTTTTTAGAAATTTTGTTAGTATTAGTAGTTTGCTTTTTCATTTTAAAAGTAAAAACTGCGGTACAGTCACCAATGTCTTGTAAAATCGGTGTATTTACAGAACTTTCAACTGTAATACCTTTATCATTAAGCCACCTTGTAACGTCAGATGCATTCCATGTTACGGGGCGTTGTCTTCTTGGGCAGTGATTGACTTTTACATTTACTTCAAGTAAATTATTAGCCTGTGTTGTTTCCAATTCAATATTGTATTCTTGAATTCTATCCTTACCTGTATTGTGTTTTTTATCTACTATTTGCCATTTCATTTATTGTTCTCCTATATTATGTAAATTTGCTAACTTATTGTAAAGTTTAGGACTTATTGTTTTTAAATAGTTTCTATCTCCTAAATAAAATGCTTCAAACCCGTTTGCAAAATACTCTCTTAAAGATGTACATGCGTAAGTAGAATAAAACAATCCGTGAGTTATCGCTGTCATGCCCGGATATCCTACTTCTTTATGAAAAAAATTATCTAATTCTTCTGAATAATCTGGGTCTAGAAAATCATATTGTTGAATTTCTACTTCCCAACCTTCATTCCTAAGTATGTTTTTTAAACGGGCGCGCTTGCCTATAAATTCTGTTTCTACCTCACCGTCGCCATATATGTCAATAGACAACTCTTCTTCTAGTGAGTGCGCTGTCTCATGAACTATATCGTCTAGCATATCATTAATGTCTACTTGGTCGTTAGTAACATATACAGCGCCATCAGCATATAAAGCATTAACTTCTCTGTCTACCAAGACATCAAATTGTCCTACATAAATTACATCAACATTTCGCAACAAACGAGAAGGTAATATATTTTCTACTTTTTCTACCAGTTCATCGATTGATATATCATCTGGCAAGGCATCTTTAATAAAGATATTTGTTCTACCAAAGATAAACCTAGATTTGTTTGCTTTTTCTTTTATATTTTGAAACACTTTATTCATCGTTTTGCTTGTTTGCTTCATAAATATCTTTTTCAGTTTCTGCAATATCGTTTATTGCCTGTTGATATCCTCGGACCCAGTTTTCTTCTGCGATTGCAGCAAGAAAGTCGGGAAACTCTTCTGCAACTGTTTCAACAACCATCTCGACAGTTACTTCATTATTTTCAGGTTGTACTTTTTCTCCGACATATTCTACTAACCATGTCTTGATTTCAGTGTCAGATGATACAATTTCTTTTAAGGTTTCGTTTTCTTGAGTCATAAAATTTTCCTTTACAAAGATTAATATAACAAATCATATCAAATAGGTAGAAGTATGTCAAGAATAATTTTATAATATTTTAGCTGCTAGAGTAGCAACCTTGGAGCGCTCGCCCTTTATCAGCCTCATGTGGCCGGCCAAATCTTCCGGTTTAAACTTTTCCACAGCGTAGGCTAGCCCATTGCTTATCTCGTCTAGATAAATGCTATCAATTTGTTCTACGTCGCCGGTCAAAACAATCTTTGTCCCCTCGCCAACTCTTGTAACAATGGTCTTAAGCTCGTGAGTGGTTAAATTTTGAGATTCATCAATAATAATAAATGAGTTTGGAATAGAACGACCTCGAATATATGATAAAGCTTCAACTTGAATTGTGCCATTTTCCATATACATCTCCATTGTCGTCTTGTCGTCACCCATTAGAAACTCTAAGTTATCCTGAATTGGCATAAGCCAAGGCGCCATTTTCTCTTCTAAGGTACCTGGAAGAAAACCAATGTCTTTGCCGACTGGCTGGACTGGTCTGGAGACTACTAGCTTCTTGTATATACTTTTTTCTAAAGTCTGCTCTAGACCTGCGGCTAATGCTAATAGTGTTTTTCCTGACCCGGCGCGACCAATTAGTGTAACAATTGGTACGCTAGGATCCATAAGAAGGTCTATAGAGAACATTTGTTCCTTGTTTCTAGGGTGTACACCCCAAATACCATTCTTATACTCGTTAATACGACGTAATGAATGATCATAACTTGTAAATCTAGTTAAAGCAGTCTTTTTTTCATTTTGATTTGATATTAACATTATATATTGACTTGGATAGGCTTTAATTTCATCTTCATCAAGATAAATTTGCTCTCCTTCATAATATCTATCAATTATCTGATCGTCCACCAAGTGAGAAACAAAACCTTTATAAGATTCTTCATCTGATCCTGTTACTTCGTGCAGAACGTAGTCTTCGCAAGGTATCTCTAATGCATCACACTTTACACGCATATTAATATCGCGGGTTGCGACGATCACTTCCGTATCAGGATTTTTATTTTTTTCGGATATTGCTGTTGCAATAATTTTATTGTCTGCTACTGAAAGATCAAAATCTTCTGGAAGACACGATTTTTCGTATTCTCTAATCGAAAGAATTCCTTTGTCTTCTCCCAGGGAGACGCCTTTATATAAATTGCCTTTTTCGCGTAAAGAATCAAGTATACGGATTGTATTGCGAGCATTTACACCCACACCATCTTGCCTAGACTTGTGTTTATCTATTTCTTCCAACACCTTAAAGGGGATTACGATATCATGCTCTCCGTAAGAAAAAATGCAATTGTAGTTGGTTAAAAATACACTAGTATCAAGGATATAAATTGTTTTCATGGATTTCCTGTGTTGTAACAATAAATAGTGCTTTTCTGCAAAAGACATTCTCGCGGCCTAGTTATTTTTAGGAGGGACATTTGAATGTTTATAGAGAAATTTATAAAGCTATTTGCGCTATTCTTGGTTATGGGGGTGCTAAATTCTTGTGCGAACATGCCTCAAATAAAAAAAGATTTTGAATGGCCAAGGGATACTTTTGTTAAGTACGAGGCTTATACATACAGACAGGACTGTACTCCATCAGATCCTGATAACTTAAAGTCCCCATGCTATGAGCGTGTAACTGGAGCTACAGGATCCGCATCTGTTGTTGCAAGAAGTTTTAATGGAGCATATATTTTAACTGCTGCACATATGTGTGACCGGTCTGCAGTTATAAAAAGATACAATGCTATCGACAAGGAGTTAGGCAACGAGCACCGCATATATTTTCAAAAACACTTCGTTCTTGATATAGATGCCTTCAAGTACAATGTTGAAGTAATTGGTTTCGATTGGGATCTAGACTCTTGTATAGTTTTTGCTTGGGGCCTTTTTGGGCCTGCATTAGATATTGCGATGAATGAGCCTAAAATTGGAGAGAAAATTTATAATTTTGCTGCTCCTGCAGGTTTTTTCAAAAAAAATCTAATGCCTTTATTTGACGGATATTTTATTGGTCATTGGGACTCTAATACCTCAGTATATACTTTACCAGTTATTGGAGGAAGCTCCGGATCTCCAATCGTAAATGATCAAGGAGAATTAGTTGGACTAGTTTATGCTAGACATTCTCGTTTTCATCATATTGCTATTTCTCCTAAGTTTAAAGACTTAAGAAAATTTATTATAGATACGATTAGAGCAGATGCAAAAAAACAAGCCAAGGAACACGAATTGGATGAGAGAAGATCAATTATAATTAAGTTTAATCAAAAACAATAAATTATTTTGAATGCTTATCTGCAACACTAGTCGCAGCAAAGGAGTCTGGTTTTACTTTATAGTTAAAGCCGGCTCCTTTTGCGTATCCAATTAACATGTCAGCAAATCTACTTGTGCCTTGGCCTTTACTCGAATCGCTAATATCTAAATGTATTTCAATATCTAATACAGGATTAAACTCTAAAAGCTTAACTCCTAGTTCAACAGACTTTTGAACTTCCGCTAGGATTCTCTGTAGGAGTGTATCGTACTTTTTTCGCTTGAATACGACACGTTTAACAAAATAACGACCTCCGACCTGTTCGTCTGCTCCGTAAAGGCATATAGCCGTAGAAAACACGCAGTCCTCTTGTTTAATAAATGAGTCAGTTCCAACAGAAACACTTCCATTATTATTATTGTGATTTTCAATAATTTCTAGCACCTCTTCAAAAGAGTATCTTTCTCCAGCGCCTGTAAACCAATTTTTCATATTTCACCCCCAATAATAACTATGCAGCCATAGTTGTAAAAATACTCATCATGATAAGACCAGCCATATTTTTTAATAATATTACAAACAATTTCTCTCATTTTTTCAGATTTTCCTGTAATAATTTTAAACGGCGGTTCTAAAAAGTTAATAAATTCAATAACTTTATATTCAACCTCTTCATGAGGTATGTTATGCAAATCTAATTCTGGTAAATTTGCTTTAAGCATTATTAAATTTTTTCGTGTAATCATACATCGCGATACCAGAAGTGGTACCAACGTTCATGCTTCTTACTGATCCGTATTGTTTAATAGACACTATATGATCGGCCAGAGCTAGCATCTCATCTGTGAGACCAATACCTTCTTCTCCAAATATCATTAAAGCGTTCTCTGGCCACTCAAAGTCTTCCATCGGGACAGACCCTTCAACGTTATCTAAGCATACAAAAGTATACTTATCTTTTAATCTGAGTAAATCTTCGTGAGTATTAATATAATTAAGGTCCACGTAATGATGTGTCCCCACAGTTCCACGCCTGTCATATCGCTTTTTACCACAGTAAAAAACTTTTTTAGCATTAAACGCATTTGCATTCCTTATCATAGTTCCAATATTAAAGTCACCCTGCCAATGTTCCATCATTACAGAAAACGGGTGACATGTCTCTCTAAGACTTTGTTTAATTTCTTCTTGGGTTTTATTTTTAAAACGATCTTCAACATTACAAGTCCAAGAACGCCATCGCTCTGTAGATACGTTAGTTGTCATCGGCCTTTATAACCTCTAGTCTAACACCATTTGCCTTTATTGAGTCTCTAATACTTTTAAAATATTTATTTTTTTCTTCAAACCCTAGCGTTTTCATATATCGATCTCCAATAGTTGATTTTGTTCTATATGCTAATAAATGATAACCGCCACTGTTTGGAACACCTGGCTTTCTCTCTGTTAGTCTATGCAATGTTATAGAATCATATGAGTCCAAATATTTAAAAATAGTTTCAAGGTTGCGACCTCTCGCTGGATTGACATGGTATTCCATAGAAATAATACTAATTTTTTCCATTATTTCATCTTCGTAGGCTTTTTCTAAAACATCATATTCTGATCCTTCAATATCCATTTTTAAAAAATCAATTTGATCAATATTATTTAAATCCATCAATTCTTTAAGTGTCATGCCCTTCTCTTTAAGGTCTGAATTATTATCTTCTGCAAAAATAACCTTGTGGCCACCAGAGTTTTCATCATCCGATTCAACCGATACGGGATTTCTTTTACCTTTTATTATAGTATTAAAAGGTATTATATTATTAGAAGATAATGAAGAATTAAGCAGTATTGCTTTATAATTTTTTACATCTTGTTCTACAACATAAAAGTTTGTTTTGGGGTATCTTAATGATAACGGTACTGTAAAACTGCCAATATGTCCGCCTAGGTCAACGACATTTTTAAAAAAAACTTCGTTGGCCTCCACTAAATGGTCATAAAAATATGTGTCCGTAAGTAAAAGTTCTACACATATTTGACTATTTTCTTCAACAAAAAGAAAATCTCCAAAGTCTTCAGTATCGGTCAATAAAGGAAATTTTACTAAATTTTTTCCAGGGTATAATTTTTTAAATTCTTCTATAATATTATTAGTTGTCATCGTTTTTGTTTTCCTTTATTATCTGTTTTATTCTGACGAGTGATAAAATAATTGCTGCAATAACAAATCCTGAATACAGTGTTATAAAAAATAAAGAATACTCATATGCAGCAAACAGTGTTAGCACTGCTGGAACAAAGTTAATTTTACCCACTATAAAACAAATTAATGCTATCCTGGTAAGAATATTAAGGTTATTCCACCACTCCACTAAGAAGCTCCTTTGGGAATATCTTCAAAAAATATACCAACTTGCATTCTCTTGTTAAGATGCTTTAACTCAAGAAGTAAATCATCCAATATTTCGTATGTTACTGGATTTGTAGTGTTTTCAGACTCGCGCACATAAACGACTTTTAAATCGCTGTCGTAATGATCAAAAGCAAAATCAACATCATGTCTAAAATATAATTCATTTGCATGATCCGTGCATATTTTTTGTATGTAATCCGCGAGTTCTTTTCTCGATAGTTTTTTAATTTCTTCAGAACTTAACATTTTTATATAGTACTATACTGCATCATAAATGTCAAGCTAAATAAATGCTGCGCAGACAGGGCTCGAACCTGTGACCCGACGGTTAACAGCCGTCTGCTCTACCAACTGAGCTACTGCGCAATATTTTTTCTATAATTAGAGACAGCCACAGGCCAAAGAGTCTCAATAATGTCTAGCATACCTTTTGCTACTTGTTGGATTTCCCATTGGGCTCCATCGTGAGTTCGAAGACCGATAAATTTCATTATGTTGCTAAGATTAGCCGTACCATAATATTCTGTATACATGTTTTGTGGTAGTATGCCTCTAGCTTGTTCTCTACACACACCAGCATTAATCATCTCTTCAAATAACTCTAAGCACATCTCATGATGTAATTTTAGCATAGTAGAACACTTGTTCTCTCCATAGGGTTCTAACTGTGGATTTATTAGCTCGTTGTTAGAAGCTTGTCTATTACTCTTATGTTGAGTTCTAAATTCCTTAGGCTCATAAAACTCAATATTAAAGTCTGTATACCTTCTGCTGATCTCATTATAAGACCAAGTTCGGTGACGATGATGCTGAGAACGTATGAACAAAGGTACTTTAAATCTAAAGGTAGCTACATTATGCTCAAACGTAGAAGTGTGCTTGTGCTTAACAAGATAATTGATAAGCTTTTCATCTTTTTCATCAAGCTCTTCTTTGTGTTTGCCAAAGCTAACACGAGCACTGTTAACAATTGTTAAATCAGTGCCCATGTGCTGTACTAGCTCGACAGAACCAATGCCATCATTGTATAAATCTATTTTCATGAGTAAGTTGTATCCGTTGCCCATTCTTTTCTAGGAGTGTGACTAATTTTTTGAATTACAAAATGATAATCCCATAAGCCCCAGTTACTTTCTTGCATTGCCCAGACAGTTATACCCGGGAGCATGTACTCTGTATTTAATACATATTTAAGACCAGAGGTGCCATCCACTTCACCAGCAATTTTTATTATTTTTTCATAAAACTGAAAAGTGCCATGAAAACCATCGTCTTCAATTTGATCGCCATTTGCAAGAAATCCAGTGGAGTCTCCTAAAACACCATCTGTTTTTTCAAAAGCAAGAACGCATATACCTCCAATTTTAAGACATTTAAACCACTGCCTTAAACAGTGTATTGGGTCGTATGAGTGATCTAAAGAATTACTATAGATAAAATCTACATTATTAATCCACTCATCTTTAATGTCGTGAAAATCCCATTGTATAGTATTAGCAAATTGTGTTGCAGTGTCTGAGATATCTGTTCCAATAACGGGAATGTTTAAAAATTTAGAAAAGTTTTCTTGTTCCGAACCATTTCTTGTTCCATGACACAGACCCATCGTAGGTTTGTGTCCAACCGCATACCACTCCATATTAACAAACCAACTAAGCTGTTCGATTAATCGTGGTGAAGGTCCATTTAAATGAAGCTTTCTTTTATTGAGTTCTGTTTGTTTATCAACATACTTTTGATAATCTAGGTTACCTTCCTCATCAGAGTATGAAAGAATTCTGTACTCATTTTCATTTAAATCTTTATACTTTTCTTTTATATCTGTATTTTTAATTTTTCTTGTCATTTTAAAAGTCTAATTCTAATTGTTTGTTTTTGTTTGAATATGCTTGATCATACTTTTCTTGATAATCTTCAACCATTTGGTTCCACATATCTACGGGAATTACAACAGCGACGCGTCCTGGGTCTACTTCAAAATCAGTTCTTTCAACCTCAAGGATAATGTTTTCTCCTTTGGAACTGTTTTTAAACAAATGATGCTGCAGCCCAAATGATATCGTATCAATGTAAGACATAAATCAATCTCCTATAATCTCGTCAACCAAACCATACTCTAGGCAAGTTTTTGCGTCCCACCATAAGTCACGCTTTAGTATTTCATTGAGTTGCTTTCTAGGAATTTTAGTATATTGTTCATAAATTTCTTTAATCGTCTTCATTAACAATTCATTGTTTGTCATGTCATCTTTTAGATCTTCGAATTTACCCCAAGATCCAGCAGATAATTGATGAATCAACATAAATGAATGCTTTTGCATCATTCGGTGATCAGCAACAACACTCATAATAGTGGCAGCAGAGGCCGCACAACCATCAACAATACTGTGAACAGGCACCTTGCAATTTATTATATGATCAACACTAGAAAATCCTGCAAAAACAGAACCCCCATAAGAGTTAATGTATAGGTTAATTGGTGCGACTTCCGCCATTCCAAGAGAGTTAGAATAATTAAAATATTTTATACCTAAAGAATCTAGCTTCTTGTTTAGCGTTAAATTATTTTGGCGGCGGACCTCAGCATAAAAATATATATCATTGTTAATAGACTCAATTCTATTTTTTGAATCGCTGTGTGTCGCCTTATTATCTGCTGCGGCTGAAGACTCTGGAGTGCTCTCCGGGTCTTTTATTGCCATCCATACGTCTTTACTCATCTTCTGTTACTTCCGTTGTTGTGATTGCATCTACATCATCAGTTAGCGCGTCTTCAGTGTCGGTGGTTGCAGTTTCTGTTGTATCTACTCGAAATAGGTGAAGCTCCGCAAAGCTGCCTTCTGTATGCCATCTAACTTGAACCTTAACCGCTTGATCATTAGCTTCCGCTTGTTGCACTACTTCTTGTAGTTCTACACTATTTTTTAGGGTAAAATCTGTTAAAGCTGCTTGAACAGTCTCTTGGTTTAAATTAAATGCTCCAAGGTACTCTGTTGTGTTATCTTGATTGTCCATTTTTAACTCCTTATTGTTCGAATGGTAAATCTGGTACATCTGAATATAATGTCAGTAATATTTTATTTTCTAGTAAACTAGGGGCGTATCCCTGGCCTATAAATCGTATGCCCATATCTTTGGTCGTAATTAAGATTACAAATGGGATGCCATATCCACTAAAAATATGTTTTTTTATAGCTTGTCCTGGATCTGCATAAAGCGGATATTGTATTGCTTTATCTCCGCCATAATAGAAAGGTATCTCTTTCCATTGCTCCATAAAAAACATGTCGTTTTTTTCTTGATCAGGATTTACAAAAATATAATCTTGAAGTTCAAATGACTGCATTAGGGTATATGCAACTTCTAATCCATCTTCATGATACTCATCATATTTTTCTACTAGCTCTGCTGCCTCTTTTTGACAAGGACCGCACCAGCCGGCACTTGAAATAATTAAAAGAACTTTATGTTCTTCATGCTTATAGTATTCTGATATTCTTTTCCAATTTTTTTCCCACGGGTTATAAAAAGCTAAATCTGGTAGAATGCCAAATAGTTCTATTGAATGCGGGCCGGGAGGATATAAATCTGGTTCTGTTATTTCTTCACTAGGAGAAGTTTTAGATTTATCAACATCCGGTCGGTTTTCGTTATTATAAAGCTTTT
>TARA_R100001163_G_scaffold4453_1_pt1 | contig 10873 bp, 2 predicted proteins | sample TARA_R100001163 | Tara Oceans TARA_R100001163 (sample SAMEA2621285) | marine metagenome | biome: marine biome (ENVO:00000447); feature: deep chlorophyll maximum layer (ENVO:xxxxxxxx); material: "saline water (ENVO:00002010), including plankton (ENVO:xxxxxxxx)" | depth 120 m
GGGCACAAGGTGGCAGTTAGGTACGCCTAGATTGAACATGCGTCCAGATGGCAGAAGAGGCGCTAAGTAGTGGCTAATAAGATACGCAATACTGCAAAAACTTTTCATGCCCCGTCGTTGCCAAACCCTCCTGCAGAATATAGTCAGGCGTTAACGCATCAACGAGATACGACGCTTAGAATTTACTTTCAGAATATAGACGAAGCGATTACAAAGGCACTACAGTATGATACCAGTGACATAATTGATGGCTCTATACCTAATAGTAAGCTAGAAAACTCCACAATATCTTTTGGTGGTGTTACGTTATCATTAGGTGGCTCTGACGCTACTCCTGCTTTTAATCTAAGCGATGCTACTGGATACCCTACATCTAGTCTTGTAGGTACTATAACGAACGCGCAACTAGCTGGCAGTATAACTAACGCTAAACTTGTTAACGATAGTGTATCTTATGGTGGTGTATCTCTTGATTTAGGTCAGACTGATGCTACCCCTGCATTTGATTTAAGTGACGCTACTAACTACCCTACATCTAGTCTAAGTGGTACTATTACTAATGCCCAATTAGCAGGGAGTATAGCAAATGCGAAATTATCTAATTCCACTGTCTCTTACGGTGGTGTTCAGTTGGCTCTTGGAGCATCAGACGCAACTCCTGCTTTTGATCTAAGTGATGCTACTAACTATCCTACATCTAGTCTAAGTGGGACTATAGCTACAGCACAAATAGCTGATGACGCAGTAACAGCCGCTAAAATAGATGAAGATGCTGATATAACTGTGGCTGGTTTAACTGTAACGCCTAGTGGTAATGCGGGGGCTGTAATAAAAGCAACAGCGGCAACTAACTTCTCAGCAGAATTGCATCTAGGGGATACTGGCGACACCGACGCGGGACGTATACAGTATGTAAACGCTACCGGCAGCATGGGTATTTTTACTGAGAATAGCGAGCGCGTCCGCATAGATTCTGCGGGGGATGTTGGCATAGGCACTACGAATCCAACGGCAAAGCTCCATATACAAACAGGTAGCGCTGTTACTCCTGCCTCTGGCACTGACATAATGGTCAGCGATAGTAGCGCTTCTGCCTATATAAATTTAGTGTCTAATATATACGGCACAGTTGGAATGTATCTTGGAGATACTGCAGATGTTGATAGAGCGTCTGTGCTTTATAGTAACTATTATGATCGCATGACGTTTAACACGGCTGCTAGCGAAAGAATGCGCATTGACAGCTCTGGCAGAACTCTCATTGGTACAACGTCAAATGGGTCATACAGCGCTAAACTAAGAGTTGGTGGCATCATAGAGGGTTCAGGGCTTAGAGTAACGTCTAATGCTAATCTATTTCTTAATGCGGGTAACTTTGGGTCGCCCGGAATTGAACTTCGTAGCTATACGTCTTTCAGCAGCAGCTATGCACAGCCCATAATGAAATTTGCCAATAGCACAGGTACTGAATATGGCTCGATAAAAATTTTAGGGGCGGCTACACAATACAACACTTCATCCGATGAAAGACTTAAAGAAAACATTAGGGATGCGGACGATGCCGGTGATAAAATTGATGCTATTAAAATTAGGCAGTTTGACTGGATAGAGGGTGAGCATCAAGATTATGGTGTAATTGCTCAAGAGTTATTGCCCGTAGCCCCTGAAGCTGTGTCTAAAGGTTACACTGAAGATGATATGATGAGTGTGGACTATAGCAAACTAGTACCAACACTAATAAAAGAAATACAGTCTCTACGCAAACGAGTAGAAGAATTGGAGAAAGACAAATGAATTACACGATAACTCAATTGGATAGAAATACTAGTGGTGGTGTAACGCAAGCACACTGGACTGTATCTAAGACATCTGGCGACCACACTGCGTCTGCTTATGGATCTTGCACTTTTACTCCAGACCCTACTGCGGAAGGTTATGTTGCGTATGATTCTTTAACTGAAGAGAATGTAATTACGTGGGTGAAAGCAAACATTGACACCACAGCTATTGAAGGTACACTAGACGAAGAACTAACAGAAAAAACGTCTCCGACAGTGTTATCAGGTACTCCTTGGTAGCCAAACTCAGTGTAGGATAACACCGCATGGCAGCATCTCAATTTAACAGTCTAGATGAAGTCCTTGATTTTCTGGAGCAGTACGACACTGACCAAACTCCCTTTTTTCATCCTGCGCAATGGGTTAAGAAAAGCCGTGAAAAGTATAGATTTCACCCTGAATACGACAATTTAAACTACGCATCTCAAAACATAATTGACCGCATACGCTCGCAAAATGCTATTTACGAAGGCGGTATACATTTTGAAAGTCCTGAAGCTAGAGCAGAGCTAAAAGCTGACCTAGAGGCGTATAGCCCAGCATTTAAACATTACGGTTTTACAGGGCCGATAACTTCAGCAGAACAGGCTCTAATTTTTCTTACTAACCATGATCTAAAAGGTACGCACGATGGCGCTAGAGATGTAGATTTCTTTAGGCCATTTGGTGATAGCACAAATCGCTGGGCGTACATAGAAAACTCTGACGCGTACAACAACCTCGACGAGGCATCAAAAGGTCATGTCGATGCTATGCTGGCAAATAAGTTTTACTCTTCTCCCGACCAACAAGCTGCTAACAAGGCAGGCCTGCATCTTTTTGAAGCCCCCGGCACAAACTCCAACTATTACTCGGAGATGGTTGTTGATAATACAGGATTGCCTAGCACGAGCGACTACCCAGCAGAGTTTTCAAACCTAGGTAATCTTGAAGAAGCATTGGATTGGCTAGAAGCTAATGAAAACAAACTTTTTGGCCCAAACACATTCGATCCTGCTTACGCAAGCCTTGATGACGAATCAAAAGCACTTATTGATGATATAAAAAGCCACCCAGCGTATGGTGGCAGTATTATGTTTGATTTTGACAATGGTAGGGCTACATTTACTGCGGCGTATGAACTTAGCACAACGGATAACGATGGCGACGGGTTCACTGCTAATGTTGACATAGACGACGACAACTCTAATTTTCATGATGAAGCTACAAAACAACAGTATGAACTTAGTATTACTGATATAGATGACGACGGCGTATTTGCTAATGTTGACTTGGATGATAACAATAACCAAATTACGGATGATCCAGATACTGTAAATGCGTATGAACTTAGCATCACTGATAACGACAACGACGGAATATTTGCTAATAAGGACATAGACGATAACAATGCTGAAATAAATGCCAGCATGACAAGTGTACACAGGTACAACTTTGGGCAGAAAGATTCGGATGGCGACGACGTAATAAACAGGGACGACTATAAATACAAAGACCCTAACTTCCAGACAGAACAACAGTTTCTTGATGCTTACGACTACAATAAGGACGGTGAAGTACTTGACTATGAGCTGCGCGACTATTCAGCAGTTCTTCATAATCAGCAAGGCAAGTATGTCAGAGAAGAATATAGGTTATTTGATTTTGATAGAGACGGTGAGGTAGACGCGTTAACAGACGGACTTATGTTTCTGCGGTATCTATTTAACCAGCCTGTAGAAGATATAATGAACGGTGCCCGAAGTAGGCTGGGTACAGCGACTACTGAAGAAATAATGGATCTGCTGGAGGGGGCAAAAAACAATCCCGACTCTGACCTATTTAAAGCCTTTGACCTAAACCAAGACGGCGAGTTAGATCCACTAACAGATGGCATGCTTGCCCTACGTAATATGTTTGGGATCATAGATGATGGGACTGACAAAGGTTTAAATAACGCTGTTAAAGATACGTTTAGTAAAAACAGCGTTTTCATTGGTGATAAAGACTTTGCTACGATAAATGACGACGAAGACGCTAAAAAAGCGTTAGCAGGTTACGTTGACAGTATAGTATCGGGCTTGTCTGTAGAAAAAGACGACGACGGCAATTGGTATAGTCTGCCGACTCAGATTACTTTTCCTGTAGATTCTCCAGAATACAACGACTCAGATGGTGATGGCGTTAATGATGCCTTTGACGAATACCCAAATAACATAAACTACCACAACGAAGAGACTAGACTGCAATATGAAGCTGACACGGTAGACTCAGATGGTGATGGCGTTCTCGACATTAACGATCCATTCCCAAATGATGGTTCTGAAACTGTAGACTCAGATGGTGATGGTGTAGGTGATAATTCTGACGCATTTCCAAATGATGGTTCTGAAACTGTAGACTCAGATAATGATGGTGTAGGTGACAATGCTGACGACCTGCCTAATAACCAGTATTACACTAACCAAGAAGTGTACGATTTAGACCAAGAAAAAGCTGGTAAATATCGCTCGATGGATGACTATGAAACCGAAGATCTTGGGTGGCAACGATTTTCACTAGCTGACTCTACTGTACAAGGTCAAACTTTTAAAGCTGACGAGAACGAATACGATTCCACTGGTAGGATGGTATTGTTTGATAACGGTGTGTATGGCGATGGTAGGATGCTGTACCAAAGTTACGAAATACCTCTTACAGTAGATCAGTTGTTAGATGGTTATTACACTATACAAGAAGGTGGTACGTGGAGAGACCCACGATTTGACTTATTAGATCACAATGTATCGGGTTCACCAGTAGATGAAAACGGTGATCCTTATATTTTTGACCGAGCCGCCTCGCCCGATGTAAGCTACGCGAGTTGGAAATCTCAAACGGGTCAGGGAAACGATGCGGCTGCTGAAAGGTTTTTACAAGACTATAGCGTAGGCAAATTTTATGTTACCCATAGCTTTAACCCCAAGCCCCCTGAGTTTGAGATTAATTATGGTATTGATAAAGAGTCTAACGAATTCATAACACTAAAGGATCTGTTTAACCAAAGAGCGCCAGTGCTACCCGGTATTGGTAGGGTTGATGCAAATTCAGTTCTACCCCCTTTAGGGTTCGTTGAAGGTGTAGATCAAGTACCTACGGTAGAAGAATTGGGTACATTCTATACGCAAATGGTAATCCAAACGAGCAAACGCGGCGACTTAGATGCTGCGTACGCTTTTGCAAATGACGTTATGGCTAACCTACCATCACAGTTGCAAGAAGTTTGGAATACAGTAAAGGGTTCTTATTACCGTGTTGATAATAACGATGACTTTAGGGAAGAACTTTTAAAGGCAATAAAACCCTCTGACCTATTAGATTTAGAAAAATATACAGATATAGATCCCAAGTTAATAGATGACCACGAAGCCTCAATGCCACAGACATCGGAGAATGGATCTTTGCGAGCTGCGCTTCGTACAATTTCAAGCGCACTAAAAAAGAAACAGGCCGGTGAAGATATAACTCCCGACGAAGCGTTGTTCCTCAACCAATACAGAACTTTACAGCTTACTTTGTTAGTATCAAGTCCAGAAGACGAAGCGGAAGCTAGAGATTTTGCTGTAGATGACCCTGCGCTGGAAGCTATTATACGAATGGGTCATTTTCAAGACGCAACAGATTTTTGGGTAAACAGAAAAGACCAATTTAGTTGGGTTAGCGACGAAGCGCAAGAGGTTTATCACGACAGGTTTGCTGCATGGGAGCCAGAAAGTCAGTATGACAAACCCCCGTCGTATGGCCTAAGTATGCTGTCTATGAGTAGCGGCGGTCTAGATTTTTCTATGGGAACAGCTACCTACGGTGGCACGGGTATAAAGGTTAGTGACTACCACCCTACGCCAGACCCTGACGGAAAAGATTTTTCTAGAATTGCTTATGGTATATATAGATATGCGTGGTCTTCGCAAATAAGTGGGTATGACTTACCTGCATTCCAAGAAACAGATTTTTTCGGCGTAGACTACGAGACAACACAAAGATTTACTGAGTTGTCAAATAAGAAATTCGACAGATTTAGCGACGAAGGTCTGAGCTCTGAAGAAGAAAAAGAATATAAAGCTATAAAAGACCAGCTATCTAGCGCTCAAATAGATTTGTTTAATTCTGGAAAGATTAGTCTAGATGGTGGGTATAGAGACGGCTTATGGTTTGACCCCACAAGGTTGTACATGAAGACTCCCATACTAGCTTATAAAGACCAAGCGGAGGCAGGGTTTAGCACTAGTTTTAGGGCAAATAGTGCTACGGGACAAGTTGAGTCTCATCAGCAATCGCTAGCAAGCCGTCCCGGCGGACTTTCGGCTGGCCTTGAAGGTAGCATCTTAAACTATTCTGATTTTGCTAATCCGGGTAGTGAGTATAACGCGGGCGATGGGTTTTTTATTGACCTAGATCCTGATGCTCCTGTTGGTAGTTATACTATGGTATGGGTGTCACAACCAAAATATATAGAGCCGGGCGACAGCGATATTTGGGACTTCCTACTGAATAATCCAATTACAGGTATATTGGCAACGGCACTAGGCGGCCCTTGGGGTGCGGTAGTTCTTGCAGGACTTAAACGCCTAAATGGGCAGACCCTAAAGACAGACGACTACCTAAGTTTGGCGTTATCAGCATTACAAATAGCAGGTAAGCTACAAATGCCTATGGACGCTACAGATGCTCATACTGCAGCAGAAGTTACTGCAGCCGACGAATTACAAAAAGCTATAGACGCGGGACAAACATTCACAGAGTTGGAAAGAGCTCAATTTTTATTAGATGCTTACACTGCTGCAAACGCTACAAATCTATTGGGCATAGGTGTAGCTGGGCTTAGCGCTAATCAAACCGTTGCCGTACTAAAAACAATAGCTTATGAAGGAGATGTAGGTAGGGTACTACTAGAAAGTTTTGGTGGTGATTATGTAGAACGTGGGATGGGTAAGATAGGTGTAGATATATCTGGCTTATCAGACATACAGAAAGAGTATGTTACTGGCACTGTTACAGAAATGTTAAACGGCTCGAGTTTTGAAGATGCCATAAAACTTACTGCGGGTAGAGATCTTTTAGGGTTTTTAGAAGAGAATATAGAAAGTAGCGAGGCATACAAACAAGCTAAAAACTTGACTGAAACAATGGTAGCGGACTTAAAAGAAGCCACAGACGCGCTGGGACAAGTTGCTGGAAATTTAGGGGACGACATTGAAACCATGCTCGGCGCTGTAGGCGACGCTGTTGGAGACAATCCCTTGTTTGAGGAGATAAGAAATGCCACTGCTACTATAAACTCAGGATTTAATCAGGTAGGTGACGCTATAGAAAGGATAGCTACTACCGTTGACAATAGCGTGTTAGACCCAATAGAAACTACTATAAAGAACGGGATGAGTAAGTTCTTAGTGGTTAGTGGGTTAGAAAACAAAGACTTGTTTAAAGTATCAGGTGATGCAGAATCTGACGCAGCTAACTTAATGGAGAACGTAAAAAACTCTGTAGGCAGTATATATGACGATATACCCGGGGCGGTTGTAGACACATTACGAGAAGCGGCGGCACAAAAAATAGCGTTAGGTGAGGTAAACGAAGTAGAGATGGCTAACATGCTGTCTAGGAACATAGTTACCGTTAAATCTATAGCCAAGCTAGAAAACAGCGTAGTAGATACCATAAGCCCGCAACTTTTAGCTACTGCTCTATCAAATACATTACAAGCGGCCATGCTAGATGGTGATCCCGGCGCAGTATTTTTGCAGACAATAGGTGATAGCGTAGTAAACTCTCTAAAGTCTGCTGCCCAACTTGAAGGTTGGAAGGGTATTAAAAGGGAGTTTGAGCAGTTTGGTGATAAAGTTACTGGAGAGTATAGAGACGCTGCGGATGCCGCAGAAGAATATAACGATTTAGGTACTGAGTATACTAGACTAGCCGGAGAACGTGAGGGCTACAAAACCGCGTTACAAACCGCAGAAACTGAATATAAGAGGTTGGAAGGTATAGCTGCTGCAGATGGCGCTACAGACAAACAAAAACAAGACTTTATAGATTACGCAGAAAATTATTCCGCTTCAGTAGATGGCATACTAGCGAACATACGTACGACAGAAGCGGACATGAACCAGCTAGCGATAGATTTTCCCGCAAAAGAAAAAGAATACAACGAGGCAGTACAAGAATTAAACGAGATTACAGCTAATTTAGATCCACAAGTGCAAGCATTGTACGAGGATGTGTATTTGTATTCGCTTGCTGCAGTGGCTCCAAAGGCATTTACTAAAGTAGACGAAGACGGCAATACTGTAGTAGACCCTAAAAAACTCGAAGAGTACGCCCAAGTAAACGGGTTGAGTGGCGAAGGAGATGAACCCTTAACTGCTGCGGATGTGGCTGAACATTACTTTTCTACGGGGGTCGAAGAAGGAGTCCCAACCACTAGGGAAGAGTATAGTGCTAGGGTTAGCGCCGGATTTACTAACTTAATGTCCGCCATACTGTCAAGTTCGGGGGTAGACGAAAGTAGCCTAAGTGTTAGCGACAGAAACAAGATAGCAAACGAAATAATAGCGCAGGCTGACGAGGCAAAAGAAACGGGAGATCAAACGATTCTTGAATGGTTAGAAGAATCTGTAGCTGACTACGAAACAATCGACGACCCAAGCATTGCTGCAGACGCTTTGATAACTAAAGTATTGTCAGTTGACCCTAATAACCCTGCTACTGTAACCCAGATAAATGAGGCTATACAGGTTAGAAATGCTTATCAAGGTATAACTCAATTATATCGAGATAACGGCCTGTGGGTAGACGATATATCTAATGAAATGGTAGGTAAGATTGCTAGAGGCGAAGTTACATACAGCTACGCAAATGATGGTCGAATTGTATGGGGTGACGACGAGCCGGGCACAGATGGTAATTGGGAGCAGACTCAGTGGGATGCCTCTAAGAATAGATTTGTCACTTATCAATATAGCTCTGTAAGTTCTACAAGGGTTGAGGTTGACGCGGATGGAAACCCGATAGGCGACAGAGAAACGTATTCTCCAGTTGACAACACTATAGACTTTTTTGCAGAGACTAACCCTGTGGCTTTTGCTGCGCTAGTAGCCCGCGCTGATAGTGACGCTGCTATGCATGCCGAAAATGGTCGTATAGTGCGTATGGGGCTAGAGAGACCTCCTATATTTAACATAACGCAAGACATGTATAAAGATGTACCCGAGATATATTTGCCTTATGTGGTACGTGCTGTAAGAAGTACATTTGAATCTAGGACTGCTGAGGCTGATAAGTTAGCAGGAGAAATATCGGAACTAGAAGCACTTACTCCTAATGTACCACCAGAAGATATGGCTGCGCACCAACAAGCTATAGACAACAAAAAATACGAGATGGATCGTATAAATGACGATATTTATGCTGCGGCGCAAACATACCGTATAGCTGAAAGTGCTGCTACTGGACTAAATAACACAGTTATAGCTTTTCAGACTGGTTCTTCGATTGGTACAGTCATCCAAGCGAGCGACACTATGTTTGGTCTGGCTTTGACGCAAGGTAAAAGTTTAGCGGAAGCCACAAAAATAAAACAAGATTTTATAAAAGAGCACCTATCATACGTAGACATGAGCATGTCTAACGAGCTAACCACTACGTTAAATGCTTTGGAAGGTGTAGCTTATGGGTATTTGCCAGATTCATATAAAGATGACCTAAATAACATAATGAACCGTTGGGACGAGGCAGATGGATTTATTGAATCTGTAGAAGCTGTATTTGGGTCTTTTGCTGACTACCCAGCAACTTTTGCTACTGAATTTATTGGTAACGAGCTAGTAGAAGAAGTAGTACCCCTTATGTTTGGGGGTATATATGGCAAAGTAGCTACGAAAGCGGCTATAAGTGTTATGGATGAAGTTACAGTAAAAGCGTTAGGCCCTGACGTTATAGACGCTATGTTCAGCAAGAACGCAACACTAGGTGCTCTCTCCGCTGACTTATCTTTAGCTTTTGGTGGCGCAGTAGAACAAACATACCAACAAGCGTACGACCTAGCTATTGGTACAGGACTGTATAGTGCCGAAGAAGCGCGGGCTGTGGCTGCATCAATGTCGTTCCGAGCAGGGGCTTTTGCTGTCGGTGTAGTTGGTTCTATGCCTAGATTTAACCTTGCGTTGGATGACGCTATATTTAAAGGAACTACAAAAAATGCTGTAGAGGGTTATGCTAGCCGAGTTGTTGCGAATGTAAACGTAGTAGCAAAAGAAACAATAAGTGAGATATTAGAAGAAACAGGTGTTGTAGCCCTAAACGAGGTAGGTTACTACAACATGGGATACACGGACAGAGATGTTGGTGGTGAAATAGGTAATGCGGCTGCCCTTTCAGGCATAGCTTCCGCAGGTACTACATCTAGTATAGTAGGAATAAAATCTGCATTTGATGCTGTTGCGGCTGATACCAATAACCCATTCGCATTTACTGCAGCTACACAGAATCCGCAAATAGCTGCGGCTATAGAAGACGCTAAAGCTACAGGAAATACTACTACGTTAACACAAGTGTTGACCGCCGCAGGCATAGCATCTATGCCGTTGGCTACTGACATATATAACATGGTAGACGACCAAGCGTATGTTACTACTTTTGAGGCTGAACAGTCCTTTGAACGTCTAGGTGTAGAACCCACAGACGACATGATGGCTTCTGCGTTGACCCTGTCAGATGAAGCATTGGATGATGATCTTGCATACACACTAGCTACCGAATATGGCATGGAAGAGTCTATAGGTACAGGTCGCACTACAGCGCAACATTATGACATAATACAACATATACAAAACATGGCTAACGGCGTAGTCCCATTAGACTCATCATTTAATCAGAATGGTGATAACATGGTAGACCAAGCCGACGTAGATGCGTATATAGCCAAACTACCACGGTATGAACGGGAGCAATACCAAAATTACGATGCTTCTACCCACCAAGATACGGGTATAGTACAAGAATTAGGCGGATCACTTATG
>TARA_R100001163_G_scaffold65442_1_pt1 | contig 10832 bp, 11 predicted proteins | sample TARA_R100001163 | Tara Oceans TARA_R100001163 (sample SAMEA2621285) | marine metagenome | biome: marine biome (ENVO:00000447); feature: deep chlorophyll maximum layer (ENVO:xxxxxxxx); material: "saline water (ENVO:00002010), including plankton (ENVO:xxxxxxxx)" | depth 120 m
GGTGTAACGCCTGTTCTACCGGACTCAGTACCTAGTATTACGTTTTTATTATCTGTTAATGGTATCTCAATCCCCCCTATACGCTACGCCCGCTATTTTTCTAATTTCGCTTGTGTCTTATTACAGTTTTCCTCAACTACTCCAATATGGTACACCACTACTATGTACTTTCAATGTTTGTCCGGTACTTCCTATTGTAAGTACCTGTAAGTTTCCTTGCCCGTCTCCATAAAGAATTGCCCCCGGCGGAACGGTAATAAGCCCTGTACCACCATGAGTTACAGGCAATACATTAGTACCACCTATACTTTCATAAATACCATCTGTTACCTGTCTAAAGTTCCAATCACCATATATAGTAGGTCTTTTGACAGAACGTATGACTACTGCGTTAGTCCCGGCGACAGGCCCATAAAAACGCCCACCGTCATTGACTACGAGTTCATTACACTCAAGAACCTTACCGCCACTAACTAACCAATAGTTTGCGGCGTTATCATTACTTTCTATAATAACTTTATGATATTGTGTATCGAAAGTTTTATTAGTATCATTACCAAAGGCCGCGCTATTCAACTCTCCTGTTACGGGGAATACAACTGAACCTGTACCGGAACTTCTGTATGTTTTAAACCTTGCGGTAGTATGCCCAAACTTAAAGTTTGCGCCCAAAGCAGTAAAACCACCTTCAAAGTAAAACTCTTTTTCGTAATCGTATATGTCATAATCATCTGCTATAAAGTTTATATCACTTGCGATAGTCCACATATCAACAGAACCATAAGTGTTAAACTCTCCTTTTGCATTGGTTTCATAGATTTTTTTAGCGTAAATGTTTCCTGTCCCTTCTATCTTAGGATAAACACCATCTACAAGTGTAATATTGTTTGCGTTAAAATCAAAAGTAGTATTTTGTCTACTTGCGTCATCTATAAATATAGAACCCGTGTTCATAGCGTAATTAATGGGTGCTTTGGCCGTAGTAAAACTTACACCCGCACCATCATAAACTGTATTAGTTGGTGCAGTAACGAAATCAAACTTCAAAGCATGGTTAGCGTCTACAAATAAAACGTGTGCCGCCTGTAAATCACCTAGATTTATAATGGCCGCACCCGAAGTAGTTATTGTATGGTCAAAGGTCTTTGCTACTATTATTCCCCCTAAAGTACCGGAGGCGGGAAACGTATCAGCAAAAGAGCAATCTGTTGTTGCCGTACCATCAAAATTAATAACATCCGTGTTAGTAGGTAAAGCGGCTGAAACAGTAGAGCCACCGGACTCAGTAACCCAATTATTTAGATTAGAAGCGTCTGTTGGTGTACCGCCATGACCGCCTTTCCAATAGTGTATACTCGGCATTTTTACCCCTCACTTAACTTGTAAGTGAGCCGGATAATTCGCCTGTTGTCGTTCCACTCACTTTGGATGAAGTACCCTTAACATAAAATGCCGTACCACCCTTCTCTTCTATTAGTGCAAGTGCTTCCGCCGCTTGCTTTTCAAACGTCTCTAGTTGTTTATTGAATCTAATATCTTGTGTACCCTGTTCTTTTTCCGGTACAACTGCGGGTATAGTATCTATGAGGACACGTAGGCAATCACAACATACTAATAGTTTTATTGCTGATTCTCTTAGTGTTGTAGTAGGTGCGTTATCGGAAGTAACTCCAACGTAGCCCGATGCTCTTGATTTTTTATTTATTTCTGCGATTCTAATGTTAAGATACTCTACGATAGTATTGTGATTCAAGCCTCTTGGCCTGTTCAATAAATCGCGTATTTGTGCGACAGTAATGTTTGTACTACCGACAGTAGCCGCTTCATCTACTACTAGATTACCTACATCAAATGACATTTTTATTCCTCACGCAAACCTTGTCTCATAGTCCGTTGGAACATCAATAACTACCATGTTACTTGAAGGTTTCTCCGAACGGCCTACTACAACAACTCTGCGTGTGGCGAGAATCTTATCAGTCATTTCACTTGGCGGCAACCAATATAGTGCCTTTCTAGGTGAATCTAGTAGTATAAGAGGATGCTCTGCAAATCTTGAACCCGCATTACGGTGAATCCTCACCATGTAGCCGTGTCCTTCTTTCCAAAACTTAAGTCTATGTTCCATAGTTGCTACATCAGCATCTTCGGGAACTAAAATACCCGCTTCTTTCAGTTTAGTAACAAGAGAGGCTTTAGACGGCTTCTTTGTAGAAGCCGCCTTAGCCTTCGTTGTTTTCTTCTTAGTAGAAGTCTTTTTAGTTTCTTTAGGCATTTAACCACCGTCCTTATTCAAGAACGGACTCCGGTTAGTTTGACTATTCTATGGGATTTGTTAGCACTTGCACCATCTTGGTGTTCGTGGATAACGCTACCCATGTAGCCTGTTAGCAACCAATCGAAACCTACTCCCGGTAGACGAGTCAACTCAGTCTCTTGGAAGCCCGGTCCGTTGTATGTGAAAAACTCAGCAGTCTCAGCACCCGGTACTAGCATTAGTCCGTCGTTGCCGATTGCATTTCCGCTTCCGTAATCTCTTGTGTAGTAGATTCTTAGGGATGCGATTCTAGCCAAGTGGTCGCCTAGAGACTCAACTACGTTTCCGTATAGTGTTGTGTTTAGGATAGCACTTCTCTTGTCAGCAGGGAGAACCAAAGCAAGTGGCTCGTTACCGCTAACCTTTGCGTTAGCAAAGATGTCATCCATAGTCTTTAGTATGTCGCCTTCCTCATCTGCGGAAGCATGACCGAATACTTGTGTGCAAGCAACTGAGTTATCTGCACCTGCGGCTAGGGTTGTTAGTATGTGGTTGTCAATTGTATCTGCTCTTGCACGAACAATTCCAAGTTGTTGCCTGTCAATGTTCTCAAAGGATTCACCACGTAGACGTACTGCGTCTAGGAAAGTGCATCGTCCCTGTCCCTTCTCTAACTTGGTACTGTAATTCTGAGTACCAATGTTGGTTGGGTCAGTTAGTGCAACGTCATCCAATGGGTAACTGAATGTACCTACAACTCCGGTGTACCATGTGAATGATAGCCAAGGTACGCTTCGTACACCAACTAGGTCGGTTGCGATAGCAATTGTGTTTGATTGTAGTTGAATAAAGTCTCTTAGAGTCTGCTCTAGGACTGAATCTCCGGGCGCGAATGGCCCTACTGCTGCTGTTGGGTTTAGTATTTCTTCTAATGTACTGTTCATAATATCTATCTCCTTTTATTTCTCCATTTTAGGTCTAGCACCAAACAGGCACTAAGTCTCCCGCCGCAATTGCGGACTCGTCTCCACAGTAGTAGCCTACAAGGACTGCGCTGTTAGAGGAATCGTCGTCTACTGTTCCGTTGTCGGAAGCAGTTTGTGAAACATAGATTGGTAGTCCGAACTTAGGTGCGGAAATTGCTGCTGCTGCAACAAGGTAAACCAATCCGTCAAGAGGAAGTACAGACAATGTTCCTGTACCTGCTGCTTCTAGTTCTCCATCTTCACCGCGTGAAGATTCAGCAGCAGAGTAGCCAATTGGTGTGTCTGTAACTGCTGCGGTCTTTAGAAGTCCGCTTGCATCATACTTTACCAAAAAGCCTTTACCTGCAAAAGTCTCTTGTATGTCGGGTGCGTGTCTTGGGTCGTTTCCAGAATATTGTACCATCTTAGTTCATCTCCTTTAGTGTATCGTAACTTGGGGCAACCATTCTTGCCTTTTCATCAGTTGCGAGTGTCTTGTTCCATGCAGAAGCCCAAGCGTTCCATGCTTTGGCGTACATCTTTTCGTCGTTGCTAACAATTCTTCCGTTTAGGTAGTTAGCGACCATTGGGACATCTTCGGAAGCCTCGACTGTCTCTGCGACAGGCTTTACTTCTGATTCCACAGGGGTCATTTCGACAGGGGTAGGGACAGGGTGTGCCTCTTCCCAAGAAGCGATAAGAGTCTCAAGTGTAGGTGTTGAAAGTTCTTCGTGGCCGGACATACCGAGTTCAGTAGCCTTTGTTACGAGAGACATTCTTTCATCCTCTACTCTCTGAGCCTCAACTGCTTCGTATTCTGCAATTCGGCTGTTTGCGAGAACAAGGTCTGCTTTAACAGACTCCATCTCGGCTTCATAATTTATTGTTGTATTTTCTTCATCGGTCATAGCAATCACCTTTTGTTGATTCCCCTCAGAGATTGAATGACCTATAAAGGTTTGTGAAACCTCACTTGCTGTTGGTAATTCTTCCTCTAATTCTATTTTCTGTATAGATTCTACGTTTGCGCGGTCGTAAGCGGGGTTTACTACTAATGCTAAGTGGTCAAAAGTAAAATCTTCGCCAAAAGTTAGTCCTTCGTCGGAAGCCTCTACGGGTACACCCGAACCACCTATACTTACACCATAACCATCTTCCTTCCATAGACCTTCTTCTAAACTTGGGAATAATCTTGCCTCTGTTACGTGTGCTACATATCTAACTTCATATCCTGTTGCGGTAGTAAAGAAAGAAGCACCAACTATTCTTCCTACGGTTGATTCTTCAATATCTTCCGTGTTTCTTGTAAAGCCCGCACCGTTTTCGTTTGGTGCAGGGTGATATAGTGTAACATCAGAATCTTTCATTTGTTCTGCGACGGCCTTTGCACCCTGCGGTGTTAAAGACCAAGAGTTTTTATTCATACCTTCGTGGAATGCTATACCTCTTATCTCGTAAACTGTTTTTCCGGTTTCAGCAATTAACTTTGCTTCTATCTCTCCAATATCTAACTCAAGAGTAACAGCGACCTTTTTACATTTGCCGTCTACCTTCTCATAACCGGGTTCGCAAGAATCGTATTCAGCCTTTCGCCTTTCTTCCGCCTCTGCGATAGGAATACAGTTAGGTACTTTTCTACCATTCTTCATTTTCATACCGTATTGTTCGTAGCCTTCGGTGCATGGGTCGTCTGCATCTTTCGCTTCTACGTTACCACATTCACAACCTTCTTCTGCCTCTACCTTTGTTCCGCCACGCCATTGTCTACATGACCAATAACGTGCTTTGTATTTAGGGCCGGGAGAATCACAATTATGTCGAGAACGAAATGCCTTTCTCCTTGCGGGGTCATCTCTTTTAATTTCCATGTTAGGGTCGCCGAATCTTACAAGAACGACATTACCCTTTTCATTTTTTGTGTAAACACCAAACTTTTTACTTGCGCCCGATGTTCGGAATGGTTTGTTAAGAGTTACTTTGCGACCTTGGTATTCTGCGGCTATTACGTCGGTTTCATCCCAATCTTCGTAAGCGACAACACCACCGGCACAACCACAACCACAATCTTCCGAAGCGTATTTCTTCTTTTTCTTCTTTTCATCATCATAGTAACCTTCTACTTCAAACTCATGTCCTTCGTGTGCTTTCATACACTCTTCTTCGGTATAACCTGCCTCTTGACAACGAGACATATATTGTTCGTGGCTTTCACCATCCATAGGTGTAGGTTCTGCCGCTACTTGATTACAGTCGCAACTCATAAGCCTACGGAGAAACGATGTGTCTTATTAAAGTTCTATTCCGTACCAATCAACGGCTCTTGAGTAATCACCATGTATCTCAAAGGTAGCAAAGATGTCATACTTACCCCTTTCTAGTCCTGTCGCAGATACATTTACGTAATCCCAATCTTGGTAGTAAGTTTCGTATGTCAACTCCGGTTGTATCTTAGTCCAATTACCTGTTTCATTTTCGTAGATAGTCCAATATACTGTTAAATTATGTGGTTCGTTGTCGCAGATAAGGTCTGCATCCCAATGGAAAGTTATTGTAGTGTTGTTGTACTCAAAGTAAGCGTCATACATTTCGGGGTCGCAAGGTTGCCCCTCTTGGTATTCGCAAGAGCCATCATCATTATCTGCGTATGGGTCATAGTTTGTTGCCGTATCATCGGTACATCCCCATGTCTCTTCTTCTTCCTCAAACTCACAACTACCGTCATCTTCCCATGCTTCTTCATTATAGTTTAGGGCATCTTCATCGGTACAACCATAAATAATATCGGGTTCTTCGCAACTATCCGTTTCTTCACAATCTTCGCCTTCATCTTCGGGTTCATCCGAACCGTCTTGACAATTCTTATATCCATCATTGACTAAAGAAGCCTGTATGGTAGAGCCATCACCACATTCAAAGTCATCACTCCATTCCCAATTGTCGTCTCCAATCCATTCGTCATCCCCATCACCGTATGGTGTAAGGTCAAGAATACCTATTGCTTCCATTCCCGGCATTACTAACGCTATAATAGATGCTAATGTAATCATCAACGAGCGTATTTCTTGCGCCCTTTCGTTAACAGTTTCGATAATTGATTCCGCTTCTTGTGCCGTCAACGTGATTACCCTATCCACTCTAAACCCACCGTGTAATTTCAATGTTACGGTATGATAACTCCAAAAAGCCTCATAACAAACACCCAAAAAGGATGTCCGTCATAAGTCATGCCTAGTCCTCATTAAGAGGACAATCACCACATATACCAAAAGTACAGAAGGAACATATAATACTTTTACTCATTTACTCACCTTTCTTTTTTGGTTTTGCATTAGTAACTTGGTATGCTTCCATGTCTAGTGTATGTTGCTTTTGCATTTTCTCCATCTCTAGGTCATGCTTTAGTTTGTATTCTTCTAACAGTCTTACGTGTGTCTTTTCAGCGTCAGTTGCTTGAACATCTGCGGAAAGTCTGTCGGGCAATACTGCAATTTTAGCACTTTCTTTACCCTTAAATAAATCTAGTACGCTAGTTATAATAAGAAGTGCCGGACCACCTAGTAGACCGATAACTGTCAATTGCGAATCTGAAATATCTCTTTGTTCTACAATGCTAAAGTAGGATGCGGTCGCCGCTATAACTACCCAAGCCATAACAACACCCATACCAAAAGTTAGCATGAGGGTTTCGTTAGGATTTGTCATTTTCATCTCGGACATAGAACGTCTCAACTTTCTTTGTTTAATAAATGTTTCAATAGATTTCTTTGAGTGTATATAGAGGGATAGCAAAATTACCATACCTAATAGAATCATGTAAGACTCTTCGTAAGTAAATCTATTGTATATCAAAGTCATTCTATCATATCCGAAGCACCGTCTTGAGAGTTTTCTCTCGGCAAGTCTCCGGTTTCCGGTGTACTATCAGTCTTTCTATCATCACCATCTCTACCCATTGTAGGCAGACTTAACATATCTAGTGATTGATTCAAAGTTAGTATACCTGCATCGTAACCCATAACTGCTCTTTGCATAATATTTAGCGGTGTTTCGCTATCCATAGCCTCAAACTTAATTGTAGGTAAGTCTTGCTTTCGATACTCAATACCTAACAGGTCTAAGTGAGTCATAAATATTTTTGTTGCGGCCTCAGAAAGTATGCGGTGCATACGGCTTATTGCTTGAACCGCCCAAAGATTTGCGTTGTAAGTTGCGGCAAAGGTAGAACCCTTTTCTTGCCCTGCGGCAACTCTTGGTACTTGTAGTACGGCCGCTATATCTGCGTTTATTGCATCTAAGAAGCCTGTATTGTTAGGAACAGAGTTACCTACATCAACGTGATGTAACTCTACATAGTGCGGTAACACAGGTATTTGGTCGCCGCGTAGACCCTCAAACAACTTTATGACTTCATCCATGATATGCTTGAGTCTTTCGTTCTGTTCAACAGGGTCTTGGATATGCTCGATAGCAGATTTGTCAATTGTGATAAACTGCTTTGTCATTGAGTCCTCAAGGCTTATGCGGTTATTCATGCTGTTGTACTTCATGCGTATAGGTTGTTTAAGTGATGTAAACCTACTTGCGCCCCATATACCGTAAGTCTTTCGTAGTTTATTATCTGTAAACCAATTAGACCTTGCATCTATTTTTACGTGTAGTATTTCTTTGACAGGAATTGCCCTTTCGTATTGTGAACCTTCTCTAACCATGTATGTAGTCGCTTTGATAATAGGGTTATCTTCGTCAGCAACGAAATAAGAGCCTATACCGCCCCTTTGGTCTACTATGCTTATTTGTTTTACGGGTAAACTTTGTATGTCTGTTATGCCTACGCCCGCCTTACCAACGATTTTATTAATGTCATTACCGTATACCATAAGGTTACGCATAGCGTTAATCATAATGTCGTCAAACTCTATTGTATCTTCAACAAGAGTTTGTATTGCGTTGCGTATTTGTGCGTTTCTGCCTCGACTGTAATTAACCTCATAGTTGTTAGCCGTAAGAGAAACGGCACGAACCGCACCATTCAATTCGGGGTCTAACTTTAGCATATTATCGTAAAGGTCAAACTCGTTATCGTGGTTACTGTCTTTTCTCAATCTTTCGGTATCTCTTACAATATCGGGTATTCCCGCTACTGCATTGAAATCTTCCTTCAACATTCCTACTCTCTGTCTCTCTATCATTGGATTCTTAGGTTCGCTTGATGCTATCAACCCAAATAGATTCCAAGGTCTGCGCTTCTCGGCCATATTTTTTAATTTTATGGGTGTCTTTTAATGTTTGTGGTTATTTTTTCAATAATTTCGTGTTTTTCAGAAAAAATAAAACGCTTTACCACTCTAATACTTTTTATTTTTTTAATTATTTCTATAACGTAGAGAAGTTACCTACGGTAACTAATAGAGAAAGAATGGCCTACTACCAAACATACCATTGAAGAAATAGAATAAATTAATTTTAGGCTTGCGGTACAACGGTTTTTTTATTTTGTAAATTACAAAACTTATGAAAATAATACACAAAACTATTATATGCCTTCCCTAATACGCTAAGAATATGAGCGAATCACGAAAGCAATATTTTGCCGGTGGTACTGAATTAATAGAAAAGTTTGCTAATGACCGTCATTGGTCATCTGTAACAGAGTTGGCTACATTTCTAGCCGAAGTAGAGCCTTTGAGAACCTATCAAGGTTGGAGAGGGGCTATTAATAGATGGTTAGCGAAAGGTAACAGTATAAACAATATAGATAATTACCAAGATACTACAACATCGGCGACACGCATATACTACGATAAATCTAATGATAAGTATATTGTTCTTTTAGATTCCCATGATGGTATGCTAGTAGTAGAGGGCGAAAAACATCGTGCTATGAAAAAGGCATACTCTGATGTTGGCGGTGGTTTAACTTACGAAGAAATGGCTAGAGAGTTTGATATGCCCGCAGTTTGGGTTAGTGAGTATATCCGTGTAAACAAATGGAAACACGGTATGCAACCATTCACCGATGAAGAAGTACAGGCTAACACTCTTGATGATATGGTAGAGAGTTTCTTAGACATTCGTAAAATGGAGATAATCAAAAAGGCAGAAAAGAAAAAGTGGAGAGATATAGAGAAGGATGCACAAAAGTATACTCTTCTACGCGAATCTCTTAGCGAAGAGTTTTTTGAGTCTCTATCTAAGCATAAACCCGCACCTGTCAAGAGAAAACCTTTGAAACAGAATATGGAGTACGCGGTTGTTCTTTCTCCTACCGACTTACACTTTGGTAAGTATGGTTGGGTTGATGAAGTAGGACACAGTTACGATTTGGATGAAGCAAAGGATAGGGTTCTTACAAAGACAGAAGAGTTGTTAGCAAGATTACCTAGCCAACCGGAAAAGTTTTTTGTAGGTATTGGCTCTGATTGGTTTCATGTAGATAACGATGTTGGTACGACAACGGCAGGTACAGGTCAAGATATGGCCGCCACGCCCGCACAGATTCTTATGCAGGGTTGCGACCTTGCACGACAACACATTGATTTGCTTAGAACAGTAAGTGATGTAGAGTTGGTGTTTATGGGTGGTAATCACGATAGACACACAAGTATTATGCTTATGCTTTACTTAGAGGCTTACTATAATGATTGTGATGATGTTACAGTTACAGTAAGTCCTTACATTAGACAATATATTACTTATGGTAACAACCTAATAGGCTTTACACATGGGGATGGTAAGATTATGAATAAACTACATTCTCTTATGGCTCACGAAGCAAGAAAGGATTGGGGTATCACACAAAATCATCTTTGGTTTCATGGACATCTTCATCATCAGCAAATGAAAGAGGTCGGTGGTTGTATAGTCGTGCAACTTCCTAGTTTAGCGGGTGAAGATAGATACCATAGTCGTAACGGATATGTTATGGCTAGAGCAGGTCTTTCTGCTTACATAATTGACAAAAATCTAGGATTAACCGGAAGTTTGTTTGCGCCGGTGGTGCATGATGAGTAGATGGACTTCTGCTAAATGTTGGTCTTGTGGTTGGGAAGCACCACGTATGCAACTAGAAAAGGCTAAGAGTGGTATATGCCCTCATTGTGGTAAAAAGGAGTTGCACCCATTATGAGTTTTAAGCAAGATTTGGCTATGGAACGTAGTAGGCGTTCTGTAAAGTATTTTTACGAATGGCTAGGTTATACGTGGGGAGACCACATAGGCGAATGGATGGATATGTACGGAGACAGAAAAGGCTCGGAAGTACATCGTGTTTGTATTATTGCACCTAGAGACCATAGTAAATCAACTACTCTTAGGGTAAAACTATTACACCAATGTTTGTTTGAGAAGAAGGCAAATGGTAAACCGTTTACCTGTTGGTTGATTTCTGCTAGTAAAGATACTGCTATAAGAAGGCTACAAGAGATTAGGGACGACTTGAAACTACATCCTCAGTTATCTAGGTATCTTGACCCTAAGAAGGGTAACAAAACTGAGATTCACTTTACTAATGGTGCGTGGATAATGGCTACGTCTGTTGGGTCTGCTATTCGTGGTGAGCATCCCGCGTGTGTAGCATTTGACGATGTGTTGGTTGACTCTGACGAAATGAA
>TARA_R100001163_G_C5068282_1_pt1 | contig 10814 bp, 14 predicted proteins | sample TARA_R100001163 | Tara Oceans TARA_R100001163 (sample SAMEA2621285) | marine metagenome | biome: marine biome (ENVO:00000447); feature: deep chlorophyll maximum layer (ENVO:xxxxxxxx); material: "saline water (ENVO:00002010), including plankton (ENVO:xxxxxxxx)" | depth 120 m
TTCAAAACTCGTTCCATTTTACGCCGTTGGTTCTATTTTGTGCCTCTTAAATATTTTTAATACGAAGATAAGAAAGGATACATGGTTAAAAGCACCATTAAAAAAATTGATTCAATAAAATGGCTATAATATACCAAAAAAATGGATTCTTCTATAAAACCTAAGCTAAGGTTGAAAAAGAATTATAAAAAGAACCCACGAATCACCAAATCTATTGTTTATGAACTTGGTATTGAGACAGCAAAAATATTAAATGAAAGGCAAGATGATTTGAGAAATATCTGTTGGACTAATGGAGAAGCTAATATTGATACAGAATATTCAAAATTAGCTTGTGAATGTTGTACAATTGCGTGGGAAATAATACAACAAAAGTATCCAGAGGACACTAAAGCGGATATTAGTTGCAGTACACCTGATATAAAAATAGTATTTACCTATTTGGATAAGAAAATATCTAAAGAAAAAATAGAACTAAAAAGCTTTAAAGATAAAACTATGCTTGGTTCAACAATAGGAAGGTTGGATATAAATCAAACATTGATATATTGTCTAAGACCGAAAGAGGGAGATAAAAATGGATTATTTAAATTAAAATGTAGTCAGTATCATTCGGCTATGGGTGAAACAGACATTGATCGTTTTCAAGATCGAAAACCGAGACCAAATATTAATTTTGATAAGATGAGTGAAATCAGCAACACTTTACCTTTTATATTTAGAGAAAAAAGTTGCTGGATTAGTCATTATGCTAAATGTGGGTTAAACCGGATTAAAGATCCGAGTAAAAAATCATGGCAAGATACAATGATAAGAATGATTAAAAAACAGATCATAGATGATTATATTACGAATACATCAGAAGACGAATTTCAGGTGGACAAGATCACTTTAGAGCTTGAAAATACAAAAATTGATTAATCAATCACTTTGATTAGGAAATGTCGGCAACTATTTTCGGAGCACCATTAGGTGTTTTAAGAAATTATTTGGATGAAAAAACTTATTTGAGATTATTTAAATTATATCCTGAGAAAAGACCTATTATTTATAATGATTTTAAGAATTTAATAATAGGTCGAATTGAAAAACGATTAAGCGAAGGTTTTGGATATTTTTGGGAAGATATTAAAAAAGCACTTATACAGGATAGAATAGTTATTTCTGGTTCATTTATTTTGGAGTGCATATTAAATGAAAATTTTGAGGATATTAAAGATGAAAATATTATTGTGAAAATACCTGACTTAGATTTATTTATGATAAATGATAAAAAGTACAATAATCTTGAAAAAAATTTATCAGAAAAAAATAATTATTATTTTCATAGTTTAAATACATTTGATGGTGATATTAAAATTGAGCACTATTTAAAAAATATAAATAAAATAGAAAAAATAGTTGAATATCGTAAAAAAGGTATTTTTTGGTTGAACAACATTACCAATAAAAACCAAAAAAGAGAAACACGTAAGAAGATAAACAACCTATGGAATAAAAAGATACAAATAATCAAATTAGGAGTTAATTCAGTTAATGAAATAATTGCAAGTTTAAATAAATCATTTGATTTTGATGTATGTAAAAATGTATTTTTTTATGATGAAAATGGAAATCCGCAACTTATAATTGGACATATTAATCAGGTGATTAAAAAAAGATCAAAATATAAATTGAGGTATGATGATGATTTTAAGTTAATATGTAGGATAAATAAATATCTAAGCAGGGGATATTATTTTATTCCGGAGAAGAAAATAAAGTTAAGAAATTCAGATGATTTATTTAATTTTTATGTTAAAAGAAAAGGATTTACCTCACACAAAAAAAAATATCTTTCTTATCCTGAAATAGAAGTAATGGAATCATTTAAAGCAAAACATAAAAAAGTTGCGACAAAAATAAAGATAAAATTCGAAATAGATGATGAGGATGATATTGAAAATGATGTTGGTAATGTGCAACATTATTTTTGGGAACTGGGAAGTAGTTTTGAAGTTATATCAGTTAGTATTAAAGACAAAAAATTAGAAATAATATTATCACCAAAATGGTATTTTGATGGTGAAATAAAACGTGAAAAACTAAAAAAATATGAAGAAAGTGGTAAAAAGTATTCATATATGATAACAAAAAATGGTAAAAATAAATATAATTATTATGTTAAAAATAATTATAACGAGAAAATATATATTGAAAATGAAATTGAAAAAGAACAATTATCGGATTGTGATGATAAGAATTGTTTGATTAAAAATGATTTTATGAACTTGATACAATGTCAAAAAATTAACCGAGCAGATCATTTTCATATTGGTAATAAAATTTACATATATCGTAAATATTCGGAGGGTTATTTTAGAAATTATAAATATATTAATCCTAGACTAAGTTGTTTATATGATTTATTAGTTTTATGGTTAAAGTACTACAATGTTACTAATTTAACAAATGAAAAAGAAGAAATAGTTCAATTCTATTGAAATGTGATTAAACTTTGGAACATATTGGAACATATATAAACCAAAGTTTAATACAATTAATTATTAATTTTAATGAAACAAATCTGATAAAAGAAGAATTATAAAGTATCCAGTAACTAATACACCAATACCAAGCGGTATATAAAAAATTATTAAAAAAACAATACCTATATCATCAACATGAGCGAAATCGGAATCAAATCTGTTAAAGCATCTATTACAATTATCGATTCCATAAAAAATATTCACACTTTGTGAAGTATTTAAATAATTTAAGATTAAATCATATTCATTATTATTATCTAAATTAAATTTTATAGTTTGCGAACAAGCACATTTTCTCTCACCAACAGTGTAATTAACCCTTATCTTAATGTCTCTGCACAAACTCTTTTCCACACCAACATTACAAATATATTTATGAGTAGTAATACTATTGGGATCTGTAATACCAGTAACCGGTCCATAAAAACCAACAACTTTCTGACGTTCTACATGACCCCAAGCAACACCTCCTAATGCTATAAAAAGAAAGATAAAGATGCAAATATTGATACCTAGGTTTCTTAAACTTTTCTTTTCATATTCGGAAAGAAGGTTATACTTCTCTTTTATTTGATGAAAAACACCTTTTGCCTGTTTTTTTTGTCCTGTTTCGATATCTATCCCGACTGTCATATGTGAAATAAGATATGAATAATAGAGTGTATTTTGGTGTTTTATTAGGATAAATTTGATAAATCAAATCAAAAATCACGCCACCGGACCTTGACGGTCCTATTTTCAATAGAATTAGAAGGATATTATAGAACTAAATATCACTCTTTGCTGGTGGTCTTCGACCAAGACCCCGATGAGCTTCGCTCATCTGCCCCTAAAAGGGGCAGATGAGCGATTGTCCCAAAATCAATATAAATTAGTGATATTTTTTTTTCAAAGAAAATTATCATAATTAATATAATTATATTAAGTATTTAGCCAGAAAAGAAATTTACACCATTGATTGTATAAAAAAGGATTTTTAACGGGTGTAGCCCCTGAAACTTTCCACCATAAGCCTGAGATATGTTTTATTCCTTGATCGATATCCCAAAAGTTGTCGAAGATCAAGTGTTGGAGACGAGCATTTTCCTTGTATATTGTTTTGAGTGCATTATTTTTGTCAGCATCTAATGATTTTGGATTTCTTATAATTTTTGTCATATTATCTATCAACAGGATAGAATTTGCAATAAGATCAATTGTATTATTAATAAGTGTTTTTTCAACATCTGATAATTCTGTACTTTCGAAGTAATCTTCTACGTACGATTTTCCGAGTAAATTATGTGATGTAAATAAATTTTTGCGTGTACCATCAATTTCTGTTAATTCAGATTGTAATTTTATAAATTTTTCCAATTTTGATAAATTATTGAAAATTTTATTATCTTCAGCAACAAACTCTGTGACAAGCATAGTATCTGAGAGCCATGGATAATCTTGCAAAATATGTTCAATGACTTTCATTATTAAATATTTTTGATGAGAATATAATATAAATTAAATCAAAAATTGGGGAAAATGTCTTATTCTACGAATCCGAAGAAAATTGAGGGAAAATCGAAGGTTAAGGAGGATGGATTTTATGTTCACTTTAGTATGGAAAAGGATATATTAAATTGGATTCATCCTAAAAATTCAGAAAATAGATCAAAGACATGGCCTCATCACTACAATGTTATGATTGTTAAAGAGGATATGAGAGGAGAGAAGTATTTGATTCGTTTTGGCTCGTGTGAGAATCCTTTTAATTATTTGGAATTTGAAAAGTTTTTATTAAAGCAAATAAAGTTTAAGATAAGATCTAATACATTTTATCCTTATAACAATGTAATTCAAGATAAATTCAAAAGATATGACAAATATAATGATTATGATGAAGAAGGTAATTTTACTAAATGTGATCATAAGAATCCTGTAAAGAATTCAAGAGAATTTTATGATTTAAGTTTGGAGGGTTGTAGATGTTATTTGTATTTGGGACTTATTTGTAGATGTTCAAATGAAGGGAAATGTAAATGCGTATCTGATTCTATGAATAGTTATATGCGTCGGGTTGATAATTACGAGTTAGTATCTGAATGTAAGTTGGTAGATTATTTTGGGATAAGTAATCTTAGCGATCCTATTCAAACTGGAAGAGAATTGTGCAAGATTGATTTTAGAGATTTTTTGGCAATAGATTCTAATACTGGTATTATTGATATAAGAAAGTGGACATCACCTATAGAAGATGAAATATCTGAATATGTATTGTGTCAGTGTAAGAAGTGTAAGAAAGATAATTGTGATTGTGAAGATTGTGAATGTGAATGTGAAGATTGCGACTATTGCGAAAATACTAAAAATAATAAAAGTAAAGTAGTAGAAAATTATGTTTCTAATTGTGAAAAGGTTAAGAATATAGAAGAATATATGATTGATATATTGGTTAAAAATGAGGATGAATCTAATAATGGAGATTTTGATAGTTTTGAACAGTTAATTAATCATGTCAAGTATTTGGTTAATTATTTTAGTGAATTGGGATTATTGTGTAGATTTTGTGGTGAAAAAAATTGCAACGAGGTATTAAAGGACTTTTTTAATACATCATGGTTAAATATTCATTGTAATAGCTGTTCTAAGAAGATGATGTTCAAGAGATATTATGAATGTCAAGAGTGTAGTGATTATGATTTGTGTGATACTTGTTATAATTCAGGAGTTCATTCAAATCATGTTTTTGGAAGGTGTCAGAAAAAGATAAATGAATTATCGTATAAAATTGAAAAGGATTATGAGATAGTGGGTCATGCTTCAAGTATTCAGGTAAATGATGATTATTATTTATCTATGGATAAAGATAATGATGGGTCTATAATAGGAAGATATTTATATGATTCATGGGGATTTTCAAATAATTATGTATATTATTATTACTATTCACTTTTACCTAATAAACCAGTTGATGATGAAAGATGTACAAAGAGATTAATGAATTGGAGAAATGTGATGGATAAAGCTAAAAAATTGCATCTATTGTGATTAACCGTTCATCCATGCGTAATTTTGTCTGAAGAATTTGGCATTTAATTTTTTGATATTTGTGAACATGAGCTTATCTACATACTCGTGTGCATTATGTTTACTTGAAAATCTTCTGCTGAGAAATAAACTTTTTAATTCCTCTGTTTCAGGATCAACATATGGCAATGGAGCAATAATTTCCCACTCATTTTCCTCATCGCTATCATAATCCAATTCTATATCAATGTTATAATGTGGTCCATCAACACGACAGTAAATAGGATAAGGATTATCGATATCGTCTAAGAAATAGTGTTGGTCATATTTCAGACCAGTTATACGCCACATGGGTTGATTAGACATATAATATGCCCTATCCATAGGTGATTGTGATCTATATTTATGTTTTATAAAGATGAGATTAGAAGAAATAATTTTATTCGTGACTTTTTTAAATTTGCGTCTATGTACATAATTGTAAATCTTTTCAAGGATAAATGAATCCATTTATTTAATATCGATAATAAGTATTAAATCAAAAATTTTATTTTTGATTTATTTTCAAATTTAAATATCTTATTTTAAATCCCATTAAATTGAAAGTATATTTATTGAATGTCTGATACAAGTGAAGAAAGTGCAAGTTTACATAGAACTATAATAGAAGTTAATATAGTAATGGATATATTGAAATAGAAAATGGTGATGTAATATCTTGGGATTATGATTTTATTAGTAAATGTTGCGAAGAATTTGGAGCATATCAGTCTAGTAAATCTATTAAACCTACGGATATGATTCAAGAAGAATTAATATATTTTGATATAGAGGAAAGAGGATCACAAAAGTGTTGTTTAATAATTGGAACTACCCGTGGTGAATATAAACATAAATTTTACAATAAGCACAATGGATATTATTCGCATACTTTATCAGTTTATAAAAACAATGAAATGATAATGAGCAAATGTTTATAAGCAAAGATGGTTAAATTAAATTAATTAATTTAAATTAATTTAATTTATTTCAATCATAAATAAAAACTAGTATCTAAAAGAAATTTTAATAAGTATCAAAAATTGTTGTATATTAATTTGAATAAAAATTATCCATGTAAATTTATTAATTCAAAGTAATTATTAAATCATTTTTTGGTAATCGATTAAAGTTCCCAAGAAAATTTAGGTCCTGGTCCTATATTTCCAGGATTATGGTTGTTTCCAGCTAATTTAGTTCCTTTATTTCCCACGTTATTATTTTTTTCACTTAATGTTGGACCCTTCACCCATGGTCCTTCACCACATCTGGAACAAACACAAGTTCCATCATTGCAATAGCCTGTAGCACAATTTTGTGCCGTACAACTAGCATAACACCCAGCTCTTCCTAGAATACAAGAGATTTGGTATGAAGATTTAACAAAAATTAAAATTGTGATAAATGTTAAAAAAAACATCCTGAAATAGGTATTTGGTAATAAAATTCTTAAAATAAATTCAATTTTTTATTTACATTAAATTCCAATATAAATCGCCTTTTATTCCTAATTCATTATTATCCATGATTAAATTATGTTTAGGATGGTTATTGAAATTAATCTTGTAGAAAGGTTTTTCTTTTATAATCTTTGGTATTCTAATTTCTTTACATTTTGAATCCTTACAAACAATCTCTACACAAAATTTACAATAACATTCTTGATTTACACTTCTTATTGGAACAGAGTATTTACAATTATTTTGCAAACAAACCATTTTACATGAATTATTAAGATATTCATAAGATTTCCCAATAGATATAGAAATTATAATAAGCACTATTATAAACATTTTTCGCTTTATAAAATAATATACAATACCATCAAATTTTTGATTTTATTCTTAAAATTTTACATACTCAGTTTTAAAAAATAATGTTTGTTATTGTAGTCATCTCTCTTATTGCTATTTCTCTTACTAAATATGCTTTTGCCGACTTTCAGTTTGATAATCTTAATAATTTGGACACCAGTATAGGGAATTCCTATGATGTAAGTGATTTTGGATTAAACTATGGATTAAATAAAGATGATTTAAATATAGGATTATCTGATTATACATCAAACGATTATTTTCTTGGTAGTTCAGATTACAAACCAAGACTTCAACCTATGTATAATCCATATGATGTCAGTCAAAATATAGGTTTGGATTTAAATCAAGAGAAATATAAAATAAACCCTCCTACTCCAAAACCGTGGGAGTATCATAATAGTGATCCTTCTTCAGGTTTAAATTTTGGATTATCTAGTGCTGGACCAACGGTTAGTTTGAATCAACCGGGAGTAGGTAGCATTGGAGTAGGATCTATGTTTGATTCTAACGGTCACTCATTAGGAATAAGTGGAAGTTTAGGAATTGATATAAATCCTAATCAACATATCAACATAGAAGGATTCAGAACTAATAATAATGTTTTCCAAGGTGCTTCTATTAGCTTGAACCATAAATTTTAATAATTACTTTGATGTACCGATATAAAGATATAATTTGAAACTCCATATAAATTGACACGGAGTTTATAATAAAAATGAAAATATCAAGAAACAGAGTATAATTTATTAAATAAACAAAGTAATTATTTAATGAGGTCAATGATGATTTTTAATTTCTTTAGATAATTCTAAATTTTCTCGGTAATTAGTTTTGACATGTTCAAATAAAAATATGGGAATTAAAATGACAAAAAGCATTTCAATACATATGAATCCACTTATCATTTTAACCAATTCTTTATTATTAGGTGAATCACCATTAAAAATAGAATTATATTCGCATTCCATTATTTTATTTGATAAGTATTCAATACTATTCAAGAATAAATTTAGGCAGCATATATAAACTAAATTTATGATATTAAGCACTCCGTAACATTTAATGAGGAATAGAAAAATTTGTTTATTAAATGGATTTTTATAATCACCTTGTTCGTAATCTTGAGTTATATCAGCACAAACAATAGTAAATAAAAAAAAGTTTAAAAGTGTTAATGAAGATATAGTTTTATAATAATTTTGATGATTAAAAAATATTTGTTGTATCTTGTACCAAAACATGATGAATGAGAATGCAATAAATATATTTAGTGAAATAAATAGAAAGTTAGCTAAAAAAGGTAATAATGAATTAAAAATAGCTTTTTTAGTATTTTGTTTTTTTCGTTTATAAAAATATCTACATGTCCTGCAGTAAGGTGTAATTATGTACTCGTCCTCAAATTGGTGTTTAATTTGATTATTTAAGCAGGATCTATGAATCCAATTCATAGATCCCTTACAAATACAAGGGGAAAATAAATCGCCCCCACCCTCCATACAAATACGACATTCTGGCTCAAAAACCTCTTCTATTTTATCAACATTATTATTATCATTATTATTGGAGTTATTATTGGTGTTATTTCTTTTTTTATTTATTTTTTTCAATCTAAATTTTTTTCGGGTCATCTTGAAGTTGTATTAAACATAAAATTGAATCAAATTTATATATCTTAATTAAAACAATTGATATGGAACAAATAGAAGCTTTATTTGGAGATTATGTTTCAAATATGATAAATTTAAATATCTGGAGGTTAAGACTTAAAGAATTACACAAGGAATATTATGAAACATGGGGGTTTATTGAAAATAGAGAAATTTTCGGTGGTAATTTTTTATTTAAAAAACCTTTAACGGGCGACAAATCTTTAACGTCTGATGCTGAAATTTATTTAGGGTTGAGAAATTTATATCAACTAAAATCAACACCTTACGATGATGTTCAAACTAGAGTAAATATGAACAGAATAAAAAATTTCAAAAGTGGAGGAATTACAGGATATGTTCCTAAAAGATATCATTATACAAGTGGAATAAATTTAAGATTCACTTATTATGGTTTACCCAATACTGTGGATGAAGGATTTATAGATGAATAAGCTTTTTATATATTTTTTTACAGCAATTAACATAAAAAAATTGATAAGATCTATGGATTATTTTTAATAAGAATAAAAAATATGGAACAATTGAAAGGTTTATTTGATGAAAATGTTATAAATTTAATAAATTTTTATTTATGGAGATTGAGAATCAGAGATATAAATAAAGAATATAATGAAACATGGAAATTAGTAATTAATACACATGGTACTTTTCAATTTGAGTGTTTGGAGATGATAGAAAGGCACTTTTTTAGAATTAATGCAAGAAGTTTATTTTTATTAAAAAATTCAAACATAGATGATTATCAATTAAGACAAGAAATGAATTTAATAAGTAATTTTACAAAAAAAAGAAATGAGCAATATTTAAATAGTCATAAAGCTTATGGGAAAGTAACAAATTATTATGTTCCTGAGAATTATTATTATACAAGTGGAATAAATCTAAGATATTTGCAAACTTTACCGGGACGTGCAAATGAAGGTTATGTCAAAGGTTTTATGGAATAATTACTTTGTTAATATTCAAAGGTTTTATGGAATAATTACTTTGTTAATTATACATTAAATACAAAAAACAGGAATTTCTAAGCCATCTTGACAATATATAAAGATGAATTATTTAAGAAAAGTGTTTACGCATTCGGTCCAATCTGATATTTGTCTTTCAATATTTTGGTAGACAATTGTGTTTAGGGGGCATGTTTGATTATTAAAATCTGGAGATAATCCGTCAAAATGTTGGAGAACTAATAATTTTAGTTTTGCGTGATTAATAATACTTTGGATAGTATTTTTTTTATATTTTGTGGATATATCTTTTATTGAACAATTAGGGGGAGTTTTTTCCATCAAATAAGTGTACCATTCAAAAGGCATATTTTTGGGGTCTCTTCTTAAACTATCACGATAAGGTGGATTATATGAATCATTCATATATTTGTGAAGGTTGAATATGTCTTCAAATTTTCCTATCCAGAGTGAATTTAATTGCTCGACAATCTCTGGATCATAAGTATCTTCTTCATCTTCATCCATAAGATCAATTTGTTTGGCGATTAGCATAGATAAAAAATAATTATCCAGATCGCTGATAAAAAAGCATTTTCCTAGTTCAATAAGCTTTTCACTTATATCGCACATCTTGGTTTTTATATATTCGATAGAAAGAATCAAAAATAATTTGTAGGTAATGGGGCAACAACTGAATAAGGAGATTTATAGATAGGTTTAAACCTATCTATAAAATGTTAATCATATGATATTGTTTCAAAATTATGTACAAAAAAAAGCACTGTTTTAAAAAAAAAAAAAGTT
>TARA_R100001163_G_C5068280_1_pt1 | contig 10813 bp, 13 predicted proteins | sample TARA_R100001163 | Tara Oceans TARA_R100001163 (sample SAMEA2621285) | marine metagenome | biome: marine biome (ENVO:00000447); feature: deep chlorophyll maximum layer (ENVO:xxxxxxxx); material: "saline water (ENVO:00002010), including plankton (ENVO:xxxxxxxx)" | depth 120 m
ATGTTAAACTCATTCGATATCTCGCAAAGCATAATCACTGGACACCATTCGCACATCCGCAGATCACTCTTAGAATTAAAGCACCGATTTCTATTCGGACACAATTTTTCAAACATAAACAGGGGTTTGTTGAGAATGAAATTAGTCGCCGCTATGTTGATGAAGAGCCTGAATTTTATTACCCGCGTTTCAGGGAAAAACCATCCGGAAGTGCAAAACAAGGAAGCGATGGTTGGTTGGAATGCAAAGACGGAGGTGGTGAGACATCTGGGGGATTTGCTACCCACCCACTCTATGAGGGATACCGATCTCTTATGAAAAATGCACTAAGGGTGTATGAAGATTTGATTTCTTCTAACGTCGCACCAGAACAAGCACGATTCGCACTTCCACAGGGAATGTATACTGAGTGGTACTGGACAGGATCTCTCGCTGCTTATGCAAGATTCTACAAACAACGCATTGATGATCATGCACAATGGGAGATTCGTCAGTACGCAGACGCAGTAGGAAAAATTATTCAACCTCTCTTCCCAGTATCATGGGAACAACTAACTAATTGTATAAATAAAGAACAAGACTAAAACTAAAATAGGAGTTACATAATGCAGGAAGAGCGAACCGGACTGCCTAGTTTATATCAGGATTTTATCCATCTCTCAAGATATTCTAGGTGGATTGATGATCAAGGAAAGCGAGAATCGTGGGAAGAAACAGTCACACGTTACTTTGACTTTTTCGTTGATCATCTTAAAGAAAATAACAACTACACTGTAAGCAAGAAAGAAAGAGACGAACTAGAAAAGGCAGTTATAAATCTAGAGATTATGCCATCCATGCGGGCGTTGATGACTGCGGGTGAGGCACTCAAGAGAGACAACATCGCCGGTTACAACTGTTCTTTCTCTAGTGCAGGTAGAGTTCGTTCCTTTGATGAAATTCTTTACACTCTTATGTGTGGAACTGGTGTAGGGTTCAGTGTAGAGAGAGACTTCTTAGGTAAACTTGCAACCATATCAGAGGAGTTTGAGGACAGTGATACTACGATTGTTGTCCAAGATAGTAAGATGGGTTGGGCGAAAGCCTACAGGGAACTTACCTCCCTTCTTATTGCAGGTCAAATTCCAAAGTGGGATCTTAGTAAAGTTAGACCTGCGGGAGCAAGACTCAAGACTTTCGGAGGTCGTGCTTCTGGACCAGAACCACTGGATGATCTATTCCGGTTCACGGTGGAAACATATAAAAAGGCTTCTGGGAGAAAACTCACTTCCATCGAATGTCACGATATCATCTGTAAAATTGCTGAGATTGTCGTCGTTGGGGGAGTACGAAGAAGTGCCCTTATCTCACTCTCTTCGCTTACCGATGAGCGGATGCGTGATGCGAAGCACGGACAATGGTGGATTTCCGATCCGCAAAGAGCGTTGTCAAACAACTCAGTTGCATACAAAGAGAAACCAGAGGTAGGAACTTTCATGGAAGAATGGCTTTCTCTTTACAAGAGCAAGTCGGGTGAGCGTGGTATCTTTAATCGTGATGCTGCAATACGTCAAATTGATAGAGCAAATTCCTATAGGGAATCTATGGGTGGTGATTATAGACTTCGTGAAACCAACCATGACTTCGGAACAAATCCATGCAGTGAAATCATTCTAAGAGATAGAGAGTTCTGCAATCTCACAGAAATTGTTGTTCGTAGGGATGACACTCAGGAAGATTTAGAAAGAAAGGTAAGACTTGCCACAATTCTAGGAACTTGGCAGTCCACTCTTACTAACTTTAAGTATCTTTCTAGTGAGTGGGCTAAGAATTGCGAAGACGAAAGACTTCTTGGTGTTTCCATGACTGGTATCATGGACAATCCATTGACAAACGGATCTAAGAAGGATCTTGAAACAAGACTAGAATCACTCAAGAATATTTCTATCAAGGAAAACAAGAAGCAGGCTGATAAGATTGGTATCAATTCTTCGGTTGCAATCACTTGTGTCAAACCATCCGGAACAGTTTCACAACTTGTTGATGCTGCATCCGGTATCCATGCTCGTCACAATGAATATTACATTCGCACCGTTCGTGCAGACAATAAGGATCCGCTTTGTCAGTTTATGAAGGACAAGGGGTTCCCGCATGAGGCAGATGTAATGAAACCAGAACACGTTACTGTTTTCTCTTTCCCGATGAAGTCACCGAAGGGTGCGGTTTGTAGGAAGGATATGACAGCAATCGAACAGTTAGAGTTGTGGTTGGTATATCAGAAGTATTGGTGTGAACACAAACCATCCATTACCATTACGGTAAAAGAAGATGAATGGTTTGAGGTTGGTGCATGGGTATATTCTAACTTCAATGAGGTATGTGGGGTATCATTCCTACCATTTTCTGATCACAGTTATAAGCAAGCACCATATCAAGACTGCACCGAAGAGATCTATAAAGAGGCACTCAAGAAGATGCCTACCGATATAGACTGGAGCGATCTTAGTAAATATGAAGAGGAAGATAACACATCAGGTACGCAAACTCTTGCCTGTAGTGGAAACACATGTGAGATCGTAGATCTAACCGGCTGATAAAAAACATTAAAAAATTAAAGTTAACGGATTGTATTAATCCAGATGTTCTATATAATAGAACAATTCAATTTTCGTTCAGGGGGCGGAGTGCCCCCTAAATTTTTCTAGGTTCAACATAAAGGAGAAAACCATGAGTGGAACCAAAGCAAATTGCAAGGATGAGTGTCCTGCAACCGGAACCTGTGAGAAGGATTTCGTTCGATGTACGTTATGTAAGATTGGGGTTACTCGTTCTACCCTAATCAGTCTAGCCCTAGTACCGTTCGCGTGGGATGGTGTTGTATGGTTCAAGGATGCCATTCAGTGGGCGTGGGATACCGTAAGCGGCCTCGGCTGAAAATAAAACAAGGAGACTACTTATGAACAATTCTAAGTCAAAGTGGTTTAAGTACGGTATTCTCATCGCAGCCAGTTTAGCATTTGGTGTCGCAGTTGACGCCGCAACAGCCGATGAAAACTGGATGGAAGAGGAACGTCGCGTTCAGACAAAACTTCTCGTAGATGAAGTTCTTGCTGACGCAAACAGCAGAGTTAGTCTTGGTGCAGTAGACTCACCAATTACTCTGGATGTCAACGGGTTCGTACAGACTCGTTTCATTTATAACAGTGGTGGTAGTGTAGAGGCAAATCACGGATTCGACATCCCTCGCGCCCGCCTAGAGTTCTCCGGTAAAGTATACGACTTTGATTACAGAGTCAGCGGAGAGTGGAGTGACGGTGGTAATTTCGATCTTAAGGACGCATGGGGTTCTACTGATCTAGCCGGTGTAAACTTCAAGTTTGGACAGTTCAAGAGTCCTTTCATGAAGTCCGAGTTAGTCAGTGCTTCTAATCTTCTTGCAGTTGATCGTTCACTTGTCACCTATACATTTGGACAGGGACGCTCGCAGGGTATCCAGTTCGGTAAGGACTTTGGAGATCTCCGTCTACGAGCCTCGTATAATGATGGTTTCAACAGTGCGAATGGTGCCGGTGTACAGAACGGCTACGCTCTTAACGCAAGAGCAGATTATGATGTAACTGATTGGATGACTGTTGGTGGTGCAATTTCATGGAATGATCTTGACACTACTGACTTCTGGACTTATACGATTGATACCGGACTTGTGTTCGGTGGATTTAATCTCGACGCTTCATATGTCGGGAGAAATCAAGATGCAGGGAACGACTGGGCTGCCCAGTTCCAGGCTTCTTACTTTGTCACAGACGAGGTACAACCTTTTGCTCGCTACGAGTACGGTTCTCTTCCCGGTGAGGAAGATCTGAGTCTTGTCACCGCAGGTTTCAATTATCACTTTAATGATAATGTTAAGTGGACTACTGATGTAGGTTATTCGCTTAACGGTATCGGTGTAGGTTGGGACACTGCAAACACTGGCTGGAATTCCAGCACCGACAGTGGTGAGTACCTCATCCGTACTCAGATTCAAGTTCGTTTCTGATTTAAATTAAACTCGAATTTGTATCGAAAACAACCTTCCTTCGGGAAGGTTGTTTTTTATTAAGGAAAAACAGGCTGTTTTTTTATACATATTACTGACATGTTACTGAAACGCCTAGTATTAACGGTAGTTTCGTTATGTTTAAGCGGATGTTCTGTAGGAACTGTACATCATAATGAATTTGTCGAAACAGTCCCTGCACCACAATACTTCTACACCACCGAAGAATACGATCCATATCCATCAGTCGGATCAATTATTACCGAAGATGGTAATTTGATTGGATCTGGTGTATTGATAGAATCCGATAAACTATTAACCGCAGCACATGTAGTAGAGAGAGATACAGTCTATTACTTTGATATAGGTGATGAACTTATATTAATAGAACGGGTTCTAATCCATAAAAATTATATAAACACAACGAATGATATCGCAATAGCATTTCTTAGTTGTGACAGTTCAGTTAAACCAACTACGCTTATCGACTCAGACGATATTTTGAAAAGAAGAATGCCTTTGGTGACTGTGGGATTTAGTAGAGGCTATAAGAAGTATAGTGATCCTAAAACATTTTCATATTTTGGTAGTCTTGTGGAGGAACCCGGACACATAAAATTTCTACCACTCCGTGCTACCATCTGGTTTGGTGACTCTGGGGGTGGTGTATTTGCATATCTAGACGGAGAAATAAAACTAGTAGGGATCATGTCATACTTCGTCGTGGATGATGGATTAGTCTGTGAAAATTCTGCTATAAATGTAAAATATTATAGGGATTGGATAGATGAAAACATGGAATAAATATAGTAGAGGAGAAACTACTATGATAATAGCAGGTATTGATTATTCCATGACAAGTCCAAGTATATGTGTTTACGCTTCAAAGAAGTCGGAAAGTTTCTCTTTCAAGAAATGTAAGTTATACTTTTTAACAGATACAAAAAAGTACAGCGGAACATTTAAGAACGTGATTGGGAGAAGTTTCAACGAATGGAATGAAGACACAGAAAGATTCAAGAGTATATCTGACTGGGCGATAGAAACTCTAGCATACGTTGAGCAAGTTGCCATAGAGGGTTACTCATACAACTCTACGGGTAAAGTTTTTCACATAGCAGAGAACACAGGTATTCTTAAGTATAAGTTATACGAAGACGGAACTCCATATGAAGTATACTCACCCTCCAGTATTAAGAAGTTTGCTACAGGAAAGGGTAACGCAGACAAAGAACTAATGTATAAATGTTTTGTGGAGGACACAAAAGTAGATCTAATGAAACTGTTAGATTGTAAGCAAACAAAAGTAGGAAACCCCGTGAGTGATATCGTGGACTCTTACTATGTTTGTAAAAAATTATATTCAGACTACAAGACTAGATCTTCTTGAATCCGTTCTTAATTTTGATATGAGAAATTATTTTCTTGGTGAGAGAACTTGTGACTTTGGAAGCATAACCACCAACACCAAATACTTCTTTTCTCTCCTCGGGAGATAACCTGATCTTCATCTCTTCCACCAACTGAACTATTTCCTTTATCGCTTCCTTGTCGTTTCTTCCGTCGATGAGCATCCATCCTACCACACCAAGTGAAGCAACGATACCAACAATCAGAACAATGAGTCCAACCGTTGCAATCTCTTCGAGATAGAATTGCGATGCTGCTGCAAATCCTACGGTGAGAACACCAATAGCCAATACAATACCACCAAGTTTACCACTTACCCAGAAGGTAAGAAATGCACCACCAATGAGCATTGCGAATCCTGCTACGAAGAACAGAGTTATAAAACTGTGTAGATTTTGAAGAGCCTCTTTGCGGACTTCTCTATCTGATTCTTCGTACTCTCGAACCAGATCTTCTAGGCTCTTGATTTCTCCAATTGCCGCAGCCACTCTTGCGTTTGCTGATTCCAAATCCTCTAACGCCTCTTCTATTCTTACTTGCTCTTTCTCCGCAACGTCCACATGTTCCTTGATAGACTCCGCGTTGTTTTCTATGCTGTCCAGCAAGGGATCGTTTTGGTTTGGTGCTAGAGCGATCCCGTTCAAGATAGAATCCGCTTCCTCGTCTATGCTTCCCAGAGTCCCTGAGATCGCTCCTGAAGCGTCTGTGATCTCTTCTGTCTGCTCTTTTTGTTCCCGAACGCTGTCCACTACGGTTGCTGAAGTGTTTTCGGGACTCGTCACTGCCTCTTGCAGACTCTCGCAGCCTACCATCATCAATAGAAATGCGCCTATTATTGTCTCTCTCATTGGGGGGATCCTCCATTCCAAAGGCAGAACTACTAAGTGCCAACCATAATATGGCTATGACTTTGATCATTTTATTTTCCCACTGGGGGTATCAGGTAAGTCATTATCCCTGTTGTGCTGTCTTTTACCACTACTGGTTTTCCGGGATTTTTATGTGCGTATGATCGTATATCTTGGTTGTCCATGTTTTCCATGTTTAACTTTTTATCCCATCTTTCATACTTTGCTCTTCCACGCATACATTTGTTATACTCTTCACTTGAAAGTTCAAATACAGGACAACCGGCAAATGTTTCACGAATCTTTTTCTTTTTTCTTGGGGGAATAGCGAGTCTATCTGCCTCTCTCCCCGAGTCTATTGTTATTCCATCATTAGGATCGATGCTTTGGTGCATACCTACAACCCCACCACCAGCGGAAGTCATTGTTTCAGACATAAAATCATTGAGGGTTTTCATTTGCTTCGGATCTCCATTTCTCGACTTTCTTGTGGTTTTCTATTATTTCTTGTTGACGTTGATTGCTCAATCTAATGTAGTCTTCCATGTTTCCATTTTTTAACGCCCATTGCATTTGTCTCAATTCCCAAGTTGGGGCTTCATCCTCAATACTTTGTTGCTGTCTTAATCTTGCCTCGTTAATGAGTTTTTGTTGTTCAGCAGTAGCAACCATACTTTTGTTGTTTCTACTTCCCCCATTTTTTCCGCAACCACAACCCATTATAGACTCCTCGTTATGTTTATAATTTTTTGTATTTGTAAGTCACACTGAGTTTCTCTCTGTGCGCCTGGCCAGTACAGGTAGTCCTTCTGCTTATTCTTTTTTAGGTTTACCAAGAGAGGCATTATTATCTTTTCTATTTCAGTCATCTTAGCACCTAGCAATTCATCATACTGTTCTTTGACAGCACCAGCACCCTCACAGGATGAGTTCATCTGAAGGATGAGATCTAACTTTTCTTGCATCTCCTTGATTTCGTCTGGAGTGGTAGCATCGTCTATTTTAACTAGAGCGTTAAGTTCATCTTCATCTGCTGCGGTAAAACCAAAGTCAATATTTTCATAATCCTCTGGATTGATATTATCTTTAGACATCTGCCTCCTCCTCCATAATAATCTCGTCTAGATTTATATTTTGCTCAGAGAGAAACTCTTTGATCTCATTAATGACTAACTCACCGTCTCCACCCATTCGATCAACGTCTTCCTTGATGAGAAGAAGTGCGGTAGAAAATCTTTGTAGTTTTGCCTTGAGGGCACCACCCGGAAGTTGATCGGTTACTTTTTTGAGATTTATGATCAACCTGTTGAAAACACTACCCGCTTCTTTTTCCTCGGGAGTGGTGAACTCAGTTGACTTTTTGATGAAGTTACCTTTTTTGTCTATGATACCCAACTTATAAGCAGGCATACTAGTGTATGGTGTGGTGAAGGATTTTATGAATTTGTAAACTGTAAAGGCGCTTACAACTTTTCCTATATCCGACTGACTCATTCCAAGTCTCCTAGTATTTTTAGAACTTTATGATCTATGGGTATTTCTTCTAGATCAGTTTCCGGTATTGTGTGAGGTAGGTATTGAAGGTATTCTAAAAAGGTCTTTAGGTAACTGTGATACTTTGACTCTAACTTGAAGAACAAAATTCTACATGCGGGTTCCGCACCCAAAGTGTTCTGTAGTATTATTATGTGATTTAATATGAGCCTGTATTTAAGAATCCCTTTTGTGTGATACCTACCAAGAAGTCTCTTTATGTACTTAATTCTATTCAAGTCCTCATGAAACTCATCTATCCCAGTACAACCGGGATTGCTGTAGTGCTTCATCGCGTAGAGGAGAAAATTGTTTTTTGTTAATTTCTCTTGATTCATCATTAAGTACATCAGTTCTTTATCCTACTTTTTTCCTCTAAGTCTTATCTTACCGGCTTTGTCTCCGTAGTATTCTTTGCTATAGTCACCCTGTCCGAGTTTGACGAGAGGGACTTCCTTCTTGTCTTCCTTCTTTTTCCCAAGACCGCTTACGGGCGCTTTGAGATTCATCTCGTCAACCTCACCGGATTCTTCGTGTTCAGAATCTTCGGACACATCCTCAACACCTTCAGATAAAGGAGCGATTTTAGCGTTGATGTTATAAAGACCGTTTTCGAGATACTCACAGTTTACGTTGAGAGTTAGAGGAGACTCTAACCCATCAGTGACTTCAAATCCGTTGCGTAGATCGTGAGTAGGACTTGTACCGAAAGTTCCACCATAGCGGGTTACGGGAATTCTGAAGTCTTCACCAACTGGCAGTTCTTCCTTTCCAGTAAACTGGAAGTCTAAACCAACCTGATTTAACTTCTGACGTAAACCGGCGAGAGCAGCCTTCTTATCCTGTACCTCTGTTTGGAAGTAATTATGGATGAAAGAGTTGACTCTACCAAGTTGTTCGGGACTCTCGACACGGTGTGCGCCGTAGTGACTATGTGCAGATCTAGAGTAACCACCTGCTGGTGTGTCCTCTGCTTCCATAATCGTATTCATTAGTTCGTTGAAAGTTTTCATTTGTTTCTCCAGTCTGTTGAAAAATACAGTTACCTATACATTATGTATAAAATTTAGCCTACTTCTTGGGTTGTTGACTCAATTGGATGTTTATCAGATCTCTCGATTTACCCAGTATTTTGGTGCATTCTTCCTCGTTAATGTCGTCCGATTTGGATAAACTACACCATTGAATCATGAGATATCCTGATATTTCGTTCTTAGTTTTTAGAGGAAGTGCCATGAATGATACCACACTGCTATTTTCCATATAACTTTTACAGTAGGTATCTGGTTGATCGTGTGTCATTACCAATTTACCACTATCCTCTAATATTATGTTCATGAGAGGTATGAATAGGGATAGTTGTAGGTTTTGTTTTCTGTCTGCCTCTCCAGAAACTCCACCATTTAAAGATTCGTGTGTCAGAGATTTCCTACGCATGGATATTCCATCCATGAAGTATTCTCCGTTGTGAAACTGCACAAGTTGTGCCCTAGCACAATCTGTTTTTACTCTGAGTTCAGTTAGGGTTTCGTATATTCTACTGTGGGACTTGAAGTAGTCTTTTTTATTCGACTTACGCTTCAAGAATTTGATCAACCCCCAAATGACACCACCAAGAACTGCCGCTCCTGCAAGTCCCATCTCAAACCAAACCATCAATTCAGCATTACTTATCTTTCCATCCAACATCTATTACTTTTCTCCCGGTGTTCCCTTTTTGTATAAATCGTCTAAGGATTTTGTTCCCATTTCTCTCTTAGAGGAATCAGTTTCTTGTGCTGTTTTCATTGACTTATTATTACCAATGCCTCTATTTTTCGATTTATCCATTACGGAAATGTTAGATGCAGAATTATTTAGTGGATTTCCATCTTTGTGGTGGAGATCTTTTCCATCACCCTTTTTTACAATCCCTTTTTTCTCGGCTGCTCTTCTCGCTGCACCCCTAGCGGTTCTTCTTTTTATTTGCTCTTTGGTATTATTCCATTTTGCCTGTCTTGCTGCTCTTCTCTCGGGATCTTCAGCCTCCGTCTTTATCTTTTTGACAGTCTGTGTGGTTATACCTGAAATCATGACTGGGGTTTCTCCACCACCCACTTTCAGTGGTGGGATGGGATCTACCTTAGGTCTTATCCTCTTAAACGGACGCTGTGATAATGGTAACTGTTCCTTTGGTGTCTCCTCAGATCCATTTACTCTTCTCTCTGCTCGTTTTCTAGCAGCGTCTTTTTGTTTCGGATTCTCTACACCAGTTCCCCTAGAGAATTCTTTTTGTTTTTCTCGGGAAAGTGCGTTCTGATTAATTTTATTAACCGCTTCTGTAGCAAGTCTAGCCTTCGCTTTGATTCTTTCTTTTTCTTTCTTCTTGACTGATGGTAGAAGTTTCTTAGACAGTCTCTTTACAACTGCTGATTTTTTCTTTACCTTAACCTCTATCTTTTCCTTGTCCTTCGGACTGAGATCCGCCCAGTTTTTACCTCGAAGAATTTTGTTTTTGACAGTAAGGATCGCTGCTCTCTTTGCAGCCTTTTTCATTTCGTCCTTACTCTTCATTCTTTTTGCTTTTAACTTTCTCTTCTGGGCTCTTCTCTTTGCGGTTCTTCTAGCAGCCCGTCCCATCTTCAGTCTTTGCTGTACGGTGAGTTCGTCTAGTTGTGTTTCCTCGGAACGCACTCTGATTCTATCTTTATCATCCGACTTCACATCTGCCACTTTAGCACGTTGCTTTTGTCTAAGTTGTCTTACCTTTAAATTTTCTCTCTCACGCTGACGCTGTACTTTGTTCGTTTCTTTCTCTCTTTGATGCTGTTTTAGAAGATTGGACTTCTGAACATTGTGCTTGTTCCGAACGAAAGTGAGTTTACCTTGCTCCTGTAAGTCCATGAGACTGTCTCTGAAGTCTTCAAACTCCTCAAAAACAAACCAAGACTGTTCGGTATGCTCTCGTATACCCATGCTCTTTTGTAGTGTCTTAAACATACCCTCCGCGTCTTTCTTGGAGATG
>TARA_R100001163_G_C5068278_1_pt1 | contig 10771 bp, 14 predicted proteins | sample TARA_R100001163 | Tara Oceans TARA_R100001163 (sample SAMEA2621285) | marine metagenome | biome: marine biome (ENVO:00000447); feature: deep chlorophyll maximum layer (ENVO:xxxxxxxx); material: "saline water (ENVO:00002010), including plankton (ENVO:xxxxxxxx)" | depth 120 m
AGCCAATTAATTATTCAGCTTTCTCAACAAGATGGAATTCCGATGAGTCAATTCGGTCAGGGTTATCGAAGTATGTCAGCACCATCAAAAGAATTGGAAAAGCTTGTTCTTAAAAAACAAATTAATCATTTAAACAATCCAGTGTTGAGGTGGCAATGTGAAAATGTGCAATTGCAAACCGACCCCGCTGGAAATATCAAAATTAATAAACAAAAAAGCTCAGAAAAAGTCGATGGAATGGTGGCGCTTGTGATGGCTCTTGGTGAAATGATGAGTGATACAACACCAGGTGAATCAATATACAATGAACGTGGAATTTTAACTTTTTAAAAATGAAAATACCGATAGAAATTTTAGCTCTTTTAAGTCCAGCTGGATTTGAAAAACGCTTTCATCAAAATTGCAAAATCGCCAAAAGTTATGAAAAGGCGTATGAATTAACCGAAAACGAATATGAAGAAAGCTTCGGCAAACGTAAATATTCGTCATACGATAGTTTTAGAGTCACAAAAAATAGAAAAAATCGAAACAAACTTTCAAGGTTAAAGAGATAATATTTCGTATAATTGTGGGTTAATGAAACCACAAATATGAGCTTAATTGACCGAATAAGAACTTTTTTATTTTCCAAAACTACAACACGAGACTTTTATCAAGCAATGTCAAATGGACAAACTGGTCCAGCTGGTGTTGTTGTTGATGACAACACGGCTTTGAATTTTACTGCGGTTTGGGCTGCAATCAGAATTTTGAGTGAATCAATTGCACAACTGCCGATTGGAGTTTATGAAACGGATAAAAAAGGAAACAAAGCGCAAGCACCAAAACATCAACTTTTTAATTTAGTACATCGAAAGCCAAACGACCAAATGACAACTTATACATTTATACAAAAATGTATGATGGACTTGTTGACTCGTGGGAATTCATATGTTTATATTAGAAGAAACGGTGGTGCAAGACCGATTGAACTATTGCCACTAGACCCAGCAAGAACAAAAGTTCGTGAACAAGATGGGGTGATTTATTATGAATTGGAAGAGGGTGGTTTGGTTGACCAATATGATATGTTGCATTTTAAAATTTTAAGCAAAGACGGCATCATTGGAATTTCGCCAGTTGATGTTGGAGCGCAAGCAATTGGATATGGATTGGCATTGGAAAAATATGGTTCATCTTTTTTCGGCAATGGCGCAAAAGTAAGTGGTGTACTTTCTACCGACAGACATTTGTCAGACGAAGCCATTAATCGATTGAAAGTTTCATTTGACGAAAATTATTCCAAAATTGGTGACGCAAACAAAACAATGGTGCTTGAAGAGGGTTTGAAATTTCAGCAAATAAGTTTGTCAAACGAAGCGTCACAATTCTTAAATTCTAGGGAGTTTTCAATTACTGAAATTGCTCGACTTTTTAATTTGCCGCCACATTTATTGCGGGACTTAACTAAGTCAAGTTTCAACAATATTTCAGAACAATCAAGAGAGTTTGTTCAATATTCTTTAATGCCGTACATTGTAATGATGGAGTCAGAAATGAATTGCAAATTATTTAGAGCAAATGAAATTGGAAAAGTTGAGGTCAAGTTTGTGGTGAATGCTTTGTTACGTGGAACACCAAAAGACCGTGCCGACTATTACAGAACAATGCTAAATATTGGAGCAATGAGCATTGATGAAATTAGAAAACTGGAAGAGCTTCCAACAATTGAAGGTGGTGAAAATCATTTTATGCAATTAAATATGGGAACACTGACAGACATCATTGCTGGTGGAACTTTAAAAAATAATAAAAATGCCGATTCCTAAACCAAACCCAAACGAAACAAAAAAAGATTTTATGGACAGATGTATGTCCGACAAAGTTATGGTTGACGAATATGATGACAAACAAAGATTTGCAGTTTGCGAATCACAAATTGAAAAAAATTCAAGTATTATGGAAAAAAAATTAAATGAACGACATATTAAAAAAATTGTGGAAGACGAAAAAAGTATTACCATCGTTTACTCTAAGACTGAGGATTTCGAGGGTATTGACATTGATTCAACAAATGAAGAAGAAATTGTTGATGAGGATGTAAGAAAAGAATGTGATTGTGGTAAATATAGAGAACACATTCCTGGACACGTTGAAGAAGAAGAGGTTGTGGACGAAATTGAAGAAGAAGAAGAAGAAGAGGTTGAAGAAGACGGAAACAATTATCGTAGTTCGAAAAAGGTTGATGTGTGGGACAAAAAACATACACAAGAAAAAAGATATTTTGACATTGAATCAAGATTGGATTCAAAAGAGGGAAGAGACGTTGTGATAGGACACGCAGCGGTTTTCAATTCATTATCGGAAGACCTTGGTGGATTTCGGGAAAAAATAATGCCAGGCGCTTTTGACGATGTTTTATCAAACGACACGAGAGCATATTTTAACCACGACCCAAATCTCATTCTTGGAAGGGTCTCAGCTGGAACATTAAGATTGTCAGTTGATGAAATGGGTTTGCGTTATGAATTAGATATTCCAAACACTTCTGCTGGTCGTGACTTAAAAGAAAATATGAAACTTGGAAACATTACTCAATCGAGTTTTGCTTTCACAATTTCAAAAGATGGCGACTCCTGGGAACGAAATGAAGATGGGACAGATGTAAGAATCATCAACAAAGTCAATCGCTTGTATGATGTGTCTCCAGTGAGTTTGCCAGCTTACCCATCAGCATCAGATTTGGCACTGGCACAAAGGTCAAATTTTATAGATAAAGAAAACACAAGAAAAAAACAAGAAAACAAATTTGAAACGGACAAATTATTAAATTTAAAAATTAACTTATTAAAAAGAAAGTAAATTATGAAAAAATCAATAGAACTAAAAGAGACTCGTTCAGGTTTGGTTGATACTTTGGAAGCTATAAAAAATAATGCTGAAGGAGAATCAAGAAACTTAAATGAAGCAGAGTCAATTGAAGTTGACAACACGCTTGAGCAAATTGACGAGCTTGATGTTCAAATTCAAAGAGCTGAAAAAACAGAAAAAGCGTTAAGAGATTCAGCAAAAGTTGCTGGAGCTACTGTTGTTGACTCAGTTGCTAAGAGCAAAGAAATAAGAGAATATTCATTCCAAGATGCAATCATTGCAGCTAAAACAAACAATGTGACTGGCTTGGTTAAAGAAATGGACCAAGAAGCAAGAAGAGAAGCAAAATACACTGGTCAAAATTACAGAGGAATTGGAGTTCCATCTTCGGTATTAACAAGAGCGCAGGTTGGAACTGCTGCGGTTAACGCAACAGAAGTAATGAGTTTTACAGACCAATTACACGCAAATCTTGTATTGGCTTCAGCTGGTGCAAATTTTTACTCAGGTGTTAACAATATGAAGTTTCCAGTGATTGAAGAAATTAATTCAGCATTTATGCCAGAAAGCGGTGGAACTGCGGCAACGGCAGCTGGAACGGCAAGTTCAATCACATTAAGTCCAAAGAAATTGATTTCTGTCGTTAATGTATCAAATGAAGCTTTAGCACAAAACGCTTCTTTAGAAGCTGCGCTTCAAAGAAATATGGCTTCAAGTATTGCGGCAACATTAGAAAATGCATTATTATATGGTGGTACTGATATTACAAACGGACCAGCTTCAATCTTTACTGATGCGGCTGCTGGTTCAACTGCGGCTTTTACTGGTTCAACTGCGGTGACATTAGAAACAACAGTTCTTGATAATGGTGTTCAATTGCAAGGCGCAAGAATGGCATACTTAATGAACGGAAAAGCATATGCAGCAATTAAGGCAGCTGATATGGTTTCAAATGTGAGTCCAGCTTGGGACAATAGAGACAAGCAATGCAATGGATATTATGGTTTTACAAGTGACAATGTTGGAAAAGGTGGAACAGACCACGCAAACAAAGCATTTGTTTTATTTGGAGATTTTGCAAAAGTTCACATTGCTCAGTTTGGTGGTTTAGACTTTTTATATGACCCATTTACTGGAGGAGCTACGGGTGAGCCACGTCTTATCGTGACATCACTTGTTGATGGAAATGCGACTCAAAATAGCACTGCGTTTGCTAACTTAATTGAAGCATAATAGTTTTTTAAGTGGACGGAAAGTGGGGTTTTTACTCCATTTTCCATCCATTTCTTTAAAATATTAAAAATCAATTTTAAGGGCATTTTTATCGCTTCTAAGACATTTTGATGTTGTTGACAACTGCTAGTATTCAACAATTGAGATATTTGAAGAGACAAAAAACACTAGATAAGAAAAAAAACAAAAAAAATCACATAAATAATATTATGTTAAATTTTAAAGAAGACAAAAAAAATGAAATATTTGCAAATTACAGAACGAAACACGGAACAAATTGTTTCAACTGCGGACTTAAAAACACACTGTCGAATTTCAACTTCGGAAGACGACACATATCTTGAAGCATTAGAAAGTGCAGCGAGACAAACGGTTGAAGAGTTTTGCAATATTTTTCTTCTTGAAACATCTGTCACACAATATGGGTTTGAATTAATAGACACAAGAGTATTATTCAAGAGTCCAATTTATGGTGGCTCATCCACTCGTGCTTTTTATGTTTATAAAAGCGGAGCGTGGACATCTCAATCAGATGTTGAATTCATTACAGAATCAGAACCCGCAAGAGTTTACACAGAAAACGCAAATCTTGATGAACCTGATTCAGACATAAAACAAAAATATAAAGTAACATACAAAGTTGGATATGATTCAGTAAGTGACATTCCCAACCCTTTAATTCAAGCAATCAAAATAATGGTTGCAACAATGTATGAAAATCGTCAATCAGTTATTGTTGGAAAAACAGTGTCAGAAATTCCAAAGACTGCGGAATATTTAATGCAAAATTATAAAGTTCAGACATTATGATAACAGTTGGACAACTAGACACACCAATCACTTTGGAATCACCAACCACAACTGCAAACGCAAATTATGGTGGAATTCAAGACACGGCATATGCAACCGCATTGACGGCTTTTGGTGAAACATTGACACCAATATGGTCTCATTTAATATGGCGAGGGGGTGGTGAAAGTGAGCAAGCTGACGAAAGGACGGGAGAAACAAAAGTGGATTTTTATATTAGATTTGAAACATATAAGGATATTATCAAACCAAATTGGCGAATTAAATATATAAAGAACAATTCATTTTCAGCTGAAGAGTTAATCAATCCAAATTTTGACACTTCAATTGCGATAGGGACAAACGGCTCAGGATGGCAGTCAGTTGACGAGTCAACAAATCCAGTTGTTTATCACTCAGGGGGTGTGCGGTTTACAAAAACAACAAGTGGTAATTGTAGATTAAGAGCCAAAGACGCTGACGGTGCAAATATTTTAGAACAATCGACTTATTATCGAGTGTCCTACAAAGTGACTGCGGTCAATTCAGTTATTGATGACGAAGACCCATCAGCAAATGTGGATAATTTCACAATATATGGTTCGGGAACAACTACAAATGCTCCTTATACTTTAGGCACTCACGTGCTTTATTTCACGTCAAGCACTGCGGGTGCAATTTTTCAATTTAACTTAGGAACGGTGGGCGCAAATATTACAATTGACAATGTAAGTCTCAAAAAAGTATTTACAAACACATCATATTTTTATATTGAAACAATTAATCATATTGACGGAAGACATAAAATGACAAAATTAAGTGCAGTTCAAAAGGACAACGAATAATGGAATTGAAAGCTGGGAAAATATTAGGAAGTCGAGAATTGAAACAAGCATTCAACAAAATACCTTATGAGGTTAAAAAAAGCAAATTGTGGATGGCAGTAATGAGAGCCGCAGCAAAACCAATAATTGAAGGCGCAAGAGCAAACATCAACGATGATGAGGGACAATTAAGAAAAAGTATAAAAGCATTTAACACAAGAGCTTCAAGACGTTTACCCGCTTTATATGTAGGACCAAAAGCAACTGGTGGAAAAGCTAAAGAAAATGAAAAAAGGGGTGGTGGATTTTATGGAGCAATGGTTGAATATGGAACGGCAACCGCACAAGCGTCTCCGTTTATGCGTCCAGCTTGGGAATCAAAACAAGGTCAGAGTGAACAAATATTATTGAAAGGAGCTGAACAAATAGTTGCAAAAATATTACTAAGAGAAACGAAAGGATTAAAAAGAATTTATACTTAAATGAGAACGGGGGCAATATTATTTCCAATTTTATCAAACGACACTGATGTGACAAACCTTGTTCCGTCAAGCAAAATTTTTGCAGTTAGAGCATTGCAAGAAACAACCGCTCCCTTTATTATATATAGAGAAATTTCTTGTGTGCCGTTAAATACAAACGGACCTGATGCAAGCGCTACAACTTCAGACCCAAGAACAAGTCAGCGTTCAATTTTAGATGTTTACACTGTCCAAGTTTCTTGTTTTGCTGAGGATTATTTGTCGGTGGAAAATATTGCATATAATGTGCGAAAAGCTTTGGACAGAGAATGGGGTGATGTTGATGCTCCATATAATACAGAAGTTTATCTTGACACTTGTATTTTTGAAGGTTGCATTGACGATTATGATGACGATTATGGTGACCGAGGTGTTTATATAAAAAATATGGATTTTCGTTTAAGAGTTAGACGATTTATATAATTAAAAAAAAAAATTATGATAGTTACAATATTAAAAAACTGGATTTCAGGACAAGGAAAAGAGCTTGTTCCTGGTGATAAAATTGACATTTGTCGTGAAACATACAATTCTTTAATTTCAGAAGGAATTTGTGAACCTTTAGAAGGTGAAAAAATTGAAAAGAAAAAAGAAAAAAAGAAAAAAACCAAAAAAAAAGAAATAGAAAATGGCATTGATATCGAGTCAACAAATAACTGAAGCGGGTAAAACACCCACTTTGTCAACACCAGCGGCATCCGACACTTTTACAAATAGCGGAAAAGAATTCATATTTGTAAAAAACGGAAGTGGCAGTTCAATAAATATTACAGTCACCGCACAAATAAGTTCGGTTGACTTATCGGGTTATGGAACATTAACAAAATCAAACACTGTTTTTGCAGTTGCATCAGGAGCGTCATCTTTTGTTGGTCCATTTGCACCTGAAGCATACAGTGCAAGCGATGGGACGGTGACGTTTGCGTGTAGTAGTGCGGAAAGTATTGATGTTGCAATTTTATATCTTTAAAAAATGGCTGGAGTTGTCAATGGTTCAGATGCGATTCTTTTAATTGGTGGAAAATATTTCATTTTGGCTACCAGTCACAATCTGTCTGTTAATCAAAAAACAAGAGACATTACAGTTCGTGAAACAAACAATTGGCACACCAAAATTGCGCACCGTTTAGATTGGACAATTGAATGTGAAGGTTTATTTGGTTTATTATATGAAGACGGCACGCTTTCAACAAAACATTCACCATATGCAGCAAAGGAAACCGAAGAAATTTTAGAAAATATGTATCACAATCAGCAATCGGAAATTGTAAAATTGTTATTTATGAATGAAAATAAATATTTTCAAGGAAATTGTTTTCTGTCAAGTTATTCAATTGACGCACCGATGGAAGACAGTGCAACAATAAGTTTGAGTTTTGTTGGTGATGGTGATATTACAACACAAGCACAAATCGCAAGTTAAAAACAAGAGTGAAGGAAACAAATAAAATGAATTAATTAATTAATAAAAAAAAATAAATTATGGCAGCAACGGAAGGAGTAATCAATGGAACTAAAATTGGTATTTACGCAGCTGGGACAAAAGTGGCATATGCTACTTCAGCTAGTATTTCGTCCAATCAAAGTTTAAGAGATACAACAACAAAAGACAGTGGCGCTTGGCGAGGTCAAGCCGAAGGATTAAGAGACTGGGAAGCATCAGTTGAAGGAATGGTGATTTTCACAGATGACGCAAGTGGAAGTGGAATTGCGGGTTTAACAGTGGACGAGGTTTTCTCAACTTATATGACAACAAGAACAAAATTCACTCTTAAATTTTCAACCGCAGAAACAGGTGACCTGGAATGGAGCGGAGACGCTTATTTGACAAGTTTATCAATGGACGCACCAACTGAAGATTCAAGCACGTGGAGTGCAAGTTTTGGTGGGACTGGTGAATTAACAAAAGCAACAATCTAATAAAAAACTGAGTGACCCCTTGTCATCTTTTTATTTCTTAAAGGGATGACTCGGGGAATCTCTTATTATTAACCTTTAAGAAAATAAATATGAGTTACGAAATAGTTAAAATAGGGAGCAAAAAATTTCCAATATTTTTTGGATTTAACGGACTAAGAAAATATTGTGCTTTGACTGGCACATCATTGAATAAATTGATGAGTCTTGGTGAAAACATTACGCTTGACGAAGCACTTAAACTTGTCCTTGTTGGCATACAAGAGGGATGCAGAAAGTCGGGTCAAGAATGTACTTTGACCATTGATGAATTAAGTGATATGCTTGACATTGATATGTCGGGACTAAGTCGAGCAATGGAAATATTTGGTGAACAAATGGGTCACAATATGAATGTTGGAAACAATGAAGAAGCGTCAAAAAAAAAGAAAAAAATGACGCTGAAGTAGTTGAAGAAATAACATTTGACACTTTGGAACAAATTGCTTTTGGAGAATTACATATGACGGTAAATGAATTTTATAATATGACACCAAGGAATTTCATCAATGCACAAATTGGTTTGAAAAATTTATATGAACAAAACCAGCAGGCGGAATGGGAGCGTGCAAGATGGATGGCTTGTGTCATAATAAACCCACATTTGAAAAGAAGTATTGACCCCAAAAAAATCACAAAATTTCCTTGGGAAATTGCAGCTCGAAGAAAAAAAGCAAAGAAATTTGATATTGAAAAACTTTTAAAAGAATCGGAATATCAGGACAAATTGCATAATTTAAAAATGAAATAAAATGCCAAAAAAAGCTCTTGCATCATTAAATGTTGTTATTAATGCAGTTACAAAACCACTTTTTAGAGGTTTAAATCGTGCATCAAAGCGACTGACAAAATTTGGAACAAATATGAAATCGGTTGGAAGGTCAATTTCAACAAGTTTCGCAATGCCATTTGCAGCAATTGGAGTGGCTGGTGCTAAAATGGCTATCGACTTTGAACAATCAATGACCAAAATCAACACTTTGGTTGGAACAAGTGCGGAAGAGGTCAACAAATTAGGAAGTTCGGTGAAAGCAATGGCGGTTGAAACTGCTACGCCAGCCAAAGATTTGGCAGACGCTTTGTTTTTTATTCAATCGGCTGGAATTAAAGGAGCGGATTCAATTGCAACATTAGAAGTCGCAGCAAAAGCCGCTGCAATGAATATGGGTGACATTACTGACATTGCTTCAGCATCCACATCCATAATGCAAGCATATGGAAAAACATCACAAGAAGCTGGTGACTTACTTCACGAAACTTTAAAACAAGGAAAATTTGAAGCTAGTGAATTTATGAACAAGATTGGTCAGGTTATTCCAACCGCAGCTGGTTTGGGAGTTTCTTTTGAAGAGTTAGGTGCGGCAACCGCAACAATGTCAAAATTGTCGGGTGATGCATCAGGTTCATTGACTGCAATCAATTCTGTAATGATGAAACTTGGAACACCAGGTGCAGAACAAAAACAGATTCTTGCGGACTTAAATATGTCATATGACGATTTAAATTCAATGATGAAAGACTCATTGATGGGAACTTTGAATCATTTATTTACATCTTTAGAAGGAAATGACGAAGCTCTTGTTCGTGTGTTTGGAAGTTCCAAAGCGGTGAAAGGTGCGTTTGCAACGGCTGGACTTCAAGCGGAAACATACGCAGGTGTCTTGGATGGAATGAACTCTTCAATGGGCAATGTTGAAAAAGGTTTCAAAACGCAATCTCAGACTGTTGGTTTCACAATGAAACAATCGTTTGAAAAATTACAACAAGCGGCAATGGAGTTGGGTTCAATATTAATGCCAATATTTACAAAAATTGCAGATGGTGCGGTTCAAATAGCCACTGCATTCAAAAATTTGGATGAAGGAACAAAACAAATAGTTGTTGGAGCAGCTGCATTGCTTGCATTCAGTGGACCGTTGATGACAGTAATTGGAACAATAATAACTGGAATTGGAGCAATGCTGAGTCCACTTGGTTTGGCAGTGATTGCGTTTGGTGCTTTATTTAAAGTTATATATGACAATTGGAGTACAGTCAAAAAAGTTTTGGCGAATTTTATCAATTATTTTATTGACTTATACAATGAATCTATAATTTTTAGAGCTGGAATTCAATTGATTGTTTTAGCATTCAAAAATCTTTGGGCAGAAGTTAAGTTCGTGTTTAACGCCTTAAAAGGAATTGTTTCAAACACAATCAAAACGTGGATTGCTCAATTCGGTGCAGTTGCAAAAGTTATTGCAAGCGCTTTGAAACTCGATACAAAAGGAGTCAAAGAAGGAGCTAAAGATTATATGAAAGCTACTGCGGATGGACTCAAAGGAAATATCGAAGTAGTAAAAACAGAAGCGAAAATTCTTGGTGAAGAAATTGCAAAAAATACTGCTGACGCAATTGCCAACACAATGTCAAGAGAAAAAATTGAATTTGTTGAAGAGGATGACATTCAAGCTGGCGTTGATAATATCGAAACTTGGTTTACCGATAAACTTGGAAAAGTAAAAAACAAGCTTCAAGGATTTATGGGTGGCTCAACTCTTCTAGTTCCTGAAGGTGGTTCAGGTGGTTCAGGTGGTTCAGGCGGTTCAGGCGGTTCAG